>ERZ860148.265-NODE-265-length-43983-cov-11.982084_pt1 | contig 43983 bp, 42 predicted proteins | sample MGYA00509981_ERZ860148 | MGnify/ENA primary metagenome ERZ860148 (study PRJEB30046, sample SAMN00715199) | human gut metagenome | study: EMG produced TPA metagenomics assembly of the A metagenome-wide association study of gut microbiota in type 2...
CGAAAACACGCTTTCGCTACGTGTCGCTGGTAACGGTACTAAGAAGCTAGTCACGACTAATGTCGTGCCTACCTTCTAAGTGCCGACCGCTCCCCAGTGTTTTCTCAAGCTTTTGTTAATTTTTCACAATTAAATTTACATTTCTTTGAGTTTCGCAATCTCTGCACTTGATTGTATGATACTGTTATAATAGAATATAGAAAAGAAAAAATCTTGCATAAATATAAGGCATTATTGCACAAAACTGCTATGCAAATATGGATTAAGACAGCCTGGAAGGCGTTTTGCAACCTGTTTCAATGATGTTAAAGAGGAATCAATACAATGAAAGAAAAAATAACCCTATCCTTAGACCAGCATGAGAACGCCAGACACGGCGAAGAAATTTTTCCACTGCAAAAATATGTGACACCGTTATGGAAAGAGTATCCTTATGTCACGGCGCACTGGCATGAGGAGGCAGAATTTACGCGGATTGAGAAGGGAAGCTGCACATATCAGATCCATCTTGAAACTTATGAGGTGGAAGAGGGAGATCTGATTTTTATTCCGCCTGCGGTGCTGCATGCGATTTCCAATGAAAAAGAGGAGTGTATGCAGTCGGAAACGTATGTGTTTCATATGGATTTTCTTGGCGCAAAGGCTGCGGATATCTGTGCCATCCGGTATTTGAATCCACTGATGAACCAGAAATTGATCCCGCCGTTTGTAATCAAAAAAGGACATCCGCTTTACGAAAAGGCAGCAGAGCTGTTTGAGAATATCAATGCGGAGTATGACAAAAAAGCACCCGGATACGAGATTGCTATCAAGTCATACCTGCTGCAGCTTGTGGCGGCTTTGATTCCATATTGTACCCGGAATACAGAGGCAGATGCGATTTTGATAGAACATGCGAAAAAGTTAAAAGAAGTTTTAAGTTATATCGATGCACACTATATGGAGGAATTGACGATTTCAGGACTTGCCGGAATCTGTTTTTTCAGTGAGTATTATTTTATGCGTTTTTTCAAAAAATACATGGGAATGTCATGTGTGCAGTACATCAAAAATGTGCGTCTGGAGCGCGCGGCAGACCAGTTTGAAAATGGGGAGACAAATACGCTCGAGGCGGCGCTCTCCTGTGGATTTTCGAATTTGTCTTATTTCCATCGGGAATTTAAAAAGAAATATGGAATGACGCCGAAAAGATTTATCAGTCTGTCTGCCCGGGCGGCAGAATTTCATGAAGGAAGTGAATAATTACCATTTTTATGACTCATAATATCATCGTGAAAAAAATGTGCGGGTTTTAAAATCCGCCGGAAAGAGGTAGAAAGATGATATTGAGCGAAAAAGAGACAACCGTAATCAAAGACTTACAGACACAGGAGCAGTCCTGCGTGGAAAAATACGAGAGATACAGTAAACTTGCCAAAGATCAGGTGCTTATTGACCTGTTCACAGATCTGCATGGAAAAGAGCAGAAACATTTAGAATCCCTGACACAGGTGCTGTCTGGAAAAGTTCCGTCCTGCGACTGCAACGACAGGGATGGAAAAGATTATAACCCGGCTGCTACCTACAGCATGGCACCTTCCGAGGATAAGAAAACGGACTGTTTCCTTGCAACAGACTGTATCGGAACAGAAAAGCTTGTTTCCTCCACCTATAATACGGAAGTGTTTGCATTCGGTGATCCGGGTGTCAGAAAACTTTTGGCTGACATTCAGATCGAAGAACAGAACCATGCGGAGATGCTTTATAAATATAAAACAGTCAACAGCATGGCGTAGCCCGGAGTTTAGGTTATGAGCCTGCCGTCAATCCATGTTACGAGCGGCAGAACCCAGAGGTTAAACTGTGGGATGGATGACTAAAAGATTATGAAGCAATATAGGTTTTATTATAATATGGCATGAATTTGATATTTAGTGCAAGAATTTGATTTTTACCTTCCTTTTCATTTGTTAGGATAAATACACAAAATGAAAAGGGAGGTTTTTTATGTTGGATAAAAAATTGAGGGAAAAGTGGAAAAGAGCAGTGATGCTATTGGGCTGCATGGCGCTTGTCTTTTCGGGTTGCGGAAAAACAGGTGATGTGAAAGAGTCGGGAGCAGTGGAACCTGTAAATGAGGATGCGCAGAAATTCTGGTATATGTACTGATCACTTCACTGATCGAGGCAGCGCGGATCGCATTCTCCATTTTCCCGGTTGTCATCGTTTATTTGTTCCTGTCGCGCTATATCGTGCAGGGAATTGCACTTGGAAGTGTGAAGGGATAGGAAAAATTATATTTGGTTCAGATAAGAGGCGGGAAGCTTTTGAGGAATCTCAAAGGTTTCCTGTTTTTTTGTATAAAAACGTTTTTACTGAATAAAATATGTGCTACAATGAGTGCAGGAGAGAGGAAGAAGGGAGCCTGCGGCATGATCTATTTCGCAATCACTGCAGCGATTTTTACGCTTGATTTTTTTCTGAAAAAATATATTGATAAAAAATACGCCAGAAAAGTAAAAAATCCACGTCTTGGTGGAATGATCTGCATAGAGAAGTTCTACAACAAAGGTGCAACGTTAAATCTTCTCGCAAAGCATCCGAAAGCCATGACTGCGATACACAGTGTCATCATGGTTTTTGTGGCGGTCATTTATTATTTTGCAATGCGGATGACTGGAAAAGAGCTCACAAAAACAGGACTTGCCATGTTAGCCGGCGGCGGACTGAGCAATTTATATGACCGCTATACAAAGCACCATGTTGTGGATTATGTGCGGTTCCAGACCGGACCGAAATGGTTTCGGAGGATTATTTTTAATGTGTCTGATTTCTTTATTTTTATAGGGGCAGTGCTTGCAGTCATCGGAAGCGAAGCATAATGTCAGGATAATTTCGGGAATGCATTTATAAAACAATGACGGGGAAGGATATGATTTTTGCCATGACAAAAGAACAGTATATCAAAATTACAGAGCCGCTTCGGAGCAATCCGGAACGGGCGAACCGTGTGACGAGTCTGAACCATGTGCTGACAGCACTTGTATTCTGCGTGTATCCACTCTACCTTTTCATGCTGTTTGCGGACAAAGATCCATGGCTCTGGCGCGCAATACTTGTTCCGGCAGTGTCCTTTGTGGGACTTTCCATTGTCAGGAAAATCATCAATGCGCCCAGGCCGTATGAAAAATTTGAAATGCCGCCGGTGCTGGAAAAAGACACAAAAGGAAAAGCATTTCCAAGCCGGCACGTATTTTCTGTTTTCATTATCGCAATGACGATTTTTTACGAGCATCCGGGAGCAGGGGTAATGCTCGGGATCATCGGTTTGCTTCTTGGCATCGTGCGCGTGCTGGTCGGAGTGCATGAGCCAAAGGATATCGCTGCTGGTGCGCTGGCAGGGATCGTGTGCGGAATTGTTGGTTATTATGTGATAGGATGATCTTAGTTATGGCTGTGCATAACGCTTCCGGTATTCCCTCGGGGTCTGCTGGAAGCGTTTTTTGAAGGAACGGTTAAAATAGGAAAGATTATCAAATCCCACTTCCGCTGCAATATCCAAAACCGAAGAATCGGAAGAGATCAAAAGTCTGGAAGCCATCGTCAGCCGGTATTCATTCAGATAGTCGATAAAGGACGTTCCCATCGTATTTTTAAAATATTTCATAAAATGTGACTGGCTTAAGCTGACTTCTTTTGCCACATCTTCGATCGTAATTTTTTCCATGTAATTATTTTCCACAAATTTTAAGATCAATTTCATTTTTTCCAGGGACTTGTAATCTTTTTTCTGGGCATTTCTGGAACTGCACTTATTGAAGAGAATATAAAACAGCATGAAAAGCTGGCTTTTGATGAAAAGCTGGTAAGCTGGCGGATTAGTTTTGCTGATCTCATCATTTGCATCGACGCAGGCAGAAATCTCTCCATAATAGGGATCACCGGGCTGATAGAGCACCGGAACCGTGAGTGTTCCGTCCATCAGTGGGGAAAAATAGTCGGTGCTGCAGGTGTCGGTCTGCTTGGATAAAAGAATCTGCGGATGAAAAATAATGTTTTCATATTCCATGCTTTCATTTTCGTATTGTTCGATCGAGTGTAACTGCCCCGGGATGATGAGTGCAAGCGTTCCGGCGCTGACCTGATATTGTGTGAAGTCCACAGTGATAATACCGTGCCCCTTCTTTATATAGATAAGCTCCATTTCGTCATGCCAGTGGATCGGCACATACGAAAAATCCAGTGGGATCGAGCACAGGTAAGTGATATATGGAAATAAAGGGTTTCCATGGGAGATTTTTTCCTGATAATTTTCGTATTCCAGTATATTCATAAGGTACATACTCCTTTGTGATGATTTTATTGTGCCGAAAACATGCACTTTGCGCTGCAATCTGGAAAATAAAACAACATGATTGAAAAGTGCACAAAAACCGGGTGCTCATTTTGTTATGTTTACACAATTTTAAAGAGGTTAAAATAATACATCATTTATAACATGATAGGATTGTACCACTTTTGTATGGAATATTACAAGAATAAAATGGTGTACCTGAATATAATATTAATCATAAAACATCGGTTTTACGAAAAAACACGAAAACAACTGCGGCAGAAAATGCGGCGGACAATACAATAAGCTTTCGCCAACAGGCGCAAGGAAAGGAGTAAATCATGAATTTACAGGAAATCGTAACAAAAAGAACAGGAAAAGCAGTTTCCCAGTGCAGTAACGAAGAATTATATTTCTCTTTGCTTGAAATGACAAAAGGAATGGCAGAGGAGAAAGTCAGCAACGAGGGAAAAAGAAAATTATATTATATTTCAGCAGAATTCCTGATCGGAAAATTATTATCCAACAACCTGATCAATCTTGGAATTTATGAGGATGTAAAAAAATTACTGGCAGACAATGGCAAGAGCCTTGCAGAGATCGAGGAGGTTGAGCCGGAACCATCTTTGGGAAATGGTGGACTTGGACGTCTTGCAGCATGTTTCCTTGACTCTATCGCTACACTTGGTTTAAACGGTGACGGTGTTGGTTTAAATTACCATTACGGATTATTCAAACAGGTATTTGAGAACAATCTCCAGCATGAGACTCCAAACCCATGGATCGAGAAAGAGAGCTGGCTGACAAAGACAGATAGAGCATACACCATTCAGTTCGGCGGATTCAATCTGCAGTCCAGAATGTACGATATTGATGTATTAGGATATAACAACCGTACCACAAAGCTTCATTTATTCGATGTGGAGACCGTAGATGAGAGCCTGGTTGGTGAGGGAATTGATTTCGATAAAGAGGACATCAAAAAGAACCTTACATTATTCTTATATCCGGATGATTCTGATGATAAGGGACGTATCCTCCGTGTTTACCAGCAGTATTTCATGGTAAGCAACGCAGCAAGACTGATCATCGATGAGACACTTGCAAGAGGCGGCGATTTACACAAATTAAATGAGTACGCAGTAGTTCAGATCAATGATACACATCCAAGTATGGTAATTCCTGAACTGATCCGTTTATTAATGGAACGTGGAATCTTAATGGATGAGGCAATTGATATTGTATCCAAAACATGTGCTTACACAAACCATACTATTTTAGCAGAAGCTCTGGAAAAATGGCCGATCCATTTCCTGGAGAAAGCAGTTCCGCAGTTAATGCCGATCATTTACGAATTAAACAGCCGTGTTGTGAAAAAATTCGATGATAAATCCGTAGCGATCATCGATGATGAGAGACGTGTCCATATGGCACACATGGATATCCATTACGGCTACAGCATCAACGGTGTTGCATACCTTCACACAGAGATTTTAAAGAACTCTGAACTGAATAACTTCTACAAGATCTATCCTGAGAAGTTCAATAACAAGACAAACGGAATCACTTTCCGGCGCTGGTTATTACACTGTGACCCGGAACTCACTGCATTATTCGAATCCCTGATCGGCGACGGCTTCAAGAAAGATGCAACAGAACTTGAAAAATTAGGTGCATTTGTAAATGATGAAGCAGTATTACAGAAGATTCTTGATGTTAAGAATGCAAAGAAAGCAGAATTAAAAGATTATCTTGCAAAAACACAGGGTATCGAGTTAAATGAGAACTCTATTTACGATATCCAGATCAAGAGATTACACGAGTATAAGAGACAGCAGATGAACGCACTCTATGTGATCCACAAATATTTTGAGATCAAAGCAGGCAAAAAGCCAGCCCGTCCGATCACTGTTATTTTCGGTGCAAAGGCAGCTCCGGCTTATGTCATTGCAAAAGATATCATTCATCTGATCCTTTGCTTACAGGAACTGATCAGCAAAGATTCGGAGGTTTCTCCATACTTGAAAGTTGTTATGGTAGAAAACTACAATGTAACACTGGCTGAAAAATTAATCCCGGCAGCAGATATCCATGAGCAGATTTCCCTTGCTTCCAAAGAGGCATCCGGAACATCCAACATGAAATTCATGTTAAACGGTGCAGTAGCGATCGGTACTATGGACGGTGCAAACGTTGAGATGCATCAGTTCGTTGGGGACGATAACATTTACATCTTCGGTGAGACATCTGAGCAGGTGATCGAGCACTATGCAAAAGCAGATTATGTTTCCAGAAGCTACTATGACAATGATGAGAACATCAGACGTGCGATTGACTTCATCGTGAGTGATGAGATGATGGCAGTCGGATGCAGAGAAAACTTAGAGCGTCTCTACAATGAATTATTAAACAAAGACTGGTTTATGACATTACCGGATTTCGAGGAATATGTTGCAGCAAAAGAGCGCATCTTTGCAGATTACGAAGACCGTATGGCATGGGCGAAAAAAATGCTCGTAAACATGAGCCAGGCAGGTTTCTTCTCATCTGACAGAACCATTGCACAGTACAACGAAGACATCTGGCATCTGTAAAATATAGCATCAGAACACTTGCTGTTCTGATGCGTAAGAAAATGATTCAGGTGTGAGCAGCTCTCCTTTTGCGAAGCAAAACTATTCATGAGAGCTGCGAACGTTACATTCGCAGAGCATCTGTGAATGTAACGATATCTGGCATCTGTAAAATTCAGCATCAGTAAAATTAGGGGAGTATATGATCTATATACAAAGTGGCGTGCGCCGTATGTAAAGTGCGGTGTGCGCCTCTTTTTTGTGTGTTGTAAAATCTGCCAACAACACATATAATGGGAGTAGGCAGTGAAACAGTGCCAGATACTGCGGAAGGAAAAAACTATGCACAGTAACGCTGGCAGGGGAATGAAGGAATCTGTTTTATAAATTGCTTGGAATATTTGGGCGTATGATTTATAATGTGCATAAAGCAATGAGCAGTGTCAGGAGGAAAAAATATCAAATGCAGTGCTTGCACGATGTATTTGATATTTTTGATGACTGATAGGGCGAATGCCCGTGAGCCCATGAAATCTTTGATTTCATGGGCGTGCACTGTGGACAAAATTAACAGAGGACTTAATTTCATGAATAAAAATAAATTTACATATATCACAGCGCTTACCCTGTTAAGCTTTACACTTATGACAGGCTGTACCAATGAGCGCAAAGAAAACCAGACTGCTTACCGTCAGATTGGAATCAATGCAATGGAAAGCGGCGATTACGCAGGAGCCGTGGATGCGTTTAACAGTGCTTTGGGACAGTGCATTGGGAAAATCACAGAGAACGAATTAGATATCTGTTACTATAAGGCAGCGGCACAGTATGCCGGTGGTGATCCGGCAGGGGCAGTGGACACTTACACAGCAATCATTGATTATGACAAAAAGGCAGCAGACGCTTATTATCTGCGCGGCTGTGTTTATCTGAAACAGGGGGATACCGAGAGCGCTGTTTCGGATTTTGATAAGGCAGTAAAAAATAACAGCAGCGATTACGAACTTTATGTCAACATTTACGAGAACCTTTCTGCTTATGATATGACGGAAAAAGGGGAAGAATACTTAAATAAAGCATTTGATATCAAAGGCAACAGTGCCGGAGATTATGCATGGCGCGGAAGAATTTACTATTATCTTGGACAGTACGACAATGCCAAGACAGAGTTAAAGTCGGCTTTAGATAAGGAGAGCGTCATCGCAAATCTTTACATTGCACAGGTGTATGAGGCACAGGGTGATCCTGAAAACGCAGAGGTTTATTATCAGAATTATGTAAACTCAGGAAACGCAGATTCCCAGGCGATGAATGCACTCGGGGAAATTGAGATGGCAAAAGGAAACTATTCCGGTGCACTCACCTATTTAGAGCAGGGTATTGCTATGGAAAATGTGACAAACAGAAGAGAACTAATGCAGAATCTCATCATTTGTTATGAATATACATCCGATTTTAATTCTGCATGGAACGTGGTACAGGAGTATGTACAGGTTTATCCGGATGATGCGAGTGCGCAGCGTGAATATATTTTCCTGAAAAACCGTATGGAACAGACAGCGCCTGTGGAGAATACAGAGGAAGCCGTGACGGAGGATACGCAGACAGTGGAAGATACACAGACACCGGAAGAGGCGCAGACACCGGCACAATAAAAGAGACCACAGGAAACAATAACGGAGAATAGAATGGCAGAAGCATTTAAAATAGAAGAGATAGAAGAAAAAGTAATTCTTGTAGGCGTGAGTGAGCAGGATGGAGATGACGCAGAGGATTCTGTTGCAGAACTTGCGGAACTGGTGAAAACAGCAGGAGCAACGGTAGTCGGAACCATGATCCAGAAGCGGGAACTCATTCATCCGGGGACTTATATCGGTTCTGGAAAGGTGGCGGAGTTAAAGCTGCTTGTGGAGGAACTGGGCGCAACCGGCATTGTGTGTGATGATGAACTTTCACCGGCGCAGCTCCGTAATCTGGAAGATATGCTGGATACAAAAGTGATGGACCGCACACTGATCATTCTGGATATTTTTGCGGCAAGAGCAACTACCAGCGAGGGAAAGATCCAGGTGGAACTGGCACAGTTAAAGTACCGTCTGAGCAGGCTGACCGGACTTGGACGTTCCATGTCAAGACTTGGAGGCGGAATCGGTACGAGAGGTCCGGGTGAGAAAAAGCTGGAAATTGACAGACGTCTTATCAAAGACCGGATCGCACAGCTGAACCGGGAATTGAAAGAAGTACGGCAGCACCGTGATATCACCCGTGCACAGCGGGAAAAAAATCAGATGCCGGTGGCTGCGATCGTGGGATACACAAATGCAGGAAAATCAACACTTATCAATACACTGACCAATGCCGGAGTCCTGGAGGAGGACAAGCTGTTTGCAACGCTTGATCCTACCACAAGAGTGTTGGAACTGTCGGGACGGCAGCAGATATTGGTGACAGATACCGTCGGATTTATCCGCAAACTGCCGCATCATCTGATCGAGGCATTTAAAAGCACGCTGGAGGAGGCAAAATACGCAGACTATATTTTACATGTGGTAGATGCTTCCAATCCGCAGCACGAGAAGCAGATGCTGATCGTATATGAGACACTGGCAAATCTGGATGTGAAAGACAAGACGGTGATCACGCTGTTCAACAAGCAGGATGCAAGGATGGACAGCGAGCCGCTGCATGATTTTAAAGCAGATCATACGCTGCAGATCTCAGCGAAAAATGGAACCGGGTTAGAGGAATTAAAGAATCTTTTATCCGAGCTCCTGCGTGAAAATAAAATCCTCGTGGAGCGGACAGTGCCGTATGCAAATGCAGGCATGATCCAGCTTGTCCGCAAATCCGGTGAACTGTTGGAAGAAGAATACCGTGAGGATGGAATCTATATCCGTGCTTACGTGCCAATGGAAATTTATGCAAAATTATAAAAATGACAAATATAGTTAATTCGAGAAGAAAGGAACAATAAAAATGATATTATTGATTAAAAACGGACATGTCATCAATCCGGCGACAGAGACAGACGAAGTGGCAGACATTCTCGCTGAGGATGGAAAAGTCGTAAAAATGGAAAAAAACATCAGGGATAAGGCAGACTATGTGATCGACGCAAAAGGCTGCTATGTCATGCCGGGATTTATTGATATGCATGTGCATTTAAGGGATCCGGGGCAGGAGCAGAAAGAGACGATCGAGACAGGCTGCAATGCGGCGGCACACGGCGGATACACAACCATCCTTGCAATGCCGAACACAAAGCCGGTGGTAGATAATCCGGATGTTGTAAAATACGTGCAAAACAAGGCAAAAACAGTTGGTGTCGTGAATGTTTTACAGGTGGGAGCCATCACAAAAGGACAACAGGGAAAAGAATTAGCAGATATCCGGGGCATGTACGAAGCGGGAATTCCGGCGATCAGTGAAGATGGCAGATCCGTTATGAATTCCGAACTTTACCGGGAGGCGATGGAGATCGCAGCAGAACTCGATATCCCGGTACTTGCCCACTGTGAGGACATTAACCTTGTAAATGGCGGCGTTATGAATGAGGATGCGCATTCCAAAGAGCTTGGTTTAAGGGGAATCACCAATTCGGTAGAAGATATCATTGTGGCAAGAGATATCATGTTAAGTGGGGACACCGGAGCAAAATTACATTTGTGTCACTGTTCAACAAGAGATTCTGTAAAAATGGTACGGTATGCAAAAATGGAGCAAATGAAAGTAACTGCAGAGGTATGCCCACATCATTTCACACTGACCTCGGATGATATCCATAAAATCGAGCCGTCCATCGATCAGGAGAAAAAACTTGCGATCGACGCGGATGCGGATACAAACTTTAAAATGAATCCGCCACTTCGTTCCAGAGAAGACGTGCAGGCATTAAAAGAAGGACTGCGCGACAATATTATGGATGTGATCTCCACAGACCATGCACCTCATACGTTTGAGGAGAAAAATACATCCATGAAAAAAGCGCCGTTTGGGATCGTTGGACTTGAGACAGCCGCATGCCTCACTTACACGGAACTTGTTTTGCAGGGCTACCTTACACCGATGCAGATGGCAGAGAAGATGAGCTATAACCCGGCAAAGATTGTTGGAATTGACAAGGGCGATATCCAGCCGGGCAAAATTGCAGACATCGTGATCTTTGATCCGGAAAAAACATATAAGATTGACAAAACGAAATTTGCAAGTAAAGGACGCAACACACCATTTGACGGAAGAGAAGTAACCGGAAAAGTGATGGCAACCATCGTGGATGGACGTGTTGTTTACGAGGCAGAAGCATAGGAACACACCATATTAAGAGCTACAGAGGCAAACATTTGAAGTAAGAATGTAAAGTAGTTGAGAGAGTGAAAAAGCGAGGAAGTACAAAGATGGCAGAAAAATTTGAAGAGACAGCGATCATCATCCGTCAGGAAGAAATCGCAGATGATATTTACAGTATGTGGCTGCACACTGACCAGATTGCAGTACATGCGAAAGCAGGACAGTTTGTTTCTGTTTATTGTAATGATGGAAGCAGACTGCTTCCAAGACCGATCAGTATTTGTGAGATTGATAAAAAGGATGGCGCAATCCGTCTGGTGTATCGTGTGGCAGGGAAAGGAACGGCAGAATTTTCTGGTATGCATACAGGCGCACAGCTTCACATTGTAGGGCCTCTTGGAAATGGGTTCCCAAAGAAAGAGAAAAAAGCCTTTTTGATCGGAGGCGGAATAGGAATACCTCCAATGTTACAGCTTGCAAAAGAGTTAAACTGTGAGAAACAGATTGTGTTAGGATTCCGCGATGAGCTGTTTTTGATGGATGAGTTTAAAAAGCAGGGCAAAGTTTACGTGGCAACCGAGGATGGAAGCGCAGGAACTGAGGGAAATGTTTTGGATGCGATCCGTGAAAATGGACTGGACGCAGAGATTATTTATGCCTGCGGACCAATGCCAATGCTCCGTGCCTTAAAAGAATATGCAGAGAAAAATCACATCGAGTGCTGGATCTCCATGGAGGAGCGTATGGCATGCGGTATTGGTGCGTGCCTTGCCTGTGTATGTCAGTCAAAAGAAAAAGACGCACACAGCAACGTGAAGAACAAACGAATCTGTAAAGAAGGACCTGTATTCCGTGCAGAGGAGGTAGAATTCTAATGAACATGAAAGTAGATTTATGTGGAGTAACCTTAAACAATCCTGTCATGACTGCTTCCGGTACATTTGGTTCCGGCGCAGAGTATGCAGAGTTTGTGGATCTGAATAAATTGGGAGCTGTTGTGACAAAAGGTGTTGCAAATGTTCCATGGCCGGGAAATCCGACACCGCGTGTCGCAGAAGTATATGGCGGTATGTTAAATGCAGTAGGACTTCAGAACCCTGGAATTGATCTTTTTGTGGAGCGCGACATTCCTTTTTTAAAACAGTTTGATACAAAAATCATGGTGAATGTATGTGGACATTCCACAGAGGAATATATTGAAGTAGTGGAACGGTTGAGAGACCAGCCGGTAGACCTTTTAGAAATCAACATTTCCTGCCCGAATGTCAAAGAGGGTGGAATTGCATTTGGTCAGGATCCAAAAGCAGTAGAAGCTATCACAAAGGAAATGAAAAAACATGCTGCACAGCCGGTCATCATGAAGCTTTCCCCGAATGTGACAGATATTACAGAGATGGCGAGGGCGGCAGAGGCAGGAGGCGCAGACGGACTGTCGCTGATCAACACCATCACAGGCATGAAGATCGATATCAACCGCCAGAAGTTTGTGCTTGCCAATAAGACAGGCGGCATGTCAGGTCCGGCCATTCACCCGGTCGCTGTCCGCATGGTTTATCAGACTGCCCAGGCAGTCAGACTGCCGATCGTCGGAATGGGTGGGATCATGAATGCAGAGGATGCGATTGAAATGATCCTTGCCGGAGCTACCGCAGTATCTGTAGGTACCGCAAATTTCACGAATCCGCATGTGACAGAGGAGATCGTCGCAGGAATCAGAGATTATATGGAGCGTTATCAGGTTGCCGATATCAAAGATCTGGTTGGCGCAGTGCATGAATAAGAAACAAATGCCAAAGAGAAAATAATGGATCACAGGAAATAAAGATCAGGAGGAAATGACAAGATGGAGAGTTATAAGAGCGAATTTATTGATTTTATGGTAGAGAGTGACGTTTTAAAATTTGGAGATTTTACGTTGAAAAGTGGACGTAAATCCCCATTTTTCATGAATGCAGGAGCCTATGTGACAGGTTCCCAGTTAAAGAGACTTGGAGAGTACTATGCAAAGGCAATCCATGACAACTATGGAGATGATTTCGACGTGCTCTTCGGACCGGCATATAAGGGAATCCCGCTTGCGGTTGTCACAGCGATCGCATACAGTGAATTATATGGAAAAGAAGTCCGTTACTGTTCAGACAGAAAGGAAGCAAAAGACCACGGAGCAGACAAGGGAGGTTTCCTCGGAAGCAGCTTGAAAGACGGTGACAGAGTTGTCATGATCGAGGACGTGACCACTTCCGGAAAATCCATGGAAGAGACTGTTCCGAAAGTAAGAGGAGCAGCAGACGTTGAGATCGTTGGTCTTATGGTAAGTTTAAACCGTATGGAGGTCGGACAGGGCGGAAAAGTAAGTGCGCTGGATGAGATCAAAGAAAAATACGGTTTTGAAGGAAAAGCAATTGTCACAATGGCAGAGGTGACAGAGTATCTTTACAACAGAGAACACAATGGCAGAGTCGTGATCAACGATGAAATCAAAGCCGCTATTGACAAATACTACGAAGAATATGGATGCAAATAAGAAAGGCAGCGGACGCTGCCCGTTGATACGGAAAGGTAAGCACCGGGTACTGGCATTCGTGTTTTTTCTGGTTTATTTTGTTGTGCTGTTCTATTTCCTCTTTTTTTCCGAGGAGATGGGGCGGACTTATTCAGAGAGAGCGTATCATTACAATCTGATTCCGTTCCATGAGATCATGCGGTTTATCAAATACCGTCATGTACTTGGATGGCAGGCTGTAGCACTCAATATCTGGGGAAATATCATTGCTTTTATGCCCTTTGGTTCATTTTTGCCGATCTATTCAAAAAGATGCAGAAATGTGTGGATGACGGTGCTATACAGTTTTGAACTGAGTCTGCTTGTGGAACTGCTTCAGCTTGTGTTTAAGGTGGGTAGTTTTGATGTGGATGATCTGTTTTTGAACACGATCGGTGGACTGCTTGGTTATCTGGTGTACAAAGGATTGCTTTATTTGTGGAAAAGATATGAAAAAGCAAGGCATATAGTGAATAAGTAAGAAGCAGATTTTTATGGATCTGCGAATCGTACATGGAAAAGTAAGAAAAAGAATATGAGTGGCAGGGTATCATTATGGCACAGAGAAGACATAGAAAATACGGATATAAGTTTACAGAGAAGACACAGTCAAAAAAGGGAATTGTAGCTTTTATTCTGGCTGTGCTTTCGATTGCAATTTTTATTTATGTAATTGTAAATTCATTTCATCATGGCGGAAATGGAAGCATGTACCTTGGAAGTGCAGGAGTGTCCTCCATGCTGGTAGCACTGGTCGCTGTGGTACTGGCAGTGATGAGCCTTCGGGAGGAGGAGTCTTTTAAGCTGTTTCCATATATGTCGACTGTGCTGTCGTTTCTTGCAGCCGGTATGTGGATTGCAATTTATGTAATTGGATTTTTAATCGTATAGTTAATAAGGGAGATCAGGATGGGATACAGAGATATTTATAAGGAGTCAAATGAGCAGGCAGAGGAGCGTTTTTCGCTTGTGATGGAGCGTATTGCAGAGATCGCAGAAGAAACGGACGTGCCGGAGAAATTTGACGATTATTTTAAAAAGACCGCAGCATTTTTGTTACAGTTAAAGAATGTGTCAGAGAAAGCGGAGAAAGATACATTAAAAGATGCTTCTCTTACAGAGTGCGAAAAACAGAATGCAGGTTTTTATGATGACATCAAAGCGGAAAATTATGGAAAAAGCTATGGAAATCCGACTTATGCAGTAGAAAAACTGGGAGAAGAGTACGGACAGATTTTATCTGCACTGTATGCAGAGTGTCGTAAACGTATTACGGATGTCTATGCTGCAAAAAAAATGAACGTGACGATCACCGCAGAATTATTTGTTGAGATCTATAATTATTTTGAAGACAAAGAGGGGATTGATAAAACTGCAATTGAGCAGGCGATTTACTGGTATTTCCATGATTACAGTGAAATCTTTATTGAAGATTCTGTGCGTGAACTTGTGGATTCCGAAGAAGATTTCTTATATCAGATCGTGATGAACTCAGATTTGAACGACTTGCGTTATCTCTACCAGTATGGTCAGCATATCGGAAAAAATGAGACGGGGATCGCGGCATTTTTAAATGGCATGTCTGACGAAGAGATTCAGGCAATGGCAGATACTTACACAGAAGGATACCGCATTGGTTTTGCGGCAACTGGAAAAGATTTGTCAAAGAAAACAACGGCACAGGTGCGTTACCCGATCGGTTTTGAGCGCATGGTGCGTGCCGCAGTAAAAAATCTGGAAAAATTAAATTTAAAAGTAACAATGCGAGCATGTTCCTCCGCAGCAAATAAACAGTATGATTATGACCACAAAGAGGACAAAGCATTATATTATGATAAGGCATATGTGGAGAGACGCCTGGAAGTAATGAAAACTTCTTTTGAAGAGATGAAAAAACTTGCAAACGGTCAGGCTGGTCCTGCTGTTATCGAAGTGTTTGGCGAGATTCCATTTTCTCCGGAGACCAAAAAAGAGGTATTAAAGCTGGATGAAAAACAGCAGCAGTTAAGTGTTTACGATATGAGCATGTCGGGACAGATCACAAATCAGTATATTATCGGTGAGGAGCGCAGCTTTACGATTATTGCATATCCGGTGCCTGAGATTGGTGAGAAGTTTGAAGAAATTTTTGCAGAGACAGTCAAGATCAATACATTGGATTATACCTTATACCAGAATATGCAGCAGAAGATCATCGATGTGTTAGATCAGGCTGAAAAAGTGCATATCACCGGTAAAAATAACAATAAGACAGACCTCTATGTTTCTATCTGGCCACTAAAAGATGCTACAAAAGAATCCGCATTTGAAAACTGTGTGGCAGACGTCAATATCCCGGTAGGTGAGGTGTTTACTTCCCCGGTATTAAAAGGAACAACCGGAAAATTGTTTGTCAGTCAGGTTTATCTGAATGAACTGAAATATCTTAACCTTGAAATTGATTTCGAGGACGGAATGATCAGAGATTACACCTGCACAAACTTTGAAAAAGAGGAAGAGTGCAGAAAATATATCAAAGAGAATGTCTTAATGAATCATGAGACACTGCCAATGGGTGAGTTTGCGATCGGAACCAACACCACAGCTTACCGCATGGCAAGAGATTTTGATATTGCAGATAAATTGCCAATCCTGATCGCAGAAAAGACAGGACCTCACTTTGCAGTGGGAGATACCTGCTATTCCCACGAGGAGGACATGGTGACTTATAACCCGGATGGAAAACAGATCGTTGCAAGAGAAAACGATTTTTCAAAACTCCGCAGCGAGGATATGAGCAAGGCATATTTCAACTGTCATACAGATATTACCATTCCTTATGATGAACTTGACAAGATTACAGTCATCCGCAAGGATGGAACGACAGAAGATATTATTTCCGATGGACGTTTTGTGCTCGCAGGAATCGAAGAACTGAATAAGCCGCTGGACCGCTAAACGGGAAAAATATAAAATTCTGGATACTGCCAAAATAATAGGATTATTTGACGGTGTCCGGAATTTTTGTATTTGATAAACGGTGAAGTGATTGAGTAATAAAATTGCAACAATATATAAATATATTTAATAAAACAAATAACAATTATTAATTGGACTTCTTAATTGAGATATATTATAATGAGCGCAAGAGAGGAAAATACAAATTTATTTATATTTGACGAACGGCGAAATGATTGAGTGATGAAATCACGATATAATGAGCGCAAGAGAGGAAAATACAAATTTATTTGTATTTGACGAACGACGAACAGAAAAGGAGACGAATATCATGGCAAAAGTTGGTATTGTAATGGGCAGTGACTCAGATATGCCGGTGATGGCAAAAGCAGCAGATATATTAGAAAAATTAGGAATCGATTACGAGATGACGATCATCTCAGCACACCGTGAACCGGATGTTTTCTTTGAGTATGCAAAATCGGCTGAGAGCAAAGGTTTTAAAGTCATCATTGCCGGAGCAGGAATGGCGGCGCATCTTCCAGGTATGTGCGCAGCAATTTTCCCAATGCCAGTCATTGGTATTCCGATGCATACCACTTCCTTAGGAGGAAGAGATTCCTTATATTCCATCGTGCAGATGCCGTCTGGTATCCCGGTAGCAACCGTAGCGATCAATGGTGGAGCAAATGCAGGACTTCTTGCAGCTAAAATCCTTGCAACTTCAGACGAAGCTTTGTTAGAGAGACTGAAAGCTTACTCTAAAGATCTGAAGGAGCAGGTTCAGGCAAAAGATGCAAGATTACAGGAAGTTGGATACAAGAACTATTAAATGTTTACGAAACTCCTGCTAGTCATCCTTAAATTGTTCAAAATTAACAAAATTCTCGAAAACACGCTCTCGCTACGTGTCGCTGGTAACGGTACTAAGAAGCCAGTTGCGACTTGCGTTGCACCTGCCTTCTAAGAACCGACCGCTCCCCAGCGTTTTCTCAAGCTTTTGTTAATTTTTCACAATTCAATTTAGGTTTTCATGAGTTTCGCAATTATTTAAATAAGAACTACTATAAAGGAGAGAAAAAATGGATTACAAGAACGCAGGTGTAGATATTGAAGCTGGATATGAATCAGTGGAATTAATGAAAAAATATGTAAAGGGAACCATGCGTCCGGAAGTGTTAGGCGGACTCGGTGGATTTTCCGGTGCTTTCTCCATGGAAGCAGTCAAGGGAATGGAGGAGCCGGTACTTTTATCCGGTACAGACGGATGTGGAACAAAAGTAAAATTGGCATTTCTTTTGGACAAGCATGATACGATTGGTATTGACTGTGTTGCAATGTGTGTCAATGATGTTGCCTGCGCGGGCGGTGAACCATTATTTTTCTTAGATTATATTGCATGTGGCAAAAACTATCCGGAAAAAATCGCAACGATCGTAAGCGGTGTCGCAGAGGGATGTAAACAGTCCGGCTGTGCGCTGATTGGTGGAGAAACCGCAGAACATCCGGGACTGATGCCGGAAGATGAATACGATCTTGCTGGATTTACTGTAGGTGTGGTAGATAAAAAAGACATCATTACAGGAGAGAACTTAAAGGCTGGTGACGTGCTGATCGGTATGGCTTCCACAGGCGTACATTCCAACGGCTTTTCCCTTGTCAGAAAAATCTTTAAAATGGATAAAGAAACATTAAATACATATCACGAGGAACTCGGTAAGACATTGGGCGAAGCATTGCTTGCACCGACAAGAATTTATGTCAAGGCTTTGAAAAACGTGAAAGAAGCAGGTGTTCGGGTCAAGGCGTGCAGCCATATCACAGGTGGCGGTTTCTATGAGAACGTTCCTAGAATGTTACCGGAAGGCAAACATGCAGTCATCAAAAAAGACAGCTATGAAGTACCGGCTATCTTTAAAATGATGGAGAGAGAGGGAAATGTTGAGGAGCACATGATGTACAATACTTACAACATGGGTATTGGAATGATCGTTGCGGTTGATCCTGCGGATGTGGAGAAAACTATGGAAGCAATGCGTGCAGCCGGAGACACCCCATATGTGATCGGTGAGATCAAAGACGGCGAAAAAGGAGTAACTTTATGCTAAAAGTTGCAGTTTTAGTATCCGGCGGTGGTACGAACCTTCAGGCAATTTTAGATGCAATAGACAATGGGACGATCACCAATGCAAAAGTGGAAGTTGTGATCAGCAACAACAAAAATGCATACGCTTTAGAACGTGCGAAAAATCATGGGATCGAGGCTCTTTGCATTTCTCCGAAGGACTACGGGACAAGAGATGCGTTCAACAAAGCATTTCTGGAAAAATTAGATGACTGCCAACCGGATTTAATAGTTCTTGCTGGATTTTTGGTTGTGATCCCGAAGCAGATGATCGAAAAATACAGAAACCGTATCATCAATATCCATCCATCCCTGATCCCATCTTTCTGCGGAACCGGTTATTACGGACTGAAAGTCCATGAGGGTGTGCTATCCCGCGGTGTAAAAGTGACCGGAGCAACGGTACACTTTGTAGATGAGGGAACAGACACAGGTCCTATCATTTTACAGAAGGCAGTGGAAGTAGAGCAGGATGATACACCGGAAATCCTGCAGAGACGTGTCATGGAGCAGGCGGAGTGGATCATCATGCCGAAGGCGATCGACCTGATCGCAAACGGAAAAGTCTCTGTCGTAGATGGCAGAGTCCGAATTGACGAGAATAAGTAATAGCGAAACCGAAAGAAGAGTTTCGCCAATATTTCATAGAGAAGGAGAATCCGCATGAAAGTATTAGTAGTAGGAAGTGGCGGCCGTGAACATGCGATCTGCACCAGCGTTGCAAAAAGTCCGCGTGTAGATAAAATCTACTGTGCACCGGGTAATGCCGGAATTGCAGCACTTGCAGAGTGTGTGCCGATCGGTGCGATGGAATTTGATAAATTAGTTGCTTTTGCAAAAGAAAAAGAAATTGATTTTACAATTGTAGGAATGGATGATCCGTTAGTTGGCGGAATTGTGGACGTATTTGAGGCAGAGGGACTTAAAGTATTCGGTCCAAGAAAAAATGCGGCAATCTTAGAGGGTTCCAAGGCATTTTCCAAAGACCTTATGAAAAAATACAACATTCCGACCGCAGCATACGAGAACTTTACTGATCCGCAGGAGGCACTTGCTTATCTGGAGACAGCAAAAATGCCGATCGTTTTAAAAGCGGACGGACTGGCACTTGGAAAAGGTGTTTTAATTTGCAATACATTAGAGGAAGCAAAAGCCGGTGTCAAAGAGATCATGGAGGATAAGAAGTTCGGAACAGCAGGAAATACCATGGTCATCGAAGAGTTTATGACTGGACGTGAAGTGTCCGTTTTATCTTTTGTGGATGGAAAGACCATTAAGATCATGTCCTCCGCACAGGATCACAAACGTGCAAAAGACGGCGATCAGGGCTTAAATACCGGAGGAATGGGAAACTTTTCTCCAAGCCCATTCTATACAAAAGAAGTGGATGAGTTCTGTAAAAAATACATTTATCAGGCAACAGTCGATGCGATGGCGGCAGAAGGAAGACCATTTACTGGTGTTATTTTCTTTGGTCTGATGCTGACGGCAGACGGACCGAGAGTGTTAGAGTATAATGCCAGATTTGGCGATCCGGAAGCACAGGTTGTTCTTCCAAGAATGAAAAATGACATCATTGATGTGATGGAAGCCTGTGTAGATGGCAAATTAGATGCGATCGATCTTCAGTTTGAAGATAATGCGGCAGTCTGCGTTGTGCTTGCATCTGACGGTTATCCGGTGGCTTATGAAAAAGGATTTGAAATCACCGGACTTGAGAAGTTTGAGGGAAAAGAGGATTACTTCTGTTTCCATGCCGGAACAAAATTCAATGAGGCAGGAAAAATTGTGACCAACGGCGGACGTGTTCTTGGAATCACAGCGACAGGAGCCGATTTAAAAGAAGCGAGAAAAAAAGCCTACGAGGCAACCGAGTGGGTAAACTTCGCCAATAAATACATGCGCCATGATATTGGAAAAGCAATTGACGAGGCGTAATATTTTTTGAATTTAAAATCGTTCAGACCGGATGCATCGGTTTTCGGAAAGTCAGATGGAGTTCTTATGATTCGAAAACGCTGGAAAAGGTCTGAGCGTTTTTTTTCTTATAGTAATGGAAATTCCGCGAAGTCTGAATTCTATTAGATTCAGAAAAGAAAGACGTGGAATAATTGCGAAAAAACATTGCATATTTGCCCCAATCGGGTATAATTACAGTTGGTACATTCCAGCTTTGGAATGAATTTCAGGAAAAACGGACTGGAAAAATAATTCCGGAAACAGTTTTTCCAAAAAGCAGGGAGAATTACATGTCACAATCTGTAATGATTAAAAGCAACAAATATGGTATTAATCTGGTGCTGGATCCGAATATACCGTTTGTGGAATTGTTAAAGGATGTTATTGAGAAGTTCAAGGCATCAGAAAAATTCTTTAAAAATGCTGAATTAGCCATTTCTTTTGAGGGAAGAAAGCTTTCGGAAGAGGAAGAAAACCGTATTATCGAGGCAATCACAGAGAATACGACGATTCAGATTTTATGCATCGTACAAAATGGCAGTGAACAGGAAGCAGTCATGAAACAGCAGATTGAGTACTATCAGGCAGTACAGCAGCAGTTTATGAATGCAAACACTGGTTCCGGAGATTTTTACAGAGGAACTTTGCGTTCCGGACAGGTTATCGAAAGTGAATCCAGCGTAACCATTATCGGGGATGTGAATCCCGGCGCGAAGATTATCTCGCAGGGGAATATCGTCATTCTTGGAGCGTTGAAAGGAAATGCACATGCGGGCAGCGCTGGCGACCGCAATTGTTTTATTTTTGCGCTTGATATGAACCCAATCCAGATTCAGATCGGTGATCTGATCGCCAAGAGCCCGGATAAAGAAAAAACGAGAAAACATCTGTTGAGACGTGAAAAAGTTCAGACCGCAGAGTCCCAGATCGCAGTGGCGAGGGATGGCAATATTTATATTGAGCCGGTCACAAAAGATATTTTAAACAGAATGTAAAATGCGAAATGCACAGGAGGAAATCATGAGCGAAGTTATTGTAATCACATCCGGAAAGGGTGGAGTAGGTAAGACAACTACAACAGCAAATGTAGGAACAGGTCTTGCACAGTTGAATAAAAAGGTAGTAATGATCGATACTGATATCGGTCTTCGTAACTTAGACGTTGTCATGGGATTAGAGAACCGTATTGTATACAATCTGGTTGATGTTATCGAGGGCAAATGTCGTTTGAAACAGGCACTCATCAAGGATAAAAAGTATCCTGAATTATGTCTGTTACCATCCGCGCAGACAAGAGATAAGGATGCCGTGACACCGGAGCAGATGGTAGAGCTGATCGATGAACTGAGAAAAGAATTTGATTATATTTTACTTGACTGCCCGGCTGGAATCGAGCAGGGATTTAAGAATGCCATTGCAGGCGCGGACAGAGCATTGGTTGTCACAACACCTGAGGTGTCTGCAATCCGTGATGCAGACAGAATTGTTGGCTTGCTGGAAGCAAATGAGATGAAACGTATCGACCTTATCGTAAACCGTCTGAGAATGGATATGGTAAAACGTGGAGATATGATGAAGGTAGAAGATGTTACGGATATCCTTGCAGTCAATCTGATCGGTGCAGTGCCGGATGATGAACATATCGTTGTTTCTACAAACCAGGGTGAACCATTGGTTGGTTCTGACTGTCTTGCAGGAAAAGCATATGCCAATATCAGCAGACGTATTATAGGAGAAGAGGTTCCATTTTTAGACTTGGAAGTAAAACAGGGTGTATTTGGAAAATTAATGGATTTATTTAAGAAAAACTAAGGGGGGGGAGAAGCCACATGGGTTTAATGGATTTGTTCAAAAAGAAAAGTTCTGGTGACGTTGCAAAGGATCGTTTGAAACTTTTACTTGTATCTGACCGTGCCAACTGCTCTCCTGAGATGATGGAAATGATCAAACGGGATATTATTCAGGTAATTTCCAAGTACATGGACATTGATGCAGATGCGTTGGATGTGAAGATCACAGAGACAGAATCTGACTCCAATAATGGTATGGTTCCAGCATTATTTGCAAATATCCCGATCAAGGATATGAAGCATAAACCGGATAAACGCTAAGATTTATAACTGGAGTTTGACTTACCGTAGTGTCGCAGATTTTGTGGTGCTTTCTCAGGGGGTGAAGGGGCAGATATAAGCGTCCTCTCACAAGTCTTGATTTTATAGGTTTATGAAAAGAAAAACGGTACAGACAAATATGATGTTCCTGTTCGCCGGGCATTCCGCTGGGCTTCTGATCAACAATCATGTTCAGCTGAAGCTTCCATGATTGTTAGAATCCCAGCTCCATGGCTCACAAAGGAAATCATATTTGTCTGCACCGTTTTTCTTTCAGTTACGTTATGGATGACTTGTGAGAGGACGCTTATACATGCCCAATCAATGCTACGAAGCACACCACAAAATCTGCAAGTTGCGTTATGGAACTCCCGGCTATGGTAAAAATCATGGTATTGATCAATGGGGTAATTTGAAAGGTGTTAATTTTTAAATAATAGCAGGAGAAATAAAATGAGTACAAAAAAAGCAATTGGCATATCTTTTGTTGCCATATTTATTTTAATAATTGCGCAGATTATTGCACAAGTCATTGCAAGTGTGTTTGTTATTATAAAGATTCCATATGGAATTTGTAATATTATCGCTGGAATTATATATGTTGGCTTAACATATCTTATTTTGAAAATGTTTATTAGCAAGATTGTTAAGTTACCTGTTTCGGATTTCGGAATGCCTAAATTTGAAATTAAAATAAGATGGATTTTAATAGCTATATTATTGCCATGCATTATAAAAGGAATTTATGTTTTAATATTCAATGGTGAGTATGTCTCCTCAAATATGAATGGAAATGAGATGTTCAATACTTTAAGTGCAGGGGTTGCGTTCACCGGGATAGCGGCTGGATTTGTTGAAGAAATGGTGTTTAGAGGAGTTATACTCAATGCATTGAAGAAAAGATGGAATATGAAGGTGGCTGTAATTGTTCCATCAATGTTATTTGGTATTGTACATGTTCTGGGACAGGATTTTTCGATAGGCAGTTGTTTATTAGTCATTATCGCTGGAACTATGGTAGGCGTTATGTTTTCAATGATTGCAATAGAGAGTGGTTCGGTTTGGAATAGTGGAATAGTGCATGCTATCTGGAACATTGTGATCATTGGTGGCGGATTAGCCATTGGGGAAAAAATGGATCCATATTCTGTAATGACATATGTTCTTGATTCAAAAGTTTTTGCAATTACAGGTGGTGAGTTTGGAATTGAATCGTCTGTTATTTCGTTAATAGGATACATAATAGTTGCCGGCATAGCATTTATTATGATTAAATCGAACAGGAAAAATTGATATGACGGTTTGAAAATGTGAAGCTATAAGGAACTTGTCCATTTTTAGTTTGTAGAAGTTTATTATAAAATAAGAGTTTCATAACGTAAATTGCAGATTTTGTAATGTAATTCATAGTGTTGGCAGGGCATGTATAGGCGGCATTTCACAAGTCATTCACAGTGTAAATGAAAAGAAAAATCGTACAGACAAATATTATTTTCTTTGTGAGCTATGGAGATAAGACTCTTTAGAGGCTTATCGGAATGCCGAGCGAACAGAAACATAATATTTGTCTGTACGATTTTTTTTATCAACATATATAATAATGACTTGTGAGGGGCGCTTATATCTGCCCTTTACACCCTAAGAAAGCACCACAGAATCTGCAATTTGCGTTATGGAATTCACGGTTATGGGATGAGTGCCTATAAAGGAGGTGTCGACTAAAGGCAGTCATTTTCAATGTCTTGTGATTCGTCCATTTCACATTCATGTTTTCATAAACATGTCAGACTGCAATATTTTGTTCATAACCTAAATTATAAAATTCAATCTAAAAATCCGCACCACCTGCAATCGGCAGTTCCTAAGTAAAACTCCGGTAAAATTCCAATCTTGAAAAAAATGTATTGACAACAAAGTACCATAGTGCTATGGTTAATTACATAAGTAATGAACCACATAACAAACAAAAAACAAGAGGACAGATAAGCGCATTTGAAAAGCTGTCAGCAACAGAATAATTTCTGGAAAGAAAGGAGTATATCATGCATGAATGAGATTTTGACGCAGGAGAAATCCATATATCTGCAGATCGCAGAGATGATCGAGACAGATATTTTAAGGGATATTCTTCTGGAAGAGGAACGCGTGCCGAGCACGAATGAACTGGCGAAGCTATATGCCATTAATCCGGCGACAGCAGCCAAAGGAGTGAATATTTTGGTGGATGAAGGTGTTCTGTATAAGAAAAGAGGGATTGGAATGTTTGTGTCAGCAGGTGCGAAAGAGGCAATCTTAAGCCGGAGAAAGAATGAATTTTATGATAACTATGTAAAAAAACTGTTAGAGGAAGCAGCGAGCATCGGACTTGGAAAAGAAGAAGTCATTCAGTTGATACAATCCGGCAATGAAGCGTAAGGAGCTGTCCGGATGGAAAACAGTGATACCGGAAGCATGGAATCATGCAAATAAGAGGAATGATACAGGAAAATGTATTTTAAAGTTGTGAAAAGAAAGGCAGGAAGATGATTCATGGAATCAATCGTATGTAATGGTATAGGTAAAATTTATGGAAAAAAACAGGTGTTAAAGAATATCAATCTCACATTGGAGAAAGGAAAGATTTATGGACTGATTGGAAGAAACGGTGCCGGAAAGACGACATTGTTATCCATTATGTCCGCACAAAATCCGGCATCCGAAGGAACTGTGACATGGAATGGTGAAAATGTATGGGAGAACCGCAAGGCGTTAGATCACATTTGCTTTTCCAGAGAGTTGTCCATCAATCTCTATGGAAGCGGCGTGAGCGGCATGAAAGTAAAAGATTATCTGAAAACTGCTTCCTATTACTATCCAGACTGGGATCAGGCACTTGCGGAGGAACTGATCAAAAAATTTGAACTGAATACAAAACAGCGTATCAATAAAATGTCCAAAGGTATGCTGTCCATGGTGACGATTATCGTAGCACTTGCAAGCAAAGCCGATTTTACGTTTATGGATGAACCGGTGGCAGGCCTTGATGTTGTAATGCGTGATTATTTTTACCATAAACTGATGGAGGAATATACAGAGACCGGACGTACCTTCGTTATTTCCACACATATTATCGAGGAAGCAACAGACCTGATGGAAGAAGTGGTCATGATCAAAAATGGCGAGGTGCTGCTGAAAGAAAATACGCAGGAACTTCTGGAGAGAAGCTACCATGTAAGTGGTCTTGCAGAAGTTGTGGATCAGGCAACGGAAGGCTATGAGAGACATCATGAAGAGAAGATGGGAAGAAGCAAGAGTGTGACGATCCTTTTGGAGGAAGGACAGAAGCTGCCGGAAGGCTATGATGTGACCATACAGCCGCTCAATCTGGAAAAATTGTTTGTATCCCTTTGCGGAATGGAGGAGTAGACATGGCAGAGAGCAGGATTATTAAGAGAAATGTTCTATTCTGGGGAAAATCAGGATTGCAGCTGACCGGCATGATGTTGATTTTTATGGTTGTATATGGATTCCTGTTTAATATGGGAAGCGGCAGTATATTCGGGGATTTCTGGAAAACAGCTTATTTTTATGGCGGGATCATAAGCGTTCTATTTGCGCTGATCGGACCAGTTTCCTATGTGGGAGCATATCTGCCGCTGACATTGTCTTTTGGCTCCGGAAGAAGGGAAGTAGTCTTTGGCGCACAGATTTTCTGCATAGCTTATGGAGTGAGTTCCTATATCATTATGGTACTGGCAGGCATTATGAGCAGTGGAAAATTAGATGGAAAGCTGGATGTTTTGATAGCAGTTCTGTTTATATTTATGACAGCGGTCGGACAGCTTGTCTCGGTTGCGCAGATGCATTTCGGGATAAAAGGAATGATCATAGGAATCGTCATTGTGGTATTATGCATGGTCGGCGGATTTGTGACAGGAATTGGATTCATAGATGAGATCATGGTATGGATCAACGGAATGAAGACAAATGTAGTATGGATATTACTTGCGATAGGAGCGATTGCCAGCATTGCGTTGTATGCAGTCAGTGTCACGGTGCTTTTCCGTGAAATGAGATATTACGAAGTGAAAGCATAAGTTGGGAGGCGGAAAGAATGAACAGTTTTTTAATTCAGTGTAAGGTGCGGAAAGCAGAGCTTTTGCAGTTTCTTGGGATTACTGCTGTGGGATACTTGATCGGTCTGATCGTTGTATTTATCGTGATGAATGTGGCAAAAGAGAATACCTGTGCAACAGCAGGAACTATGCTGGCGTTCATCGCCTTTGCCTTTATGCATTTATTTGGGATTACTTTTTCTTTCATGGGGGATTTTAACATGGCAATTTCCCTTGGTGCGACCAGAAAAAGCTTTGTCTCAGGCTATGTACTTTTTAATCTGCTGGAGATCGCAGTGCTGGAACTTGAGATCGTTGTGTTTGGTGTAGTTGAGAAGCTTTTGCTGGAAAATGCATTTCCACAGGCGGTTATGGAAATTGACCTGACAAACTTTTTTACATGGAACTATCTGTCAGGTGTCCTGGTCGTATTTACAGCAGTCGAAATGTTTTTCGGCGCAGTTATTTTAAGATATGGCATGAAAGTGTTATGGATTTTATGGGCGGTCTGGATGATAATCTGTCTGGTTCCCATGAATATTGCAAAGAATGAAAAGCTTTCCGGTGAACTTGCGAAATTAGGGCTGTTTCTGGGTGGAAAATTCACGCCACAGGGAATTGTGGCTCTGGTGATTGCCTTAACAATTGTTGTAGCTGCGATCACATGGAACATTCTTCGGAAACAGCGAGTGACAGCATAAATATTATGTGATAAGATAAAACCATGTGGGTGAAAAATACCTGCATGGTTTTTGTTATGACGACCACTAATCAGATAACAGGATTACGGAAAAATATAAGGGGATTATGATGAACGATAAGTTAGAACAGTTACAGAAATATTTAGAGAAAATGGAACAGTTCAACCATGTGAACACATTATTGTATTGGGATATGAGAACCAACACTCCAAAGGAAGGATTTGCAGGACACAGCGATGCACTCACTTATTTTTCAACGGAGCAGTTTTCCATGTCGACCTCGGATGAACTGAAAACGTTATTGGATACACTGGCAGAGCCGGAAGAGTTTGAAAAGCTTGACGATAAGTGGAAGTTTGTTGTAAATAAAATGAAAACAGATATGGACAGAAATCGCAGAATTCCAAAAGAATTTTATGAAAGCTTCGTGAAAGCACAGTCGGAATCGGAGAATGCGTGGGAGGAAGCGAAGAAAAAAGCAGACTTTTCTATTTTTGCCCCACATTTGCAGAAAATGATCGATATGACAGCGGAGATGACCGGTTACACAGATCCGGAAAAAGAAGTTTACGACGCACTGTTAGACCAGTATGAAAAAGGAATGGATTCCGCTACGATGGACAGCCTGTTTGAAGATTTAAAAGCAGAGCTGATTCCTCTGGTGCAGAAAGTGCTTGCAGCGAAACAGCCGGATGACAGCAAGTTTCATGTTTCATTTGACAAGAATGCGCAGAAGGAAGTGGAGAAGCTTTTGCTGAGTTATATCGGATTTGACTGGAACAGAGGAACAACCGGGGAATCTACACATCCGTTTACACTGAATTTTTCGTCAAAGGATGTGCGTGTGACCAATCATTTTTATGAACATGATCCGCTCAGTGCGATGTATTCGGCAATCCATGAGGGTGGTCATGCGATTTTTGAGCAGAATGTGAATCCGGATTATGACGGAACGGTAGCGGGAAGCTGCAGTTATATGGGAATCCATGAGAGCCAGTCCCGTTTTTATGAGAACATTCTTGGAAGAAATAAGAATTTCTGGATTCCGGTTTATGCAAAAGTGCAGGAAAAAATGCCACAGCTTCAGGACGTTTCGTTGGATGAATTTTATAAGGAAGTCAATCATGTGAGAAACAGTTTTATCCGCACAGAGGCAGATGAACTGACTTACTGTTTCCATATTATTTTAAGATATGAGATCGAGAAGGCAATTTTCCGCGACCATGTGAAAGTGGAGGAACTTCCGGCACTCTGGAATCAGAAAATGCAGGAATATTTACAGATTACTCCGGCAGATGATGCGGAAGGAATTTTGCAGGATATGCACTGGTCTGACGGTTCTTTTGGTTACTTTCCATCCTATCTGCTTGGCAGTATTTATGACGGCATGTATTTAGATCGTCTTGAGGAAGAACTTGGCTCTGTGGATGCGCTGCTCGCGGAGGGAAGAATCAGTGAGATTACAAAATGGCTGAATGAGAAGATTCATCAGTATGGTTCTACCAGAAGCCCGAAAGAAGTGATCAGATACGTCTGCGGCAAAGAAGTTTCAGCAGAACCGCTGATTCGTTATTTCAAAGAAAAATATACAAAAGTTTATAATCTTGGTTAAAAAAGAAATTTTTGTGGATAATGGATAGAAAAGGAGAAGTATGAAAAAAGGAATTATTTTTGACATGGACGGAACGCTGTGGGACTCGGCAGCGAACGTTGCAGAATCATGGAATCTTGCCATAAAACAGGATGGCTCTGTTGATAAAAAACTGACGGAGCAGGATATTCAGGGGGTTATGGGAAAGACCATGGATGTGATCGCAGACATTCTTTTCCCGGAACTGGAAAAAGAGGCGCGCATGAAATTGTTAGATCAGTGCTGTTCCATGGAAAATGACTACCTGAGAGAGCATGGTGGAGTTTTGTATCCAAAATTGGAGGAGACACTTTCTGCACTGAAAGAAAAGTATCCGCTCTACATCGTGAGCAACTGCCAGAGTGGTTATATAGAGGCATTTTTAGATCATTACGGATTTGGAAAATACTTTGAAGATATAGAGTGTTATGGAAATAATCTGAGACAGAAGGGCGATAATATCAGATTATTAGCAGACCGGAACGGGTTGACAGAGGCAGTGTATGTCGGCGATATCCAGGGGGATTATGATGCCAGCTGCCACGCAGGTGTCGGGTTCATCCACGCAGCATATGGGTTTGGAACAATTGCAGCGGACGTGCCGGAAATCCATACATTTGAGGAACTTACAGAGACAGCAGACCAATATTTTGCTCTGCGGTAAGAAATTATAAGGGTTTATCATATGACAAAATTAGATGAGTTAGTAACACAGATCAACAGAGAACACGTTTATATCCAGACACATAATTTTCCGGATCCGGATGCCATCGCAAGTGCGTTCGGCCTGCAGGAACTGTTAAAGCTTCGCGGGATTCATGCGACGATCTGCTATAAGGGGAAAATCGACCGTTACAGTACTGACAAGCTGAGAGAGATTTTGGACATCAGACTGGTAAATATTGAGAATATTGACAGTGAACTCACGGAGGACGACGAGGTTATCCTGGTAGATGCGCAGAAGGGCAATTCCAACATTATCGATATGACCGGGGATGAGATCATCTGCATCGACCATCATCCGGTTTATGAGAAAACGGAGTACCGGTTTACGGATATCCGGCCGGGTGTCGGGGCTTGCGCATCGATCATAGCACAATATTTTTTTGAAAATGAAATACCGATGGATCAAAGAATTGCAACAGCGCTGACATTTGGAATCCGTATGGATACACAGAAATTGTCGAGAGGCGTATGCAAGATGGATATGGAAATGATCTGGCGCATGTTTGACCTGTGTGATCAGGATATGATTTATCTCTTAGAGAACAGCACACTCTATTTTGAAGATCTGATGGCGTATTCCAAGGCGATCTCAAGCATTGAGGTGTTTGAGAATATCAGTTTTGCAGATACCGGAAGGGATTGCCCGGAGGCTCTGATCGCCAGTGTGTCAGATTTTATGCTTGCATTGGTGGAAGTCTCTTTTTCAGTGGTCTATTCCAGAAAAAAAGAAGGGATCAAAATTTCTGTGCGGAGTGAGCGTCCCACATTAGATGCCGGAAAAATTATAAGCAAGGCGTTAAAAGGCATCGGAAGCGGTGGCGGGCATGCTACGATGGCAGGCGGTTTTGTGCCGTTTGACGGAAATGACCGGGAGGAAGATCTGATGATCCAGAACATCCGCGAAAGATTTATCGATGTGATCAGCAGGACGAAACGAAAGTCATTAAGATAGGTGGAAAATCTTGACTTTTCGGGGAAATCTCTGTATAATCACAGAAGGTTAAAGGCAATGATCCATTCATTGCAAATAGAAAAGACGATGACGAAGACAGTAGTTGTTAAGAGAAAGGCAAAGAGAGCCGGGATTGGTGTGAACCGGTGCGAGTATCTTAGGAATGAACATCACTTCCCAGTCGCAGTCCGAAATGTTTTGACTGAGTAGGCACTGACGTTTTTCCTACGTTACAGGGAACGGGTATATGATTTTTATAAAATCTGTACATTGTAATTAGGTGGTACAACGATCATTTAAGGCTCTCGTCCTATTTACAGGATGAGAGCCTTGTTTAGATTGAGGAGGATTATATGTATAACAAAGTTGAAACAAATATGAACTTCGTTGACAGGGAAAAGCAGACAGAGAAGTTCTGGGAAGATCATGACATCTTCAAAAAATCCATGGAACAGCGCAAACAGGGAGAGACCTACACATTCTATGACGGACCTCCGACTGCAAACGGAAAACCACATATCGGACACGTATTGACACGTGTTATCAAAGATATGATCCCAAGATACCAGACTATGAAGGGAAAATATGTTCCGCGTAAAGCTGGATGGGATACACACGGACTCCCGGTTGAGTTAGAGGTAGAGAAGATGCTCGGCTTAAACGGAAAAGAGCAGATCGAAGAGTACGGTATGGAACCTTTCATCAAAAAATGTAAGGAATCTGTATGGAAATACAAGGGAATGTGGGAAGATTTCTCAGGAACCGTTGGTTTCTGGGCAGATATGGAAAACCCATATGTCACCTATGATGACAACTTTATTGAGTCCGAATGGTGGGCATTAAAACAGATCTGGGACAAAGGATTGTTATACAAAGGCTTCAAGATCGTTCCCTACTGCCCTCGCTGTGGTACACCACTTTCTTCGCAGGAAGTTGCACAGGGTTACAAGACCGTAAAAGAGCGTTCCGCAGTGGTACGTTTCAAAGTTGTCGGAGAGGATGCTTATTTCCTCGCATGGACCACAACTCCGTGGACACTTCCATCCAACGTTGCACTCTGTGTGAACCCGGATGAGACTTACTGCAAAGTAAAAGCCGCAGACGGATACACCTACTACATGGCAGAGGCACTTCTTGACAAAGTGTTAGGAAAGCTTGGCAATGAAGAGGAAGGTGTCAAAGCATATGAAGTATTAGAGACTTACACCGGAAAAGATTTAGAGTACAAAGAATATGAGCCGTTATATGCATGTGCAGCAGAAGTGGCAGCAAAACAGCATAAAAAAGGACATTTTGTTACCTGTGACACTTATGTAACGATGTCTGATGGTACTGGTATCGTTCATATTGCTCCTGCATTCGGTGAAGATGATGCGAATGTCGGACGTAAGTACGATCTTCCGTTTGTCCAGTTTGTAAACGGAAAAGGTGAGATGACAGAAGAGACACCTTATGCTGGATTATTTGTAAAAAAAGCTGACCCTGAAGTATTAAAAGATCTGGATGCGCAGGGCAAATTATTTGACGCACCAAAGTTCGAACACGAATATCCACATTGCTGGAGATGTGATACACCGCTTATTTACTATGCAAGAGAGTCATGGTTCATCAAGATGACAGCAGTCAAAGATGACCTGATCCGTAATAATAATACTGTAAACTGGATCCCGGAATCCATCGGTAAAGGACGTTTCGGTGACTGGCTTGAGAACATCCAGGACTGGGGAATCTCCCGTAACCGTTACTGGGGAACTCCTTTAAATGTATGGGAATGTGAAGGCTGCGGACATCAGGAGTCTATCGGAAGCCGTGCCGAATTAGCAGAGAGAAGCGGAAACCCGGATGATGCCAAAGTGGAATTACACAGACCGTATATCGACGCTGTGACCTTCAAATGTCCTGACTGTGGCAAGACCATGCACAGGGTGCCAGAAGTGATCGACTGCTGGTTCGACTCAGGAGCAATGCCGTTTGCACAGCACCATTATCCATTTGAAAATGAGGATTTGTTCAAACAGCAGTTCCCGGCTCAGTTCATTTCTGAGGCGGTAGACCAGACACGAGGATGGTTCTATTCCCTGATGGCAGAGTCCACCTTACTGTTTAATAAAGCTCCTTATGAAAACGTTATCGTTTTAGGACATGTACAGGATGAGAACGGACAGAAAATGTCCAAATCCAAAGGAAATGCAGTCGATCCGTTCGATGCATTAGAGACTTACGGAGCAGATGCGATCCGCTGGTATTTCTACATCAACAGCGCTCCATGGCTTCCAAACCGTTTCCATGGAAAAGCAGTGCAGGAGGGACAGCGTAAGTTCTTAAGCACCTTATGGAACACTTATGCATTCTTTGTACTGTATGCAAACATTGACGGATTTGACGCAACAAAATATAAACTGGAATATGATAAATTATCCGTGATGGATAAATGGTTACTGTCCAAATTAAATACCGTGATCGGCGCTGTGGATGATAACCTTGGCAGTTACAAGATCCCGGAAGCTGCAAGAGCACTCGATGAGTTTGTGGACGATATGAGTAACTGGTACGTAAGACGCTCCCGTGAACGTTTCTGGGCAAAAGGAATGGAGCAGGATAAGATCAATGCCTACATGACACTTTACACAGCGTTAGTAGAGATCTGTAAATGTGCAGCACCAATGATCCCGTTCATGACAGAGGAAATCTATCAGAATCTTGTGTGCAGCATTGATAAAAATGCGCCGGAAAGTATTCATTTATGTGACTTCCCAACCGTTAATGAAGCATACATTGACAAAGAGTTAGAGAAAAATATGGATGAGGTATTAAAGATCGTGGTTATGGGCCGTGCATGCCGTAATGCAGCAAACATCAAGAACCGTCAGCCGATCGGAAATATGTTTGTCAAAGCTCCATTTGAACTTTCAGAGTACTTCAAAGAGATCATCGAGGATGAGCTGAATGTAAAGAAAGTTTCCTTTACCGATGATGTAAGTTCCTACACAAGCTATACATTCAAACCACAGCTCCGTACTGTAGGACCAAAATATGGAAAATATTTAGGACAGATCCAGAAAGCTTTAGCGGAACTTGACGGAAACACTGCTATGGCAGAGTTAAAGGAAAATGGATTTATCACTTTGAAGTCTGTCAGTGATGATGTAAAATTAGCAGAGGAAGATCTGTTAATTACAATGACACAGATGGAAGGTTATGTAACGGAGGGGGACAATACAGTAACCGTTGTCCTTGATACCAACTTAACACCGGAGTTAATTGAAGAAGGATTTGTGCGTGAGATCATCAGCAAGATCCAGACCATGAGAAAAGAAGCAGGATTCGAAGTGATGGATAAGATCATGATCTCTTATCAGGCAGATGACAAAGTGGCTGCCATCTTTGACAAATATGGTGATGCGATCAAAGCAGATGTACTCGGACTTGATGTTGTAGCTGGCAGTGTGGATGGATACGAGAAAGAATGGAATATTAATGGGGAAACCGTTCTTTTAGGTGTAAAAAAAGGAGAGTAAGGAAATGTCTAAAACAGCAGCAGTCTTCAATAAGAAAAAATTTATCAATGATGTAACAGAGACAGTCCGTCATATGTATCGCAAACAGTTAAAAGAAGCAAGCCAGCAGGAGATTTTCCAGGCGGTATCCTACGTCGTAAAAGACGTTGTGATCGATGACTGGCTGGCAACCCAGCAGGCATTTGACGATCAGGATCCAAAGATTGTCTATTATATGTCAATGGAATTTCTGATGGGCCGTGCGCTTGGAAATAACCTGATCAATTTAAAAGCTTACAAAGAAGTGAAAGAAGCTCTGGAAGAAATCGGACTGAATCTTGACGTGATCGAAGATCAGGAGCCGGATCCTGCACTCGGAAACGGTGGTCTTGGACGTCTTGCAGCATGCTTTATGGAATCACTGGCAACACTCGGATACGCAGCTTACGGCTGCGGTATCCGTTACCGTTATGGTATGTTCAAACAGCAGATTTCGGATGGTTTTCAGGTAGAGGTACCGGATAACTGGTTAAAGAATGGCTACCCATTCGAACTTCGCAGACCGGAGTATTCCTACGAGATCAAATTCGGCGGCTATGTCCGTACCGAAGACATGGGAAATGGCAACACCAGATTTATCCATGAAGGCTATCAGTCCGTTATGGCGATCCCATACGATATGCCGATCGTAGGCTATGATAATCATATGGTAAATACGCTGATGATCTGGGATGCAGAGCCTAAGGAAGGTTTCCAGTTAGATTCCTTTGATAAAGGAGATTATAACAAAGCGGTAGAGCAGGAAAACCTTGCACGTAACCTGGTGGAAGTCCTTTATCCGAATGACAATCATATTCAGGGAAAAGAGCTTCGTTTAAAACAGCAGTATTTCTTCGTATCTGCAAGTTTACAGCGTGCGATCGCAAGATTCAAAAAGCATCATGATGATATCCATCAGTTGCCGGAGAAAGCAGTATTCCAGATGAATGATACACATCCGACGGTTGCAGTGGCAGAGTTAATGCGTATTTTGCTGGATGAGGAAGGCTTAAGCTGGGAGGATGCGTGGGATATCACAACCCATTGTGTTGCTTATACCAACCATACCATTATGGCTGAGGCTCTTGAAAAATGGCCGATCGAGATTTTCCAGAGACTGCTTCCGCGTGTATATCAGATCGTGGAAGAGATCAACCGCCGTTTTGTTTTACAGATCCAGGAGCAGTATCCGGGCAACAATGATAAAATTGCAAAAATGGCAATTTTATATGATGGTCAGGTAAAAATGGCGCATCTTGCGATCGTTGCAGGTTATTCTGTCAACGGTGTTGCCAGACTGCACACAGAGATTTTGAAAAAAGAGCAGTTAAAAGATTTCTATGAGATGATGCCGCAGAAGTTCAATAACAAAACCAATGGTATCACACAGAGACGTTTCTTAGCACATGCGAACCCGCTTCTGGCTGACTGGGTGACAGCACATGTGGGAGAAGGCTGGATCACAGACCTTTCCCAGATCAGGAAACTTGCGCCTTATGCAGATGATATAAAAGCACAGCAGGAGTTTCTGGAGATCAAGCACCAGAATAAAGTGCGCCTTGCAAAATATATCAAAGAGCACAATGGAATTGATGTAGATCCGGATTCCATCTTTGATGTGCAGGTGAAACGTCTTCATGAGTACAAACGTCAGCTGTTGAATATCCTTCATGTTATGTATCTCTATAACGAGATCAAAGAGCATCCGGATATGGAATTTGTTCCAAGAACATTCATTTTTGGTGCAAAGGCAGCAGCCGGTTATAAAAATGCAAAACTTACCATTAAACTGATCAACAGCGTTGGAGAAGTGATCAACAATGATAAGAGTATCAATAATAAGATCAAAGTGGTATTTATCGAGGACTACAAAGTTTCCAATGCAGAGTGGATCTTTGCAGCAGCAGATGTCAGCGAGCAGATTTCGACTGCAAGTAAAGAGGCATCCGGTACCGGTAATATGAAGTTCATGTTAAACGGTGCCCTGACACTTGGAACGATGGATGGTGCGAATGTCGAGATGTACGAGGAAGTCGGACCGGATAATATGTTTATTTTCGGTATGAGTTCTGACGAAGTGATCGCACATGAGCATAACCGTGATTATGATCCGATGCAGATTTTCAACACGGATCAGGATATCCGCAAAGTTCTGACACAGTTAGTGAACGGATTCTACTCACCGAACGACTCCGAACTTTTCCGTGACCTGTACAATTCACTGCTGAATACACACAGTACACAGTACGCGGATACTTACTTCATTCTTGCAGACTTCCGTTCTTATGCAGAAGCGCAGAAGAAGATCATGGAGTATTACAAGAACAGGAGCGCCTGGGCAAAGAGCGCTATCTTAAACACTGCACATTCCGGCAAGTTCTCATCCGACAGAACGATTCAGGAATATGTGGATGATATCTGGCATTTACCGAAGGTAAAGGTTGATGTGGAATAAAGAATAGATGTTTTGATCAGAAGGCAGTTCTGTGATAGGTATATAGTCATTGCTTGGGAAACGTATCTATCATGGAACTGCATTTTTGAAATCTAAAAGTATTTTCAGCAAGCTGATTTGAAAGGCACTAAATCATTATGAAAAATATAACTTTTTTAGACAGCATTAAATGTGCTGTAAAGGGAATGAAGTATGCTTTTAAAACAGAAAAAAATTTTAAATATTATTTCTTTATTGCCTTATTTTTTCTGATTTTAAATATTTTATTAAAATCAACAAAACTGGATTACATTTTGTACATAATTGTAACAAGTGGAGTTTTGATGGCTGAATTAGCGAATACAGCTATTGAACATGTTGCAAATGCTATATCAGGTGAATACAATGAGGAGATTCGATTAGCAAAAGATATTGGTTCCGGTATTGTGTTAATGCAGGGATTTGCTTTTTTTATTGTAGAGGGAATAGTTTTTATCACTAAATTTGTGTAAACAAGAGAGGAAAGACCCGGCAGGCAATCGTATTTGGGATGCGCTGGATCATAACAGAACATATATGATAATTTTAGATATGTATTTAACGATGTTATCCGTTATATTGGGTGGTATATTGAACATGCTTTTTGTAAAAACAAATTTTTATAAAAAGTATAAATATCCGATTGACTGTAACAGAAAATTCAGGGACGGGAAAAGGATATTTGGAGACAATAAAACATGGATAGGTATTGTGTCCATGATTGTCTGTTGCATCTTATCTCAGGTATTTATAGGTTTTATCTGTAATGCTTTCAATATCAATAATCATAACCAAATCTATCGTTTTTATGAAAATAAAGTAGGGGTTAATGTTTTGACAGGATTTTTGTTCGGCTTTATGTACATGTTGTTTGAACTGCCAAATTCATTTATAAAAAGAAGATTGGATATTGAATGTGGAAAAACAAATACAAATATAATAGGAAAAATATTCTTTGTCATAGATCAGATCGATTCCCTCATAGGAGTCATGCTGATTTTAGTGATATTTGCTAAAATCTCCTGGAAACAATACTTTGCGTATATTTTCATTGGTGGATTCACTCATATTATGGTAAACTTATTTTTATACAAAATCAAAGTCAGGAGAAATGTATGAAAAGGGAAAAGAAGTTATTCATCGGATGCTTTAATAAATCGGTTATTTTAACGTACATTGGAGTTATTTTTGCCCTTGCAGGCATTTTTATATTAATAGATTTACAGGAAGCGGAGCAAATGAACCTTGTGATGTTTTGTCTGATCATTTCTGGTCTGTGTGATTTGTTTGATGGCTTTATTGCCAGAAAATGCAACAGAAATGAAACACAAAAAGCTTTTGGAGTTCAGATCGATACATTATGCGATATTATCTCATTTGTTATATTTCCGTCGATTCTTTTGTATAAAATGGCATTTCAGCATCATTCTCAGATGGTATTTACGGTTTCTATCGTGATGATTATTTTATATGTTTTGTGTGGAATTACCCGGCTGGCATGGTTTAATATATTAGCCAATGCCGGAAGTAAAACAACTTATTATCAGGGTGTACCAGTTACATATATTTCGTTTGTTGTCCCTGTTTTTTATGTGGGCATTCAAAGAATTCCCTTCCTGATGCGCAATATAAATGATATATTTGTGATCCTATATGGTGTTATGGGATTTTTGTTTGTGGCGAATTTGAAAATAAAAAAACCATCAGGAAAATGGTATGTATTTTTTTCGGTCGCTGCGATTGTCACAGTGGTATTACTTTTTATTTAGTGGTGGTTATGGTTAAAATTTATCATAGAGACAGTAAAAAACTGATAGAAGAAAAAGAATATCAGGAAGAGTTATTGATTTTTTTATATAAAACAGTGATAGGAAGAAGCTTATTAAAGTTATTTGTTGCCAGACCATGGTTCAGCAATTTAAGAGCAAGATATCAGAAGAGCCCTGAATCAAAAAAAGATATTTTGCCGTTTGTAAAAGAATATCATGTAGATATCTCCGATTATAATATTGATCGCTTTGACAATTTTAATGATTTTTTTACAAGGAAAAGAATGTATGGAACGACAACCCGGTCAAATGAATTGATGGCAATTGCTGACAGCAAATTATCTGTTTATAGAGTTGATGAAAAACTGAAATTGAATATAAAGAATTCTATTTATGAATTAAAAGATATTATTCAACAGAAAGAAATTGCTGATTTATATAAAAACGGATATGCTCTTGTGTTCAGGTTAGCGGTGAATGACTATCATCGTTATGTATTTTTTGATGATGGTGAATTAATTTCTTCTGAATTTATAAAAGGTGAATTGCATACCATAAGGCCTGTTTCTGAAAAATATAAAGTGTATGCCAGAAACAGCAGGGTTGTGAATGTCATGGATTCAAAATCGTTTGGTATCATTACGCAGGTTGAAATAGGTGCTTTACTTGTGGGGAAAATTGTCAATCATAATACTCATATGTTCAGCAGGCTGGAAGAAAAAGGTTATTTTGAATATGGTGGTTCTACTATTGTAATGTTTTTTCCACCCAATATCATGATAGATGAAGATATATTAAGACAATCTCAGGCGGGATATGAAACTCAGGTTTTCATAGGTGATAAAATCGGACAAAGAAAGGAATAAAGAGCCATGTTTGCTGCATTGAAAAGGTTAAATATTTATCAAAAAGAAATGTATCCAATCATTTCAAGATTATTATTAGGATATTTGGTGTTTGGTGAAATTTATTTTATCATTCTGTTAAATCATGGAATTATAGATGTGAAGTTTGGGATACAGGAACTGGTTTGTGGATTTACTGTATTTAGTTTTCTGTTCTGGCTTAGGATCGCAGATGATTTTAAGGATTATGAACTTGATTGCAGATTATTTAAAGAGCGGCCATTGCCTTCTGGAAGAGTGACGAAAAAGGATTTGGGTATTTTTATAACAATATTAATCGCTATTACTCTGGTCTTAAATTTTATTTACATGAATAATTTTTTGTTTTGTGTTTTATTATATACCTACGGCTCTTTCATGGCGGTATGGTTTTTCCAAAAACATAAAATTGCGAAATCATTACCTCTGGCTTTAGTTACGCATAATCCTGTTCAGATATTTATCAATCTTTACATAGTATCATTTACAGTTATTAAATATCAGCTGCCATTTTTTGATCTGACGAATATGCTGGCATTGCTGACTTTGTATTTTCCAGCTTTGATCTGGGAAGTTTCAAGAAAAATAAAAGCTCCTGAGGAGGAGACGGAATATGTAACATACAGCAAACTTTTTGGATACAAAAAAGCAGTTAATTTCGTATTTATTGTTACATGGATTGATATTTTTACAAATTTTGCTTTAGTCTGGAATTTAAATAAATGGTCCGTGCTCGCACTGTTACTCAATGTGTTATGGTGCAGCTGGAAATTTGTTGAATTTAAAAAGAATCCTACCAAATACAAAATTGTAACAAAAGTAGAAATGTATACGTATATTCAGGAATCACTGATGATTCTAACCATTATCCTGTACATTATCATGCATAGATAAACTTGGAGAAAAAATGAAACACAGAAATTTGGAAATTTTGAGAGAACATTATATCAACGTTCCTGATTTTATTGTTGTTGACGGTAAAGAGGAATTGGATCTCAGTTTTTCAAAAGAGGAATTGTTTGCAGTCCGCTCCTCTTTTGAGGTGGAAGATAATGATGAGAACAGTTTTGCAGGACAGTTTGATACTTTTTTAAATATAAACAGAAGGGATGTTTCTTTTTATATTGATAAAGTAAAAGAGAGTTATAAAAAATTAAATATCACAAATACGGCATCAAAAGTAATTGTCCAGGAAATGATACAGTCAGATTATTCAGGTGTTATTTTCACAGCAAATCCAACTGGAATTTTAAATGAAATGGTCATTGTAGCTGGGGAAGGATTAGGGTGCAATATCGTTGAAGATAAAATTTCCACAACAACTTATTATTACAATGTGGATGACAAAAACTATTACTTTGAAAATGAAAACATATTAAATAAAAATATATTAAATGACTTAATTGAAATTGCTGTCAAAATAAAAAAAATTTTTCAGAAAGATATGGATATTGAGTATGCAGTTAAAGATGATAATGTCTACATTTTACAGGCAAGACCAATTACAACTTTAAAATACAGTAAGACGGTCATTTTAGATAATAGTAATATTGTTGAGAGTTATCCGGGAATCTCGCTGCCGTTGACTCAGAGTTTTGCAAAGCAGATTTATGCAGATGTTTTTAAACATTGTATTTATCACTTATCCCAAAAGGATAAAAATTTAGTGGACGGTATGTCAGATCATTTAGATCATATGCTGGCATGCACAAATGGAAGAATTTATTATAATATCAATAATTGGTATCTGATCATCAAGTTATTACCATGCTCAGACAAATTAATTAAAATATGGCAGGAAATGTTAGGGGTTGAGAATAAATATGTAAATGATGAAAAGATACCTGTTACATTTTTAACGAAAATAAAAATTGTGATTTCATTCTTGCACTTTTTAAAATCAACTCCCAGATCAATGGAAAAATTGAACAGAAAATTTGAGGCTGATTTAATAATTTTTAAGGAGCAGGTTCAATCTCAAAATTCGCTTCAGGATTTATTAGATACCTATAAAGTGATAGAAGCGGCAATTTCCAGTGACTGGTATATTACACTGATCAATGATATGTATACTTTTATTTATACAGGACTTTTATCGAAAAAAGAGAAGGAGCAATTAAATGATATTAAGAACCTTGAGAGCATGAAGCCGGTCATGGCTCTTAATATGCTGATTCATGTTTATAAAAAAGAAAAAAAATCGAATCGGTTTAATAAATTATTTGAGCAATATATCGAATTGTATGGCGACAGATGTCTGGGCGAATTAAAGCTTGAAACACAGACTTACAGAGTGAATCCGGATTTGTTATTGGAGTATATTCAAACACATAATGAGACCAGTCTGGACAAGACAAGTGAAAATATGAAAGAAAATAGAAAGTTAAAGAAAGCAAAACTTGGCATTTATAACAGGGAAATCTCAAGATTAAACAGAACCCGGATTTTTGGGCTGGCAAGAAGTATTTTCCTGAAAATTGGTGAAATTCTGACCGCAGTGGGAAAATTAGAACATAGAGAAGACATTTTTTATCTGTTTTTGGATGAGATTAACGAAAAGGATTCTTATATTGGACTGGTAAAGGCGAGAAAAATTGAATATAGAAAAAATGAAAATATTCCAGCTTATAGCAGGCTGGTTTACGCAGATGAAATCGTTGAAAAACATTTTGAAAATATCAGTATCATAAACAATCATGACAATTTATTTGGAATAGGTTCTTCGATGGGAATCGTGGAAGGGGAAGTGATTGTTGTAAAAGAACCTGATTCCAACCTAAGCGTTAAAAATAAAATTATAGTCGCAGAATCGACAGACCCGGGATGGGTATTGCTGATCAAGGATGCGAAAGGGATTATTGTAGAGAGAGGTTCTATTTTAAGCCATACGGCGATCATTACAAGAGAACTGAAAAAGCCTTCTATTGTAAATGTTAAAAATGCAACAGGGCTGCTCAAGAACGGAGACAGAGTGCAGTTAGATGCATACAAGGGAATTGTAAGAAGAATAGATGGAACTTTATAAATGGAGAAGCATATGAACTATAAAGTGATTTATGGAAAAAACGATCTGGTATATACAGGTTTTTTGGCATTACCCGGCAAATTATATCAAAAGAATGAGCTGACACAGGATTATGATACAGAATATAAACTATTACATGAAAAACACACCTTAAGTAAATATTTTAACATTACACCTTTTGTCGTAATTGATAAAAACAGCCAGATGCCTGTTGCACGATGTATGTTGACATATTATCCGGAGGATGATGTCGCATATTTTGGCTTTTTTGAATGTATCGGACAGCAGGAAATAGCAGAACAATTGTTAGATACTGTTTCAAAAAAAGCCAAAAAGGATGGAAAAACGAAATTGTCAGGTCCTGTGGATGCTTCTTTTTGGATAAAATACAGATTGAAAATTAATTTGTTTGATAGAATTCCGTATACAGGGGAACCGTATAATAAAAATTATTATTATAAATTACTCTCGGATTGCGGGTTCGTAGTACAAAATCATTATACATCTAATATTTATCCTATTATAGATATGGATTATTATAACGAGAAATTCGAGAAACGTTATGAACAATTTCTGAATAAGGGTTATGAGATCAAAAGCCCTGCGAAGAAGAACTATCCATATATCATGGAAAAAGTGTATGAACTGATCATGGATTTATACAGTGATTTTCCGGCTTTTAAGTATATTGAAAAAGAAGATTTTATGGATATTTTCGGCTCTTATAAATACATATTAGACTATGATATGGTTAAAATTGCTTACTATAAAGAAGAAGTTGTTGGATTCTTTATAAGTGTTCCGAATTATGCTAATTTGCCTTATAAATTAAATGTCAGAAATTTTTTTAAAATTCTTCAAATAAAAAATAGACCGGATGAATATGTGATGCTTTATATGGGAGTAGATAGAAGACATCTGGGATTAGGGAATGCATTATCTAATGTTATTACAATGGAATTAAAGAATAAACATGTTCCGAGTATTGGTGCATTAGTAAGAGATGGTAAAATCACACAGAGTTATGCAAGTGAATTAATTCGGGACAGATATGAATATGTATTATTGGAAAAGAAGCTGTAAGGAGAAAAAGGTATGGTCAGTGTATTTCAGGAAACATGGAATGAAGGAGAGGCAAAAGGTATTATTGAAATGGGGCATGATTTTGGACTTTCTGAGGAGGATATTTTAGCAAGACTTCAAAAAAAGTTGAATGTTTCACTACAAAAAGCACAGGAATATATTTCCGCATATAAAAAACAGAACGCATAAGAAAAGATAAACAGTTACAAAAAGGGCGTGTGAAAAAACGAGAGTTTTTTCATTCGTCCTTTTGCTTATAGTTAT
>ERZ860148.307-NODE-307-length-40788-cov-4.514006_pt1 | contig 40788 bp, 43 predicted proteins | sample MGYA00509981_ERZ860148 | MGnify/ENA primary metagenome ERZ860148 (study PRJEB30046, sample SAMN00715199) | human gut metagenome | study: EMG produced TPA metagenomics assembly of the A metagenome-wide association study of gut microbiota in type 2...
GGTGCTACCGGTTATGTTGGGACAGACCCAACATAACTGGTACATACGAAGCTCAAGAATTGTATTGGTGGGAGTCAACCCCCACAGCAACGGGATGTTTCTGGCTGTGCGATTCGTCGGCCACTATCGGTGCGTCGAGAGGTACAGATGTTGATATGACAGGCATTGGCTTTGATGCCAATAGATCTAATCCAATATTCGGAAAATCAACGACAGTCCAACCTTTAGCTTTAACCCTTTTGCCATGTATTAAATTTTGATGCAAGGTAAGAGTAGTAGCGATTTTGGTTGAATTGTCGATCCTTTTCCAAAAACGGAATTAGACTCAGAAGCATCGAAGTCCAAATGGTAGTTCCAGTCGCCAATGCCGCCGGAAGAAGCTGTTCTATCAACATCTACCGCAACCTTGAAGGCACCTGTCTGACCGATGTCTGTGGTTGCGCCTAGACCAGAGTTCCAGCTTATACCAGTTCTACCCGTGATGTTGGGTTATCCGAATAGGTACATAAAGCCCGAAATTTAAACCTCTTTCGGGCTGTGTCTGCCCCTATTCGAATAAGTCAATTGACTGGCAATGGAGTTCAGGAGGGCTTGAAAATCTCAGTCAAAAAATGGGCTCTTTGGGCACAGTCAGAAATGTAAGCGATCCAGGCTTTCATCAAATCGGTTCTTTGATCGAAATAGTCTGATCTCTGGTAGGTTCTGGACACAGAAGAGCCCACGACGTGTGCGAGACAAGTTTCGGAGGCCTCAAAAGTCCCACCATGGTCGGCCATCCATGTGCGGCCGACGGATCGCAAGCCGTGCGCGACAAGAAGTCCTTTGAATTTTGTCTCATGAAGGAATTTGGCCACTGTTTGACTGCTCATTGGGTTCTTTGACTTTCTGCCCGGAAAAATGAAATCCGATCGAGGGTGAGGGGAGGCTTTTTTGGCTTCCGCTAAAACCAAGAGCATCTCTGGCAAAAGAGGAATTCGGTGTTCTCGACGTTTTTTCATTTCGTCGGCTGGAATTGTCAAAACGTCGTTTTCAATCCATTGCCATTTGATCTTGACGGCTTCACCTGGCCGCAAAAGTGACATACATGTCCAGACGAAAAGGAGCTGAGTGCGATAGCGAGCTTGCTTGACTTCGGCCATAACGTTAGGAAGGTCGCTCCAGGGAACTGCCGGCATAGGCTTGACTACTGGAGGAGCAAAGACTTTGCTAACGCGCTCGATAGGGTTGTGTGTGATGTAGCCAGCGCAGACGGCCAAGTCCATGACCTCGCGGGTTCGCATGAGGACTCGCTTCAAGGTCGCTTGGTGTCCTGCTTTTTCAATGGGTTTTACGGTTTGAATGATTAAAGGAGCGGTGATCTCATCAATCTGACGGCTACCGAGCGGACCAATGATGTAGCGCTCCATTCTGCGCTTTTCGTCCTGATAGCTAACGATGCGTCCGCGTTTGAGGTTTTTCCAGAGCGACCAAGCATCTCGCAGGACGTAGCCACGAGGAGGTTCTTGGCCTATTTCCTTGCGTTTGCGTCTGGCTATCTGCCGGGCTTGCATGAGTGACACCTCTGGCCAGTGTCCAAGAGCTAGATCTGTGACGCGACCTCCGGAGCTGATCCGAAGCACCCAACATTTGGTGCCAGAAGTTTGTACTTTAAGCGTCAAACCGTGACCGTCTGTCACGGAATACCTTTTTTCTCGCGGCTTTAGTGCCGCTATTTTTTTTGAAGTGAGAGTCATATGGAGTTCAAGACCATTTATGTTCATGACGAAGCCGGCTACTACAGTGGCCAGCGCACTTTCCAGGTTTTGGAAGACGTCTTTATGCCCGACAACGCGACCGAGACGCCACTGCCGGAAGATGCCGATCTTGAGACTAACTTCTACAAATGGGATGGTGAGTCTTGGCAGGCTGAAAAGAAGCCAACGTCTGCCGTAGAGCTACTTGGAATCGTGGTGTCGCACACGAGCCAAACCAAGCATGATCAGGAGATGCGAGAGATCGTGCAGCGTCTTGGTAAAGAGGATGGATACCGCGTAAGACGCGGTGATGACATGTCTTGGTATGTTGAAAAGATTCCTATGGCCGAAATTGAAGCCCAAGCGATCAATGCTGAACTCTCAGATTTTGACCGGCAAATCGCTTCTTTGAAAGACCGTATGGCTACGGCCATGCTTATGGATGACACCGAAACCGCGGCCTCTTTGAAGGCCGAGTACAAAACCTTGATGGGAGCTTGAGATGGAAGAAAAGCGTTATTGCCCGGCTTGTGGAGCAGAGCTTGATTCGGAAGGTATCTGCACGCGCGAGAGCTGCGCTCGCAGAAAAATCCAGCTGCGTAAAAAAGCAGCCGACGACAAAGTCGAAAAGGTCAAGAGTATGTGATCAGACCCCCTCTTCGTGAGGGGGTTTCTTTTGGAGAAAAGGATATGACGATCGACAAATCCAAGCTTGATGAACTCATCGAAAAGATGAAAAGCGAAGCCAAGGAACTCGGCCTAGACATCGAGGAAAAGCTCGATGAGGCCAAGGATAAGTGGGCTGAAACAGCTTCCGTTGATCCAGACACGGCACGCCGTCGACTACGCGCCTTCTGGGGCATCGTCGGTACGGTGGCGGGTCTTGTCATCGGCCTTGGGGTCGGTTATCTGAAGTGGGGGTTCTGATGGTCTACCTGAAGTGGTTCCTGCTGCTGCTCGTAGGGGTGCCCTTCGAGCTTTTCGCAAAGATCCTGTCTCCACTACTTGCCTGCTTTGTCGACGAAGACGGTTGGCTTCCGGATTGGCTCTATTGGTTCCAAACGCCAGATAACAGTTGCGACGGAGACCGAAAGCACAGGCTGCGTTGGCCTCGTGACGGTTTTTTTTGGACTTGGGCAAGACGAACGGCCTGGCTTTTCAGGAACAGCGCCTACGGCTTTAACTATTTTGTTTTGGGGCTTCTCTATCAGAAAGGGGACCTGTGGTGGTACGAGGGAGATCCGAAAGTTGGCGATCTGACTGGCGTAAGCGGTTTGTGCAAGTGGTATCTCGAACGGGACGGCAAGCTCATCGGTTGGCAGATTTACTTCGTCAAGCATTACCGTATTTTCGGCCACTGGAAGTGCATCAGAGCTGGGGCAGGGTGGAAGATTTGGGGAGATAGTCAGGCAGAAATCGAGGCCGACCCCTATTGTCCGCACTGGGCGTATTTCAACCCTTTTAAAGGGTCGGGGATCGAGAAATGATCCAAAGGTTATCTGATTTATCGGCTGTTCTGCCCACGGGGTTTGAGCGTGCATGGATGCTGGTGGGCGGCAGTATGGGTGGCGTTTTTTCTTTTCTGTACGGCGATGCTGGTCCGTTGCTGATCTGGCTGGTGGTCTTTGTCATACTCGATTTTTTGACGGGGACTTTAGCGGCCATTCTCACGGGCACGTGGACGAGCAAGCGCAACATGCTTGGCGTCCTGAAGAAGGTCCTGGCCTTCTGCATTGTGGCCTTGGCACATGGCCTTGACGTTGCTTTTAACGAGCTTCTGCCTTTTCAACTCATCGAGTCGATCACGATTTGCGCGTACATGGCTGGTGAGTTTGGCTCGATCATCGAGAACCTCGACAAGATGGGGCTGCGCGTGGTGCCGCCCGTAGTACGCAAGCTGATTGATGCGCTGAATGCCAAGCTGGACAAGACGGTGGAAAAGGTTGCTGATTCTGATTTGAAGGATAAAGACAAATGAAGCTCGGATATTTCGACACCAAGGAATTCGAATCGAAGGACGGCGCCAAGTCGCCGTTTGGCGAGACGGTTGTGCGCAAAGAGCTTGTGCATCTTCTGAACCGTATTCGCGAGAAATGGGGTAGGCCAATCATCATCAACTGCGCCTATCGTTCTCATGAGCACAACAAGGCCGTGGGCGGCGTGGAGAACTCGTACCACGTGCAAGGCTTGGCAGCAGACATTCGACCAGAGAACTTGGAAGACCTGCCGGAGCTACAGGACTTGTGCCTGGACATGGTGACTGATGGCGGCGTTGGCGTTTACAACACGTTCGTGCACGTGGATGCACGCGGGCGTCGGGCGCGCTGGGACAACCGGAGTTAAAAAATGTGCGAGATCGATAACTTCTATAGCCGAGTCAATTCTTTGCGTGATGTCTACGGAAGAATTTTGAAGCCAGAAGGTGTACCAGACGCTGACGAACAGGCTGAGATCGAAGAGCTTGAACGTCTTCGTAAGGAGGTCGCACGAAAGCGCCGACGCCAAGAGATCGAAGTACTTCGTCGTGAGCTTAGAGAAGATCCGTATGCGGTGAGATTATGCAGTCGAACAAGATCAAGTTTAGGTGGGTAAATGACACGTGGGAGCCGTACACGAAGCGTCAAGCATCGAAGCTACGGCGAGCACGTGGCAACCGTTGGTTCCCACACGACAAGAAAATCATCCGAGAGAAAGACTATGAGCCGCTCGTTTCAGAAGACACCGGTGATGTGGGTGTGGAAAAACGGTCAGAGCAAACGGTACAAACGCGCCACGGCAAAGCGTCGCAGAGCCGCTGGTTTTGACGTGTTGAAAGGCCACTTGATTCATGACTCCTACGACCTCAAAGAAATCAGGCGGTGGAAGCCCAACAGGACGGTACGGAAATGACGTGGTTTAAATGGGCGGGCGCAGCACTAGTGGCTGTGGCCATCTTCGCGTCTGGCTACAAATACGCGGCTGCTATTTACGAGGCGGACATTGCAGACCTGCAAGCACAGCACGCCCTGACAACGAAGGAGCTGACGGATGAATATCGGAGAAAAGAACAGGACCAAGCGAAGCAACTGGCAGACGCGTGGGACAAATATGAAAAGGCTCGCGCTGAGTCTGTTGATCTTCGGGCTGATGTTGACCGGGTGCGCGACGAAGCCGACCGTTATCGCGCCGAGTTGTCCAGAGCCAACCCCGATTCCTGCACACCTATCAGAAAGCGACTCGCCCGCTGTGCAGAGCTACTCTCAGAAGGTGCAGACTTATCTGTCGAAGGTGCAAGCCTTTCTCAACGAGTCAGCGGCAAGCTCGACACCGTAGTCAAACTCCACAACGTGAACTGAGATTCTGCTATCCTGTTTGAAGGTGTCTACGCATGAGAGCAACATGACAGAATCGACAGAATCGGCAGAATCGGCCAAAGAAACGATATGGAACTCGCCTGATCTGGAAGCTTTTCACGGTTACCAGTGTCCGTATTGCGGCAGTTCTAACCTTAAGAAGTTCTTGAGTCTTGAAGAGATAATGGTGCGAGATGGGTATGTTTTTTGCAAGCCGCAAGGCGAGCTTACAGCTGAGCCGAAAGGAATTCCTCTCGCTAAGGTTCTTTGCGGCGATTGCTGGAGGCTTTCGTATATTGCTTTGAAAGAGTAAGGCAGAAACGTTTCGGGGTAGGTGTTGATGCGCCTACCCCGTTCCTTTTTTTTTATCCTTCTCCGACCTTACTGCTTTGAACAAATATCGGCGGTAGCCATTTCAAGACGAACTTCTGGTTGACCGCCTGCGGCCCTTTGCGCGGACCAGTCCAGAAGCCGTGCCAGTGTGCCTTTCGGATATGCGGGGTTACCGTGCGACCTGTAGGTTCATGCTCGAAAGCCTCTCTGCGAGCTTTGCGAAGCATCGCACCGGTCCTCGCACCGATCATGTAGTGATGAGGCTTTTTGGCCGGCATCATGCGAAACTCACCGCGCACCTTTTTGGGCTGTGGATTGCGCGGAAGCCAGTCTGGGGTAGAGCGGTTCTCGATTTCTGGTTCTTCCGTGCATAGGTACAGCACGAGAGGCAGTAGATGCTTGGCCATACTGCGCATGTGGTCAAACTCAATCTTGGCTTCCAGCATGTCAATCGAAAGGCCTCGTCGAAGACGGTTTTCGATAGCCACTTCGACCATCTTCTCGATTGACTCGTCCAAAGTCCAGTCCCCGAGGTAAAGCACAATCGTCTCCAGCTTCTCAGATCCGACACGATCTAGGTACATACGAAGTTCTTTTTGTCCAGTGTTGACGTCGAATTCCAAAAGGACAAAAAAGCCCTCGATGTCACCACCTTCGTCCGACAAAAGCGGCGTTTTTATGTATGCGCACCACTCTGGCAGACGCAAAAGTGATTCACATGGAAGTTTTCCAGTGAAATCGGAGGCCATGAGCTCTGTGTAGATGTCAGGATCAAATTCATAGAGGCCCTGGGTATAGCGCCAAGTGGATGGTGCCGCTATCGTATTCATACGAGAAGCTGTTTCGTGCGGATCTTCGCCTTCATGCCACCGCTGAGAAATAGCAAGCCAGGCGTTTAGCGGCAGAAAACACCATCGCGGCCACTCGTACTCTCCTTCGAGTCTCGCTTGGATAAAAATGTCTACAAGCTTTGGGATATAAGGCCACTTTTTAGTGACCTTTTCGAGACGAGCAAAGGCGCTCATTACATTTCCTCCACCAGCTCTTCAAGCTCTTTACGATCCCACGCCCACGACACAGAGCCGTTGTTGTCCAAATCCGTGATCGCAAACTGAATCAGCTTCAAGTAGCCCTCTACGGCAGTTGTTCGTTCAACAACTTTTTCTCGGCCACCTTGCCACTGACAGAGTGCTCCATTTTTGTAGAAGAACTTCGGGAGTTCACCGCGCGGCGTATTCGCTTTTTCAGAAAAGTCGTTGAGCACCTCGAGCACAGTGCAATCGTGAATCTTTTGGTTCTCATCCAGAACGTAAATCGGCTGTGACAGCTTGCTGACCAATGTTTTGAGTTGATCTGCTGTTGCGGTCGAGACGCAGGAAGCTAAAATCGACTCGAGAGATAGGGTGTACTCGTACTGACCGGTAGCCTGTTTGGAGATCGAGTCGAGGATGGCTTGAAGGAAAGCGCTTCCGCCAATGTTGTCGAAAAGCTCCTTCTGGGCTTCGTTGAGACGAACCATAACGGACAGATTTCCGGTCTTTTTTCTACCGGAGCCTACACGCCGACCGCCATGCCCGTGAACCACGGGCGCTCTCAACGTAGATTGCAAGGTGGCTGCAAAACTTTTTGTTGTCATGATTTTCTCCTTACGTCTTACTTGAAAGTTTATATAAACAATCAAGTTTGTCAACTTGAAAAATTGTATAAACAATCAAATCGGCATGAGAAATGTTACAACATGTAACATAGCCCAAAAAAGGAGACCAAAAAACCGAAATTTTCCGCAAGTGTGGGACACGTTAGGGGACAAATTAGGGGACGTGTCTGGATGGCCTATAAATCAAGGGCTATTGGTTCTTACTACCCCTGCCATCGCACTTATCAGATTGATGAAGAGGCCGCGCCGAAAGGTGAGCGGCTTTTTTCATGCCTATTTTCCAGACTTGCCCAAACAGAACGGGCAGAAAAAGCGTGTTTGGCTCTTCCGCCCGTCCGAACACTGTTGCTCTTCGTTAGGCCTTATTGACAGAATCGCTGGATTCGTTGTCAGTCGTTCGCTCGACTGCGGCTTGTTTTTCCATTTCACGTCGCACTTCGCATCCGCTCTCGGAAAGCGCTTTGGGCATACCGGTCGCGGGGGCCGGAGCCTTCGGGCGGAAGAAGTAAAGGATGGCGACTACAGGAAAGAGCATGGCACCGGCGGCCGCTAGCGTGACCTGATTGCTTGCCCATGTGGCAAGTGCTCCGCCCAGCACCGGGCCAATCACACTACCGAATTGCTGAACAGAGTAAGAGTAGGCGAACACTTTGCCGCGATCTTGAGGATCAGACGATTGCGTCAGTACAGCGTTGATGGCCGGGAAGATGCCGGCAAAGGTCAGGCCACCTACGAAGCGCCAGATCGTAAACCAAGTGAGGTCGTGAGGAATAGCTTGCACAATGCCGAAGATGCCGCTCAGAAAGAGCGAAAGATAGAGGACCGGACGGTAGCCCCATCCCTGACCGAGCATTCCCCATGGCGGAGAGGCGATCACGCCGGAGATGCCTACGATTGAAAAGACCAAACCGGAAATGAAGACGATGCGATCCATTGAGCCCTGCAGTTCCGCGATGTAAAGCGGCAGCACGGGTTGAACCATCAGCACGCTCATTTGAACTACAGCTGCGGCAAAAAGCATGCGCAGAATGACGGGGTTGCGCAAAGGCGTAACTCGAACGGGATCATCGGCGCTTTTTTGTACGGGCTTGGCTCGCGGCGGTTCCTTAATCAATACCGCCAGCGCGATGGTGATGGTGGTGAGCGCTACAGCGGCGATCTGAAACGTCGAGCGCATCCCAAACACTTCTGCGAGAAAACCGCCCACAAGCGGTCCCAGAACGCCTCCTGCGGTCAGCCCTGCTTGCATCAGGCCCATGCTAAAGCCGATCTTCTTGTGCGGAATGACGGAAGTCAAAATAGCCAGCTGAGCCGGCCATAAGCCAGCGGCAAGACCTTGCAGTACGCGAACCCCGAACAATTGCCAGGGGGTCTGGACGATGGAGCCCAGAAAGTAGGTGATTGCCAAACAGCTGGCGGCGCGCAACGCCATGAGCTTGCGAGAGCCCTTATCGGACATAGCTCCCCAGATGGGAGCGAAAATGCCTGAAATCAAAAAGCTCACGGCAAAAATGATGCTGCTCCACCAATTGACTTCCGAGGTTTGAACGCCGAGCTCTTGGATAAGATACATCGGCAGGAACGGAATCAACATGGTGTAGCTTGCCGACATGAGAACCGTGCTGCACGTCAGGACGGCTAAAACCACACGCCAGTTCATAAAAATCCTCAGTATTTTTTGGGATCTCAAATTTTGAGTCTACGCCTAAAAAACGATTTGTAGCGCAGGTGTTGCTCAAAGAAAGTCCACGATGTGCAAAAGAGCTCGTCGCAGTTTGAGACGTTTGGCAATACATGCGAAAAATGCAGCTGCAGTAAAATTTCGACTCCGAAGGTTCGGGAGCAAGAAACGCCTTTCGCCTCGAACCGATAACTGTATTCATTTCATTAATTTCTTGCTTCTGTTATTTTCCCCGTGAAAGCTCTTACGCCCATTCTTTTCGCTCTTTTTATGGCTTGCACCACTCAAGCCTTTGCATTTGATCCTGATCTTGCTGCGATCGAGAATCAGGCGCTGATGCAGCGGTTCCCGAAGGGATCAATCACGACTCGAGAAGCCGCGGATCAGGCATTGCGGGAAGTACGTGCCGCCAAAAGCAAGTTGAAGGAACTTTCGGAATATTCCAAGCGTCGCTGTAATGAGAACATTTTTGTGAACAGTTGCGTAGAGGATGTCCGTAAGGCCGAGTTGCGTCAATCTCGCCGTCTGCAAGCGATCGAGTCCGAGGCTCGCCGTATTGTGCGCGAAGATGAAACCCGCAAGGAAGCGGTTCGACAGAAAGAGCGTGATGCCAAAGCCGCTCAGCCGCCCAAGTCGGTAAAAAAAGCAACGCCGCGTAAACCTACCGAAGCGCAGAAAAATGCTCAGGAAAACAAGACAGCTCACGCCAAGCGCATGAAGGCTCTTGAAGAACGTCAGGCTGAGGCCGAACAAAAGAAAGCGAAGGAAGCCAAGCATCGCGCAGAGTATGACAAGAAGGTCGCCGAACGCGAGAAACGCCGTGCCGATCGTGAAAAGGCTTTGGAAAAGCGAGCCAAACAAAAGGCTAAAAAAGAACAGGAACAAAATAAGAGCGAGGCAAACAAGAAGTGAAATCAGGGCTCAAGAGCGGACGAGCGGACCTTGAGCTCGACGAGATTGCGAGAAGTTTGCTTGCTGATGAGAGTTTTTTAGCTGATGATCTCGAGCAAATGGCTCATATCACGGCGCCAATTGATGCGCCGATGATTCCGTTTGCTGAGTTTGAAAACGGCATCGGAGGTCCTGCGAAATCGGCAGAGCGGGAGGAATCTGCTGTCGGACAAGGAGCAGTTTTCCCGGAGGACTACGAAGCGCGTGTGCAGCAGGCTTTTGCTTCTGACGGCTCTTTGGCGCACGCAACGACGGGGTTTGTTTCGCGTCCGGCTCAAATCGAGTTTGCTCTGGCTGTGGCTAAGGCGCTTCAAAGCAAAGGCAAGCTTTTGGCGGAAGCAGGAACAGGTACTGGTAAGACCTTTGCGTATCTCACCCCAGCTTTGATCGCAGGCTGTCGCGTTATCGTGAGTACGGCGGGTAAATCGCTTCAGGAACAGCTCTGTCGTAAAGATATCCCGGCTCTGATGCGGGCCTGCGGATTGCCTGCCAATGTTGCGCTTCTCAAAGGACGCTCGAACTATTTGTGCAAGCATCGCATCAATATGTGCGAACGCGGAGAAATCACACTAGCTTCGCGGGATGCTGTGGAGGATTTTCGGCGAATTCGTATCTTTTTGGATCGTACAAAAACCGGGGACATCAGTGAAGTAAGCGGCGTGGCAGAAGACAGCGCCGTGTGGCCTTCCGTCACCAGTACGGCCGGCAATTGTCTCGGTAAACATTGTCAGTACGCTCGTGAATGCTTTGTGACTCGAGCTCGCTTGAGAGCTCAGAAGGCAAATGTCATTGTCGTCAATCACCATCTGTTTCTTTCGGCGGCGGCCATGGAGCTCGAAGGCGGTCAGGACGACGGGATGCTGCCGCGTGTGGACGCCGTGATTTTTGACGAAGCGCACAAACTTCCCGAAATCGCCACGAATTACTTCGGCAGCGAATTGTCCACGACAGCCATTCGCGAGGTCGTTGAAAGCATGCGCCCCATTCTGATGGGCAAGTTCAAAAGTGCTGCCCCCAAGGGAACCTCGTGGGATGTCATCACGCAGACGATCAAGAAGTCTCTTTATGACTTTGTGTTGGGGCTCGAAGGCGCCGGCGTGCTCGAAGGCGACAGCCGCAATATTGAGACCATCAGCGGCATGCAAGGATCGACTCAGCATTTGGAAAATGCCGCGCTTGTGCTGGAAGTGTTGCTGGAAGCGGCTGCACCTTTCGTTGAAATGAGCGACGATCTGGGCGTCTTCATTGAGTCGGGCACCGCCATCCTGCAGGATATGAAGCAGTGGGTGATCTGGCTTAAACACGCCGGAATGCCGATGCCGCCGGAGCAAAAGCCGCTTGTGCGCTGGATATCGCGCAGTCGTAGTGAAGCGCGCCTTACAGTGACGCCTTTGGATATTGCCGAACCGTTCTCTCGGATGATGAATCTGCGTAAAGAAACGGCCTGGGTTTTCACGTCGGCAACAATGGCTGTAGGTGATGGGGAATTCAAGCATTTCACGCAGGCGCTCGGCATCGAAGGTGCCGAGGAGCATGCTTGGAATTCTCCGTTTGATCATGAGAATCAAGCCATGCTCTATGTGCCGCCCGATATGCCGAATCTCAAAAGCGGCGTGGCGCGGGACGAATTCACGGATGAACTCATAAAACAGGTCTGGCCAGTGATTGACATGGTGCAGGGGCGAGCTTTCGTGCTGTGCACCAGCTATCGAGGCATGGAGCGTGCAGCCGAGCAGTTGCGCGAATACATTGCCGCCAATGGGCGTGACTATACGGTTTTGGTCCAGCGCGAGGAGTCAAAAGAGAAACTCCTGGATAAGTTCCGCCACGAGCAGCATCCCATTTTGGTGGCAACGATGAGTTTCTGGGAGGGCATCGACATCAAGGGCGATCAGTTGTCACTTGTGATCATTGACAAGCTTCCTTTCCCAAATCGTGAAGATCCCGTGTTTGATGCGCGTTGTAAATGGCTCGACAGCCAGGGGCAGTCGTCCTTCAATATTCTGTCTGTGCCCGCTGCTGCCATTGCGCTCAAGCAGGGCACAGGGCGTTTGATTCGCAGTGAAGCCGATCGCGGCATTCTTATCATCGGTGACGTGCGTCTGGTTCGCTCGGGTTACGGCAAGAAGATTTGGCAGAGCTTGCCTCCATACACAAAGACGCTCCGATTAGAGCGTCTGATGCAGTTCTGGAACGAACCTGACTCTTGGCAGTGACGAAGCTCAGCTTTTGCTTGAGCGCGTGGCTTTCTCCGCTTTGCTACGAGCGGTCTTTTGGGCGGGCCGCTTTTTGTGTCGCACGCGTTGCGGCAGTTGATTGGCGGAGTGCGAAGCTTGAAGAACTTCGGCAAGGATCCCTTCGCAACTTTCCAGATTGTCGAGGCAATATAGGACGCTCAATACGGTACCGATGGAAACCGTCGTGTCGCCCTGTTCAATGCGCTTGTAAGTCGAAAGCGACGTGCGGCTTTTCTGCGCCAATTCTTCTTGCGTAAGTTTGCAGCAACGGCGGGCAGCGGAAATGCGTTCACCTAATTCTTCCGTGAAACTTTGTACGGGAAGGATGAAAAAGCGCTTCTGAGGAGCGCGCGCAGGAATTTGTTTAGGCGCTGCTGACATGATTGAAAAGCGTCGAAAATTTCAAACGTGAACAGACTTAGCCTAGCAAACTGAGTCTCTGAGATCAAACAGAATCTTAAAACAGACCTTGGAATACATCATGCTCGTAGAGCACTTTAAGTCCGATGGCAAACAAGACGGCGGCGCCGAAAAGCGAGAGTTTGGCGCTGTGGCGAGCTGCTCTGCTTGAAAGTTTGCTGCCGAGCATAACGGCAATAGCTGTCAGCACAAAGCAAACGGAGCCAATGACGACCGAGGGCCAGAGGATCGGGAATTTGGCCATGGCAAACGAAAAACCGACGGCCAGTGCATCGAGGCTCGTCGCAACCGACAACGTCAAAAGTGTCCCCCAGGGCACGGTACCGCAGACTTGGCACAGTTCAGGTTCTTCTTCATCGCCGAAGGCCTCGCGAACCATCGATAAGGAGACCCAGGCAAGCAGTGCAAAAGCAATCCAGTGATCCCAAGAGCTGACCAAATCCGCAACGGTATTGCCGGCAAGTCCCCCCGCAAGCGGCATCAGGAACTGGAAAAAGCCGAAAGCGGCAGCGAATTGAAAGATGTGTTTGGTCGTAACGTGTTTGCAGGTGGCGCTCCAGCATAGAGCGACGACCATGGCGTCGATGGAAAGTGCGACGGCAATACCGAGGACTTGCAGGATAAGCATTTTCAAAACTACATACGAAAACCCCGCAGGATGTAAGTCCTACGGGGTTAAGAATCTTGGCGGAGAAGGAGGGATTCGAACCCTCGAGACCAGTTATTTTTGATCTGCACCCTTAGCAGGGGTGTGCCTTCAGCCACTCGGCCACTTCTCCGACCGCGCAAATTCCACCATACATGGAACAGCACTGCGGTGAGCGCTGAATATTACAGAAAAGTTCGGATGATTGCAAAAACGACAGAACAAAAATTGACTCTGAACATTCTCGGTTGTTTGAGGATAACTAAAATCCGATCAACGAATTTTGTCCGAGCCAAATGAACCGACTTTTTTTCTTAGGTTTTCTTTTTACCGTAATAGCTTCCGTCTTTTGGGGTGCCATGGGCACGGCCGTGCAACATCTTTTTCAGATTAAAAGCGGCTTTTTTGCCTTGGGTTTGGTGACGTTGAGACAGTTGTCTGCAGGGATGCTTTTTGTGGCGATCGGTACGCTGATCATGCCTCGGAAGATGTGGTCAATATTCAACGATCGCAAGTTGCTTTTGGAGATCCTAACGAGTGGGGTGCTGGTATTCCTGGCGCACTTCTGCTTTTTTCAGTCGATTTCATACTCTAATGCAGGTACTGCCGCGATATTCCTGACACTCAATCCTATGCTGGCGGGACTGTGGTTGGCGCTGACAAGAGGTACGAAAATGTCGTCCGTGGAATGCATTTGCGCCGTGTTGGCTGCGGCCGGTGTTGCGCTGATGGTGACCGACGGTGATTTCTCCGGTTTGAAATTTTCGCCGATGGCTGTTGTCTGGGGGCTGTGTTCGGCGGTCTTCGCAACAGCTTTCAGTATCCAACCGCAAAAACCTTCGGCAAAAGCGGGCGTTACGGTTGTCGTTGCGTGGGCCTTTCTTTTTGGTGGAGTGATCGCTTCTTTCTTCTGCCCGCCCTGGACGCTTAATGTGAATTGGAACTGGGTGGTGACGGCCGATTTTGCCTTTATCGTGGTTTTTGGTACGGTGGCGGCATTCTGGCTTTATCTCACTGGGCTGAAATACATTTCGCCGGTGGTCTCTGGTTTGGTGGTGTGCCTGGAGCCGCTCTCTGCTATCGTTTTCTCGATGGTGCTTTTGGGTGATGTGCTTGGCCTTTGGCAGGCAGTAGGCGTGGTGCTGGTGCTTGCCAATATCTGCCTGCTTGCTTTGGCGCGTCGATAGGTTAAGTCGAAAGTTTGTTCGATTGAGCTGCGAGGCGTGTCGCTATCTCGGACGCACGCTTTTGGGCGTCGCGATATGAAAATTCGCAACCGCACCATGTTTGGTTATAAAAACCGTAGAACTTCAAAAGGGCATTGCGCCGATCTTGCAAGCCGTCTTTTCGCCAGTTTTTGTCCCAATACTGGACATCAGCATAACGTTCAGCCGCTTCTTGCCCTGCGGCATTGACTTGGTCAAGATTCTTCCAGCGGCTAGAGGCCAGAGTGGTGGTAAAGCGGGCAATGCCGCGGTCGTGAGCAAGTTTTGCAGTCGCACGCAATCGAACGGAGAAACAAACCGAACAGCGTCGGCCGCGTTCCGGCTCATTTTCCAGCCCTTTGACGGCCTCCAGCCAGGTGTTGTGATCCCAGTCGCCGTCAACGACTTCAACACCGAGCCTTTGACAGTGCACTGTCAACTCGGCTTTTCTTTTTTCGTACTCGGCCTGAGGAAAAATGTTTGGGTTGAAATAAAAGACAATGGGGCGGATGTCATGAGCGAGCATCCACTCAAGTACGGCCGCAGAACACGGCGCACAACAACTGTGAAGAATGACTGTTTCCATGATGGCGAAGTTTAGCCTTGCGGATGTGGCAAAAGCCTGAATTCGCAAAAAAATATTGGCTCTTTGTGTTTACTTTATGTCGGTTTTGTGTCAGAATGCGGACTCTCTAATTTTTTTGGCGCACCGGATTTGCGCCCGCGACCGATCGAGATACGACGGCGCCGGCAATCCCGTGCGATGTGTCAACAACTAACATCCTAGGATCAGGTGCTTATCAATGCCCACCATTCGCGTTAAGGAAAACGAACCCTTTGAGGTTGCGCTTCGTCGTTTCAAGCGCACCATCGAAAAGTCCGGCCTGCTGACCGAACTTCGTGCCCGTGAGTTCTACGAAAAGCCCACGGCTGAACGTAAGCGCAAGAAGGCTGCTGCCATCAAGCGTCACTACAAGCGTCTTCGCAGCATGATGCTGCCCAAGAAGCTGTACTAATCGCTCGCGCAGTACAGACTGAAAGCCGGCTTTGATAAAGACGCCGGAATTAGCTTGATAAGCCAGAGAAAGACGGCCGTCTCGACAATGAGTTGGCCGTTTTTTCTTGCAGTTGGAGAAAAAGAATGACGATCAAAGAACGCATTACCGAAGACATGAAGAACGCCATGCGTGCACACGATACGGCACGCCTGTCGGCTCTGCGCTTGTTGCTTGCCGCAATCAAACAGCGCGAAGTAGATGACCGCGTTGAGGCCACCGATGAACTCGTGACCGGCGTCATTGGCAAGCTTATCAAGCAGCGTCGTGATTCCGTGAAGCAGTACACGGATGCCGGCCGCGCAGACCTTGCTCAAAAAGAGCAGAACGAAATTGACACGTTGTCCGTGTATATGCCTGCTCAGATGTCCGACGAGGACATCAAGGCGGTGGTCGCTGACGCGATCGCAGAAACCGGCGCGAGCGGTATGGCGGCCATGGGCAAAGTCATGGGCATCGTCAAGGCTAAGTGCGCAGGCAAGGCCGATATGGGTCGCGTATCCGCGCTGGTGAAGGCAGCATTGTCGGCCTAAGCGGATTGATGTCGGCGACACGATTACGGTCGCTCTGATATAAGAAAGCTGCGGTGCGCGCCATGCTGGCGGGTCAGCGTCATGGAGCGGCGTGCCGCAGTTTTTGTGTCTTTTTTCTTTCTCTTTTTTATTGCAGCAAATGATCCCGGAGAGTTTCATTCAAGAGCTTTTGAGCCGCATTGACATTGTTGAGGTGATCAACAAAGTCTCGCCTTTGAAGCGCACCGGGAAAAATTTCATGTGCTGCTGTCCGTTTCACAAGGAAAAGACGCCGTCTTTTTCTGTGAGCCAGCAAAAGCAGTTTTTCAAATGCTTCGGTTGCGGCGCATCGGGTAACGTCATCGGCTTTCTCATGCGCTACGAAGGATTGTCGTATCCGGAAGCCATCCGCAAACTCGCCGAATCGATCGGCATGACGGTGCCGGAGACTCCGCGCGATCGCGAAACTCGTACGCGCGTGCGCTCGCTTACCGACATGATGAAAGCGGCTTCAGACTATTACAGCGCAAGTCTGAAGACGAATACCCGCACCATTGAGTATCTGAAACAGCGCGGCATCACGGGCGAGACTGCTGCTCGCTTTGCGCTGGGATATTCGCCTGATGCCTGGCAACCGCTTAAGGATGTTTTCGGCGATCAGTACGCCAGCAAAGATCTGGAGGAAGAAGGCGGTTGCGGCCTGGTGATTCACAATGGCGACAAACGCTATGATCGTTTTCGCGGTCGCCTGATGTTTCCAATCCGCAATCCGCGCGGACAGGTGATTGCGTTTGGTGCTAGAACCCTCAACGGCGACGAGCATCCCAAGTACCTCAACAGTCCCGAAACGGCGCTCTATCACAAGAGTCGTGAAATCTACGGTCTGTACGAAGCTTCCTCAAGTATTCGCGAGAAGCATCGCGCCATTGTCTGCGAAGGCTACATGGACGTGATTCAGCTTTCGCAGGCGGGTTTTACCGAAGCGTGCGCGGCACTTGGCACAGCGGTGACGGCCGAGCATGTACAAAAACTTTTGCGAGCGGTTGATACGGTCTACTTCAGTTTTGACGGCGACAGTGCCGGCCAGCATGCTTTGCGCCGTGCATTGGAAGCAGCTTTGCCGGTCGTGGAAGACGATCAGGAAATTCGCTTTGTTGTGCTTCCGCCTGAGCACGATCCGGACAGTCTTATCAAGGAAAAGGGAGCACAGGCATTTGAAGACGAGCTGCAAAAGAGTCTTACGCTCACACAGTATTTCGTCAGAACCGTATCCCAAGGTAAAGATTTGGGGACGGCTGAAGGGCGAAGCCAATTTGTCGCTGAAAGTAAGCCCCTGATCGTGTCCATGCGATCGGCGCCGATTCTGCGCAAGCAACTCGTGGGTGAGCTTGCGATGCACGCACGAATGAGCCCCGACGAGATTGAACGCTTGTGCGGTATTGCGTCGGTGAGGAAGCTGCCTGCGGCCAATCCCGCCACGGGTATGCATTTTGATGCGCGTCGCAATCGCAGTTACGGAGGTTTTACGCCTCGAAAGCCTTTTTTTGGAACCAGCGGCGAACCCGTGTCGCTGGCGCCCACGAGCGATATTCGCGAACGACTGTTGCAAAACCTTCTTAACTATCCGGCGCTTGCCGTGGAATTTTCTTCCCGTATTGAAGAAGAGTTTGTTGGCAGTGAAGCGGAAGCGGCACGAGAAATTCTCGAAGTTTGGCGCACGGTGACGGCTGACGAAGAGCCTCTTTTGCAAAGTCAGCTCATTTTGGAGCGCCTGCAGTCCAGTCGTTATTACGCGCATTATTGCGATCTGGTGGCTCGAGAAATGGTGCTGCAGACGCCGGAAAATGCTGCACGCGTTGAAGTGGAACTGACGTTCGATCGGTTGGAGCTTCTGCGCATTGAATCCAACCTCATGCAGGCGACGCTCGAAGCAAAGCCCGATATTCAGCGCATCATGGGGCTTGATACCAAACGCAAAGTCCTAAAGGCTCGCATTGATGAAGTCCAAAAGCAGTTTGCGCTTCATCACGGCGCAGAAATTTAGCTGCTGATCGGATTTGTCACGAGCGTGAGCGCGATTGCCCACATTACAACAGCGATCAGCGAGTCGAGAATACGCCATGCCTGCGGCTTTTGAAAGATCGGAAGCAAAAGACGCGCTCCGAACCCGAGTCCGGTGAACCACAGTATGCTGGCCGTCAAGGCCCCTGCGGCAAACACCCATTTCAAATCTTCGCCGTACTGCGCGGCAATAGAGCCAAGCAGCACGACCGTATCTAAATAAACGTGGGGATTGAGAAACGTAAAGGCCAGACATGAGGAAACGGCCTTTATGAGCGACCCCGCACGATTTTCCGAAAGCTCCAACGCAGCACCGCCCGTTGCGGCTCGTTTGGCGGCCGATATTCCATAAATCATTAGGAAAAGTGCGCCGCCCCAGCGAAAAAGATCCAATAGCCACTCATTGGCGCGAATCAGCGCCCCCATCCCTGCCACTCCGGCGCAAATGCAGAGAACGTCTCCGATGATACAGACGAGAACAACCGGTAAAACGTACTGACGCAACAGTCCTTGCCTCAGCACGAAGGCATTTTGCGCGCCGATAGCGATGATGAGTCCGGCACCGGTTCCCAGTCCGGAAAGAAACGTGGCAATCATGAAACAAAAGAGAGCGGCAACAAAAGCGCAATGCACCGAAAACGGTTCAGGCTAAAGCAATCTACTGATTTAAAGCGGTGCAAGGTGCAAACGATTGTGCAATGAAAATTAACCCGCGTCGATAGACACGAAGGGGAGACACTTTAGCCCAAAGCGAGCGCAACTGCGCAAAAGGCCTTTCTCTCAGCTTTGTATTTCGTCGTATGCGGCATTTTCGAGCAAATTGGCATGACGATTGCTTGTTGACTCATTGGAAGTTTTATGCAAACAGCAAGGGAGACCAAGCATGAAATTCATTGTGGCAATCATCAAACCTTTCAAACTTGACGAGGTACGCGAAGCGCTCTCCGAAGCCGGTATCAACGGTCTGACCGTGATTGAGGCAAAAGGTTTCGGCAGGCAAAAGGGACACACGGAGCTCTACCGCGGCGCCGAATATGTGGTGGATTTTCTGCCGAAGGTAAAGCTTGAAATTGCCGTGTCGGACGATATGGCCGAGGTTGCTGTCGAGACGATTCAAAAAGCGGCATACACGGGAAAAATCGGAGACGGAAAGATTTTTGTCTTTGACCTTGCCGCAGCCGTACGTGTTCGAACGGGAGAAATTGACGATGAGGCGCTTTGACGCCTTCAGACAACATAAAAAATCAAACAGGGAGACTCAACATGACTATTTCAGGAAAAGCCGCCGTAATTGCGGCGCTTCTGGTGACATCGGGGTGTGCTGCGGCCGGTACGGCCGCCAGCACAATCGACAAGGCCGACGTGGCATGGATGTTGGTGGCAACGACGTTGGTGCTTTTCATGACAATTCCGGGAATCGCGCTTTTTTATGGCGGCATGAGCCGCAAGAAAAACGTGCTCTCCGTTTTGGCGCAGACAACCGTTATTTGCTGTGCGCTGACATTGGTGTGGTTTGCTGTGGGCTACTCTCTGGCGTTTGCCCCCGGTAACGCCTTCGTGGGCGGGTTGGACCACGTCTTTTTGCGAGGCATGGACATTAAGTCAACGACGGGCAGCATTCCTACGTTTCTCTTTGTCATCTTTCAGATGACGTTTGCCGTGCTCACGGCTGCGCTCATGATCGGATCTTTTGCCGGCCGCATGAAATTTTCGGCCATGCTGGTCTTTATGGTGCTGTGGTCGGTTTTTGTTTATTCTCCGATATGTCATTGGGTGTGGGCCGAAGGAGGTTTCTTTTTTGAAATGGGAGCACTTGACTATGCGGGCGGTACAGTCGTTCATATCAATGCAGGTATTGCCGGTCTAGTGGGCTGTCTCGTTGTCGGCAAACGTTTGGGATATGGGAAGGAGCCGATGAGTCCGCATAACCTGACGTTCACTATGCTCGGTGCCTGTATTTTGTGGATCGGCTGGTTTGGCTTCAACGGCGGTTCTGGACTTGCGGCCAATGAACGGGCTGTGCTTGCAATTCTGGTTAGCCAGATTGCAGCAGCAGCGGCTGGCTGCAGTTGGATGGCCTGCGAATGGATTTTGCGCGGTAAGCCTTCTTTGCTTGGAATGGTATCGGGTGCGGTGGCCGGACTCGTGGTGATTACGCCTGCATCAGGCTTTGTCGAACCGCTTCCGGCATTGCTGATGGGGCTTGTAGGAGGAGTCGTGTGCTTCTGGGGTGCCACGGTGCTTAAGCGCCGAATGGGCTGGGATGACTCGCTTGATGCTTTCGGTGTGCACGGCGTCGGCGGCATTGTAGGGGCCGTGCTTACAGGTGTGTTTGCTTCAAGTGCCGTGACCGGCGCGACAACATTGCCGATTCTTGAGCAGGTGGGCATCCAGACAGCCAGCGTGGCGGCAACGCTTGTTTACGGCGGTGTGGCGAGCTTCATTCTCTTCAAGCTCGTCGACATACTGCTCGGTTTGCGCGTTGAGGCTGATGCCGAGCGCCAGGGGCTGGATGTGGCTCTGCATGGCGAGCGTGTCGAATGATGATTTATCGCTGAGGCTACTTTTCTGAGCGCGAGTTCTGGCTAGCAGAAACTCGCGCAGAAGAACTAGAAACTTGATGCTGAAAAGACTAAAATGCGAAACTCGTGTAGGAGTCTTTTGATACCGGTAAAAGACCGCCCAGGAGATGAGAGCAATCCATCGGAGGCGAGCGACACGATACAGTAGCGTACCCGCAATCATCCGGCCGATTCGGCGTTGAGCAAGAGCATCCCGCCGACGGCGTGCGCGATTCAGCTCGTAGTGAACTCAAGGGACGCAAGCTTTGACGCAGACACGGGAACGCGTTTTTCCGACTGCTCGAATCAGAAAAACAATGAAACCGGTAAAGGCAAGGCGTGCCTGTGGGGCGTGCTTTGGAGAAGAAATAGTCGACTTGAGAAGAAGGATCTAAGCAGTTTCGTTGTTTTCTAGCAGTTTAAATTACCGCCCGCATTCGAATTCGAAAGTGTTGCGGGCGTTGTCGTGCGCGCTTGTTTTTCAAAAAAAAACGAATGCTTGCGGATGGCGACAAACACGGTTGAACTGCCGATTCTTTCTTTTTCCTGACTGAGCTGAAGTTTTACTTAGTTATGACGAAAAAAACCGAAAACACTGTCGTTGACGTCGTTTTTCCTGATTTTGCTGCCATTGAATGGATTGCACACGCGCCAGCAATCAAAGTGGGCGGCAATGTGGTCATTGTGAGCGACGAGCTGGCCGAGGAAGAGGCCGCCGCGCCCGCCAAGAAGCCCCGTAAGAGCTCTAAGAAGGCTGAAACAGCCGTAGCTGACAAACCCAAGGCCAAACCCGGACGTAAGCCCGGACGCAAGGCTGCAGCCAAGAACGACGACATGGATGACGTCGGTGATGACGAGATGATTGATCTCGACATGGATACCGATGAAGAAGGCGGTGAAGATCTTTCGGAACTGGAAGAACTTGATCGTGTTTCTAGCGGTGTTGATGCGGCCGGTGAATCCGAAGATCACGTTCCCAACGGTTACAGCTCTCTGGTGCGACTCGGCCGTCAGCGCGGCTGGGTGACTGTGGCGGAAATCAACGACCACTTGCCCGACAACGTCGTGCGCAACGAAGAGTCGCTGAGCGAAATTACCGAGCAGCTGCTGCGTTTGTCGATTCAGGTGTTTGAAGCACCGCCGAGTGAAGACGACATTTTGATGAATGAGCCGGTGAGCGATGACGAGGACATCAGCGAAGAAGACGCTGCCGCCATGCTTACGCCGGAAGAAAGCGCCGGCTTATCCAAAGATCCGCTGCGTGCCTATCTGCGCGGTGTGGGTTCGCACAAGCTACTGACGCGTGCCGGCGAAATTGAGGTTGCCAAGCAGATCGAAATGTATACCGCCAAGCTTTTGTCGGCCATCATTCAGCATCCGATGGCTGTCGAAAAGTTGGTTGAGATCGCCGAGGGTTTGAAGGAAGACAATGCCGACATTGATACGGTGATTGACGGTTTCACCGACAATCAAGCGCTGGCAGAAATGGACGAAAGCGAAGAAGTCGGCAGCGACGAAGTTGCAACCGACATCGGTGCGGCGGCCATGACGACCGAACAGCTCGAAGAAATGAAGCAGCGTGCCATCGAAATGTTTGAATCCTGCAGCAAATACTTGCAGGCCATTCGTGACAGCTTCGGCGATCCCAAGCGTCTGCAGGCATACAAGGATGCACGTGCCGCGATCGCTTTCGAACTCGCTCCGGTTCGCTTCGCTGTCAAGGCTGTGACGGTGCTTACCGAACACATCACACATCATATGGATGCCGTCAACGAAAACATCCGTCAGCTGCGTGCTCTGATGGTTGATCGTTGCGGCTATCCGCTCAAGACTTTCCTTGAAGAGGTCAACACGCGCATCACGGATCCCGCTTGGATCGACGAAGCGCAGAAGGCGGGGCAGCCCTACAGCGTGCGTATTGAAGAGAATCGTCCGTTGCTTGCTCACCTGCAGGATCAACTGCGTGTGGCCGAAAAGACGGCGTTGCTCTCGATTGCCGATCAGCGCGATCTGGCCCGTCAGGTGCGCTTGGCTCAGACTAATTTGGCCAACGCCAAGGCCAAGATGATCGAAGCCAACCTTCGTCTGGTGATCTCGATTGCCAAGGGTTACGTCAACCGCGGTTTGGCAATGACCGACCTGATTCAGGAAGGCAATCTGGGACTGATGAAGGCCGTCGACAAATTCGAATATCGCCGCGGCTACAAGTTCTCGACCTACGCCACCTGGTGGGTGCGCCAGTCTGTCACCCGTGCAGTGGCCGACTACGGTAACACTATCCGTATTCCGGTGCACATGACCGAGTCCTACAACAAGATTCGACGTGTGCGTCAGCGTATTTTGCAGGAACGCGGCCGCAATCCGACCGACGCCGAACTTTCGGAATTGTCCGGCGTGCCGCTTGCCAAGGTGCAGTTGCTTACGCAGGCCATGCGCGGCGTGGAATCGATCGACGCTCCGATCGGCGACGACGAGGATGCAAGTCGTCTGGACTTCGTGAAGGGTGACGAGTCTGACGATCCGCAGCGCAAGTTCCTTCGCATGGCGATGGAAGAAGAAATCAAGCGTTCGCTCAATGAACTGATGCCGCGTGAAGCTCAGGTTTTGCGTCTGCGTTACGGCATTGGCACCAACCACGACCATACGCTTGAAGAAGTGGGGCAGGCCATGGGGCTCACGCGCGAACGCGTCCGTCAGATCGAAAGTGCGGCCATTCGTAAGCTGCGCAGCCCTGACTTCCAGGAACGCTTGCGCGACTACCTGCAGGTGGCCAATTCTCTCGACTAATCGCATCGGCTGAAAGCTGATTCGAAGAAGGCGGTTTCCAAATTTGGGACCGCCTTTTTTACGGCCTGCGAACTGTCTGACAAATTTGTCTTCAACCGCTTCGATTTTTGCTGAAAAAGCGGCAAAAATTCATGAAATTTCTAAAAATGCGCTCTATTTAGCCGTTAAACTTACTCCCTAGAGCTGCAGCGGCACAACAATACGTTTGTCGCGCATGCCACGTCGTTTGAACTCTCTATCTGCCGCACCGCCCAATGGATCACTCCCTTCCGCTTCTCTTTACTTTGGCACTGGCTTTCGTCTTGGCGCTCATCTTCGGCTGTATTGCTGAAAAGTTGAAGTGTCCGGCCTTGGTTGGCTTTTTGTGCGCGGGCATCCTTTGCAGCAGCCACACCCCCGGGCCGACGGCCGACATGGAAATCGCCATGCAGTTGTCCGAAGTCGGCGTGATACTCCTGATGTTTGGGGTGGGCTTGCATTTTTCGATTTCGGATCTTCTGAAAGTCAAAGGCATTGCTGTTCCGGGGGCGGTATTGCAGATGACGATCGCAACCCTGCTGGGGTTGCTTTTTGCCGTCTATGTCTGGGAGTGGAGTCTGTCTTCCGCGCTCATTTTCGGTCTGTGTCTGTCGTGTGCTTCAACCGTGGTGCTGCTCAAGGCGTTGGAAATGCACGGACACCTCAATACAGTCGACGGGCAGATTTCCGTGGGCTGGCTGGTTGTCGAAGACATTGCAACGGTATTGATTCTCGTGCTTTTGCCTCCGGTGGCCCAGATCATGGGGGTGACGCCGGGTGGGGGCGAAGCGGCTGAACCGATGACGGCAAGCGGCATTGCTTATGTGATTGCTTCGACGCTCCTGCATGTCGTGGCTTTTGTTGCCATCATGATGGTGGTCGGCCGTAAGTTCATTCCCTGGGTGCTGTGGCAGATTGCCAAAACGGGATCGCGAGAACTCTTTACGCTTTCGATTCTGACGGCTTCGGTGGGCATTGCATACGGAGCCGCGGCTGTTTTTGACGTGAGCTTTGCTCTGGGGGCTTTTTTTGCCGGTATGGTAATGCGTGAGAGCAAGTACGCACACCGAGCCGCCACCGACTCTTTGCCCTTGCAGGATGCTTTCTCGGTGCTCTTTTTCGTGGGCGTAGGCATGATGCTCGACTGGCGAGTCATTCTTGAGGAGCCCTGGTCGATTCTCACGATGCTTGCCATTATCATGATCGGAAAGTCGCTCACGGCGTTCTGTCTGGTGCACTTCCTGCGCTATCCCTTGCATACGTCGCTCAACGTTGGTGCGGCACTCGCTCAGATCGGCGAATTCTCGTTCATTTTGGCCGCGCAGGGTATTGCGCTTGGCATGACAGATCAAAAGATGCTCTCGATGGTGGTGGCTTCCGCCATTTTGTCGATTGCGCTCAATCCGCTAATGTTTGCGATGATTCCCTATGTGCGCCGTTTCTCGGTGCGCTATTTTGCTTGGGCGAGGGCGGCGGCTATGCTTACCGATCCCTACTCGGTGCTTCCCAAGGAAACATCTCGCCGCATGCTGATGGGGCAGACCATCTTGGTGGGGAGCGGTTCGGTGACGCGCTCGGTAGCTAAGCGTCTGGCGACCGATGACGTGCCCTTTGTGTGTATTTCGGAAGACAAGTCTTTTGCCGAAGAATTGCGTGAGCAAAAGCACGCGGTCATCAGCGGCGACGCCGCCGATCCGATGGTGCTTGTGCAGGGGCACATCGTTACCGCCGCACAGCTGATGGTAATTGACATTGATCCGGTGAAGACGCTCAAGATTGTTGAAATGGCCAAGCAGCTCAATCCTGAACTTAACATCATGGCCCGAGCAGGATCACGCGACGAAGTCGAGCACCTCAAGCAAGAGGGCATTGCGAGAGTCTATCTCGATTCCGAGAGTATTTCGGAAGTGCTCACCGGCAATATTCTCGATTACTATAAAAAGGACGAAGAACAAGACGGGCAGGATAAGGCAAGGACTCAATCTGCTCACTGAGTGAGAGGAAGACGTCAAAATGGAAATTTCTCCGGTTGTTTGCTGGCTTGTGGCCGGACTTCTTCTGGTAGGTGTCGATATGTTGCTCGGCACCTTCTATCTTTTGGTGATGGGGCTTGCAGCCGGCTGCGGAGCGCTGGCAGCCTGGGGCGGATTGTCGGCCGGCTGGCAGTTTTCCGTTTTTGCTGTCGCCACCATTGTGGGCAGTCTGATCGTGCAGCGTTTTCGTAGTGCCAATCCATCCGAGAGTGACGCTTTGCAGCAGCCCGACGTCGGTCAGACCGTCACGGTTAAGAAATGGAACGACGACGGTACGGCGCAGGTTTCCTACCGAGGTGCTCTGTGGACCGCGTACACCGAGCAACAGTCCGAGCGTTCGGTCGGCGTTTGGCGTATTGTGCGAGTCGAGGGTACGCGGTTGCTGATTGAACCGGCTTCACACTGAATATTTTTGTAGCAGGATTGCATATGGCCATATCCAACTTTTTGATTTTCTCGGTTTTCTTTGTTTTGCTTGCTGTCGTGTTTGTGACGCAATGCATTAAAGTGGTGCCGCAGCAAAACGCATGGGTGGTTGAACGTCTCGGTAAATTCCACAGCGTGCTCACGCCCGGACTCAACATCATCATTCCCTTCATCGACCGCGTCGCTTATAAGCACAGCCTCAAGGAAGTGCCTCTGGATACGCCTAGCCAGGTTTGCATCACGAAGGACAATACGCAGCTTACTGTCGACGGCGTGCTCTTTTTCCAGGTGACGGATCCGCAGCGCGCAAGCTACGGTACGAGCAACTACATCATCGCCATCACGCAGCTTGCGCAAACCACGCTTCGCAGCGTCGTGGGCCGTATGGAGCTCGACAAGACCTTCGAGGAACGCGATCTCATCAACAAGTCCGTGGTGACGGCCATTGACGAAGCCGCTCTCAACTGGGGCGTGAAGGTTCTTCGCTACGAGATCAAGGATCTGACGCCGCCCGCGGTCATCTTGCAGGCCATGCAGCAGCAGATCACCGCCGAGCGCGAAAAGCGCGCCGTGGTAGCGGCTTCCGAAGGTCGCAAGCTCGAACAGATCAATCTGGCGACTGGCGCTAAGGAAGCGGCGATTGCTCAGTCCGAGGGCGAAAAACAGGCTGAAATCAACAAGGCTCAAGGTCAGGCTGCCGCCACGCTTGCGATTGCTCAGGCAACCGCCGAAGCACTTCGCATGGTGGCCGAAGCCACTAATGCCCCGGGCGGCATGAACGCCGTCAATTTGCAGGTGGCTGAGAAGTACGTCGAAGCTTTCTCCAAGCTTGCCAAGGAAGGCAATACGCTGGTGGTGCCGGCTAACTTGGGTGATTTGTCCACCTTAATCACCTCTGCAATGACCATGGTCAAGGGCACGGGCGCTGCCAATGGCGCATCGCAGGTGCTTCCCAGGCCTTAAGCAAGAGGAAGCGGTATGTCGCGAGATAAAAAGCCCGAACATCTCGGCTTTGAACTTTCCGAAGGCGAGGGATTCAACCGCGATCGCGTGAGCGTTTTTTTGCTTTTGAATCTCGTGGTGCAATCTTACGCAGAGCATCAGATTGCCGGGTTCGGAGGAAAATCTGAAGATCTTGGTTTGGCGGCATTCATGCGTGAGCTCACGGGACTTTTTCAAGGGCGTTATCCCGATGTTCTCAAGGGCTACGGAGAGGAGGAAGGTTGGAGCGGTAAACCTTTTACCGCATGGCTTCGCGCGCGTCTGGCAGATTCTTTGACAGAGCAGGATCTGGACTGCTTCGCTTGGAAAGACGATGCATATCTCGTGCATTTTGCAGTGAGCAAGATGATCGTCGAGTTGCACGGCCTGTTTGCTGAGCTGTTGCAGGAAGACAAAGGAATGAACGACGCCCAGTCGCTCGGCGGAACGATTCTCACTTTTGGCGCCCGTTGGTCGCTGATTTTGAGCGGTGACGAAACGCCGCTTCCGGATTTTGCAGATAACACAGAGGTTAAGTTCAATGAGTAGTTGCGGATCTTGCCGTTCGGGACGATGCGGTGATTTTTCTTCCAAAGCGGTTGGTTTGCCGAGTCTGGCGGCCATTGATGTTGTCGAGCGTATTCTGCTTCAGGCTGTTAAAAACACGGCGCAACGCTCGGTGGATGCTTCGCAGGGCAAACTTACGCGACAGGACTTGGTCGAAGCCGATCTGAAGCTTGTGTCGTGGCTTACCGATACCTTTGCCGGCCGCAACCGCCATTTTGAAACAGCCGAAGGTTGGAACCCGACGGGCTTGGCACAGTATTTGCGTGAAGGCATGGGAGAGCGGGTGCGTGACGTTTTGGGCGGAAAGTTGCCTGACGGTGATTACGAGATGATCGAAATCGGTGCCCGACTATTCTTGAACAATGCTTATGTGCTGTTGGAACAGATCGGCTTGATGGGCAACGGCAATCTTTCGGGGCTGGAGCAAAATGACAGCGTGCTCTCGTTTGTCAATTATTGGTCGTGCCTGCTTACGGGCTGTCCGTTTGCCGATGACTGATTGCCATGCCCTTGTTTCAGCGCAGTGCCATTAAAGAGGGCGTAAGTCCTCGAGAAGCATTTGGATGGGCGCTTTTTGACGCCGCCAATTCTGGTTACAGCACTGTAGTGCTTACGGCTGTCTTCAATGCCTATTTTGTTTCGAAGGTCTGCGGTGACGCCAGTTGGGCGACGTTTCTGTGGAGTTGTGCCGTAGGGGCGGCCAATGCGCTTTCCATGGTGCTGATGCCTGCCATCGGTCGCATGGCTGATCTGACAGCAACAAAGAAAAAGTGGCTTGTTGCCGCAACGATGCTTTGTGTGTCGGCCACCGCACTGCTTGCCTTGTCAGGCCCCGGCACCTATGTGCTTTCGGTGACGATGCTGATCTTGAGCTACATCGGCTACAACGTAGGTGAGTCGCTCAATTCAGCTTTCCTGCCGGAAATTTCCAGACCAGAAGCATTGGGGAAAGTATCAGGTTGGGGCTGGTCTCTTGGTTACGTCGGCGGCCTGATTACGCTTGGTTTGTGTCTTACGGTGGTGACGGCAGGTCAAGCGCAAGGACTTGGAATGGACGCCTTGGTGGCAGCAACGAATATCATCACCGCGAGTGTGTTCCTGGTTGTGAGCATTCCTGTGTTTTTGTGGCTCAAGGAGCGTGCCATCCCGCAGGTGCACAGCGCAGCAGAGCTCAAAGTGGCCATGACGCAGGATCAGGACAAAGGAAAGACGGCGGAAACGCTCATGAATTTCATTGATTTTCGCTACCTTGTCGTCTGTGGTTTTTTCTACCAATGCGGCGTGGCGACCGTCATTACGTTGGCAGCCGTTTACGCGTCGGCTGTGATGGGGTTCGGGCTTACCGAAACGCTGTTTATGGTGTTGCTTGTCAATATCACGGCGGCGCTCGGAGCTTTTGGCTTTGGCTACGTACAGGATAGAATCGGACACAAATCGGCGCTTGCGCTGACATTGTTGCTTTGGATCGCGATGGTGGCCACGGCAGCCGCTGCGCAGACAAGTGCCGTTTTTTGGGTGGCGGCAAATCTCGCGGGCTTGGCGATGGGTTCGAGTCAGTCGGCCGGGCGAGCGCTCGTGGCTGTGTTTGCCCCCGAAAAGAAACTTGCCCGCTTTTACGGGATTTGGAATATGGCGTTGTGGCTCTCGGCTGTGATCGGTCCCATCACATATGGTGCCGTGACCTGGATGACGGGGAACAATCAAAGGCTCGCCATTGTCGTGACGGGGCTTTTCTTTGTTGCTGGGCTCATTGCGCTGATTCCGGTTAAGGTTGCCCGCGGAGCAGCGCTCGCGCAGGCCGAAAATCAATTACATGGACACTAGCAATGCTTGATTTTTCATACTACAACCCGACGCGTCTTATTTTTGGTCGTGGAGCCGAAACGAAAGTGGCGGCATCTTTCCGTCCGTTTGCCGGCGATGCCGGCCGTGTACTTTTGGTTTACGGCGGCGGCAGTGCCATTCGATCCGGCTTGATCGGACGTGTGACGGAAAGTTTTGAAAAGGAAGGCATGACCGTGATTGCCAAGGGCGGCGTGCGACCCAATCCCACCATTGATTTGGTGCGCGAGATGATTGCGGTGATCAAGGCTGAAAAAATTGACGCTGTGTTGGCCGTAGGTGGCGGCAGCGTGATTGACACGGCAAAGGCCGCGGCGGCAGGCGCCGTCTATGAAGGCGACGTTTGGGACTTCTTCTGCGGAAAGGCTGTGCCGAAAGCGGCAATGCCCGTGGCAACCGTGTTGACGATTCCCGCCGCCGGCAGTGAACAGTCAATTCGCATGGTTATTTCCAACGGCCATGTGAAAGCCGGTTGCGGCAACGAGTTCGTGCGCCCGAAGGTTTCGGCCATTAATCCCGAGCTTTTCTTCACAGTGCCTCAGAACCAGATTTCCGCGGGTGTTTTCGACATGATGAGTCACATCATGGAGCGTTACTTCACGAATACGCCGGCTGTGGATTACACGACGGCGCAGGCTGAAGCCGCGTTGCGCGTAATCATGGAACAAGGCCCCAAATTGATGGCTGACAGTCAGGACTATGATGCCTGGGCGCAGATCGGTTTGGCGGGCAGTTTTGCCCACAACGGCTATTTCGGTTTGGGTTTTGAAGAAGACTGGGCTTGCCACGGCATTGAGCACGCTATTTCCGGCTGGGACGCTGAAATTACACACGGTGCGGGACTTGCGGTTGTGACGCCTGCATGGCTGAGCTATGTTTGGAGCGCAAATCCGCAGCGTGTTCTGCGCTTTGCCCATGAAGTGCTCGGCGTGAATGCGCCTGAAGGAACCGATCCTGAACAGGTAGTGAAACTTGCTGTGGCCAAACTCACGTCATTTTTGATGGTGATGAACTTGCCGACGCGTCTGCATGAACTGACCGACAAGGAAGTGCCGGTCAAGGAAATCGCTGCTGCGGCAGCTGCCGGCGGAACGCTCGGACATTTCAAACCGCTCACGCAGGGCGACATTGAAAAGATTTTGATGCTTGCTGCCTGATTCTTTTTTCGTAACCCGGACATAGGAGACGCCCCGTGCTGCAAACCGATGTTGCACAAGCCGGCCGCTTTACCGGTAAAAGCGCTGGACACTACAACCGTCTGACCCTTCGCAACGGCGTCTCTTTAAACGGCCTTACCCGCAATCCGCTCGATCTGGAAATTTTCTTTCAGACGGCGCTTTTTTTTGTTTCTCGGGCTGCTCGGGAGTCGGTTCTCGGGCAAGAGACATTCTTGGCACGTCTGGAGTATTTCCGCAGCCACCACGCAGCGTGGCTTGTCGGAACGACCGAGGAAATCTACGAGTGGATGCAGGGGTGCGGTCTTGTCGTACTTACCGATGACAAGGTTCGCTTCACGGCGCCCGAATCAAGCGAGTTTGAATCCACGGACGAGGTGCTCGCCTATTGGCAAGAGCTAGAAGGCGAACGAGTGAAGCGACGACACCGTGTGAGGGCTCAGCTGCAGGCCAAAAACCGAGAGGTCAATGCTCCCAAGACTATTTCTACGGATCCGGAACTTGATCGCCGTCTGATGCAAGAAGCGCTTCGCATGGCACAGCTTGCGTACGACAATGATGAGGTGCCGGTGGGTGCCGTCATTGCCATGGACGGCAATATCGTTGCAGCGGCCATGAACGAAGTGGTGACGCGCCACGATCCGACGGCTCACGCCGAAATACTCGTTATTCGCAAGGCGGCGGCGTTGCTGGGAAATGAACGCCTAAACGGTGCGACGCTTTATGTCACGCTTGAGCCTTGCCCGATGTGTGCGGCCGCCTGCAGTTTGGCTCGTCTGGCTCGCGTGGTTTGGGGAGCGGATGATCCCGATTGCGGCGGTATGAGAGGCGCCATTGATGTGGCTGCCAAAGCGCATCTGAACCATCGTCCTGAGATGACTCCCGGTGTGCGCCGTGCCGAATGCGAGAAGATTCTTCAGGATTTCTTTAAAGCAAAACGCAAAAAAACACAGGCTTGATTTCGATCGCGAAGCTTATGACTCACACTCATCAATTTTCTGAAACAGTCATCGCGCCGGAACTGTGGATTTGTGCGCCTTCTCGTGCGCTTACTGTGTCGCCCGGCGACGAGAAAATTGATCATGCACGCATTGATGCGGCTGTCAGCACCTTGCGGGAGTTGGGCTGGTCGGTTAAAGAGGCAGCCAATGTGCGTAAGGTGCACAAAAGTTTTGCGGGCACCGATGCCGAGCGCGCGGCCGGGTTTGAAGAAGCGATGTGTGCTCCCGAGGCTGACTTGGTGCTGGCGCTGCGAGGTGGTAGCGGCACAGCCCGTCTTTTGGAGCGAATTGATTGGGAGCGTATCGGTGCGTCACAGGCCGTATTCATGGGCTTATCCGACCTCACGGCCGTCAATTTGGCGCTCTATGCAATGTGCGGCAAAGCAAGTTGGCAGGGGCCGTTGGCCGCATCTTTTTCAAAGCACGATGAAAAGAAGATCAGTTTTTTCATGAGAGCGATGAGTCGTCCCCTGTTTGAGGAGACATTTCCAGCAAAGGGAGAAACGGTTGACGTTGAAGGCACCCTCTGGGGCGGTAATCTCTCGGTGCTTACCTCCCTGATCGGAACGCCGTATTTTCCGCAAATCGAAGGCGGCATTCTGTATCTGGAAGACATTAATGAACCCGCGTGGCGCATTTCGAGGATGATTTCTCAACTGAGACTTTCTGGAGTTTTGAAGCGTCAGCAATTGGTCCTTGTAGGGGACTTCACTGGATCGGATCGCAACGCGGGAATCGGTGCGGGTCGCTACACGCTGCAGGATGCGATGGCCGAGTGCGGCTTGCCGGTTGTTTTCGGTCTGCCTTACGGGCATATCGCTTCGACCATGAGCCTGCCGTTCGGTGTGTCGGCTCGCGTGGTCATGCAAGACGAAAGGCTTGTGATTCGGGCAGACAATTGTCCCGTGCCGACAGAATTCCCGGGAGCCCAGCAAGCTAATGCGCCGTTGTGGTGGGTTTGACGTGAACTTTGAAGAGACACAAAAGTGAAGTGGCTGCGATCAATTAAGCGCTTATTGACGGGGATGGATGCTCAGCAGCGCCCCACAGCACGCATTCTTTCTGAACAGATTCACGTTTCGCTTCGTTTGCTGCCGGTATCGCTTGCCGGACAAATCATCGGCGCACTCGGCATTGCGGCTCGATTCTGGCCCCTTGTCAACCACATAATGTTGATCGGCTGGCTGGTGGCATTGACGATTACCATTTGGTTGTGGGCGCGTTTGCGCCGGCGCTTTCTGGCCGACACGCAGCGTGAGGCACATATTCGTGAGTGGCTCAAGCAATGGATGATTCAGTCGGTGGCAACCGGTATTGTCTGGGGGTTTGCGGGCGTTGCTTTTCTCATCACTCAGGACACGATGGATATCGTTGTGTTGGTCTCGGTGATGGTGGCCGTGGTATTTGCTTCTTGGCCGGCCTATTCCTGTTGGATTCCGAGTCTTTTTGCCGTGATGCTTCTTTCCCTGGGACCTTTGACGCTAGGGCTTACGAGCGCTTTGGAAATCGGACGGACAGCGCTTACGGTTATCGTGATCGTGCTTATCTGTTTTGTACTCTATAGCGGCAGACGTCTGAGCGAAGTTGTTGTGATGGCCGTGACGCGTGACGCGCAAAATGAACGACTGGTGGCACGACTCAAAAGTGAAAAGTCTCGTGCCGAAAGCGAACGTCGGGCTGTTGCGGCGGCCAGCGAACGTCGAGCGAAATTTTTTGCCGGCGCCAATCATGATCTTCGTCAACCGCTTCAGGCCATGGGGATTTATCTGCAAATTCTTCAGATGCAGTCCACGCCTGAGTCAAAGGATGTCATCGCACAGCTTGGGGCTACGGCACAAAACATTTCCACGTTGGTCGAACAACTTTTGGAAGTGAGCCGTATTGAAACCGGACACCTTGATGTCAAGATGGAAAACGTCAATGTGACGGAACTTTTTAACGAACTTGCCGCTGAATTTGCGCCGGTCGCGGCGACCAAAGGTTTTTTCTTTCTCACGCGCCCTTTGCCGCTGACTGTCTACACGGATCCGTTGTTTGTCAAACGCATTCTCACGAATCTCATCACCAACGCGATTCGATACAGCCAAAAACCCGGTTCCAAGATTGTTTTGGCGGCTCGACGTCTGCGCAACGGTCGCATCACGATCGGCGTTTACGATCAGGGACCTGGGATTGCTTCTGAGGAAAGGCACCGTATTTTCGATGCGTTTTACCGTGGAGAAGCGAGCAAAACTGCTGAAACCGGCTATGGTCTCGGACTTTCAATTGTGAGCGGTCTGGCCAAGCGCCTGGGTATTCCGATCACCGTCGGAAGCCGCTTTGGCCATGGTTCGGTGTTTCGGTTGGAATTTGCCAACGTTAAGAATGCACATGCCGAACATGCCGGAGACGGGCTGCCGCTTACCACGGATCTGGATATGCGCGGTGTCGTGGGAGTGCTTGAAGACAACGATATCGTGCGAAATGCTGTAAGCGCCATTATTCGCAGTTGGGGTGCGACCGTGGTCGCATCGCGCGAACCTTCTCAGGAATTCATCAGCCGCATGGTCACTGAGGCGCAGGACGGCAATTTGGCCGCATTGCTGTCGGATTACAACCTCGGTGAAGGCGTCATGACAGGGCTCGAAGCAATTTTTGCCGTACGCATCGGGGCGGCACGCAATTTTCCGTGCGTGTTGCTTACGGCTGTGAGTGAGGACGTGATTGCGAGAGCCTACCGCACACTGGTTCTCAATCCTGATAACGAAGGACAGGCCATGCCGGTGATTCTGCAAAAGCCGGCTGGAGCTGAAGCGCTGGCTTCTGCGCTCCGACGAGCAGTTGCAGAAAACCGAAAAACGACGGACTAAAGAACGACGTCAAAACCGGCACGGCGAGCAGCGATGAGCGCTTCGGTGCGGTTGCGCGCGCCGAAGGCTCGATAAATGGCCGAGATGTGCGTTTTAACCGTGCCTTCCGACAAATTCAGTTCGCGGCAAATGCGCTTGACGGGAAGCCCGCGCGCTAGCGTGCGCAATACGTCTTGTTGCCGTTGCGTCAGATGGACTTTGGGGGTCGACTGTGGCAGGCCGAAGGTTGAATCCGTAAAAAGTCCTTCTTTTTGACTTTGGCTCAGCAACTTGGTTGGGATATAGACGCCGCCTTGCAGCACGAAGGTGATGGCATCCGAGAGCATATTGGTGTCAAGCGACTTAGGTACGAAGCCAGCGGCACCTAACTGCAGTACCCGCATGATATTGGCCTGATCAACAATGCCGGACAAAACCAGAATCTTGAGCGCGGGATTCGTTTGAACCAATTCTTCGAGAAGGCTTGTCGGTGTCTGTACGCCCGGCAGATTCAGGTCGAGAATCAGCAAGTCTGTGTCCTCGCTGTGTTCTCGTACGAGAGTTCGAGCGTCTTCGGCCGTGCTGCCGGTCAAGACTTGAGCTCCTTCAAACTTTGTTTTCAGAAGGACGGAAAGAGCCTGGACAATTAGGGAGTGGTCGTCGACAAGAAGAAAGTTCATACCAAAAAAAATCGTTGGTGCTACCAAGTCTCTTATTTTACGGCGGTGAAGGTCGAAAAATTCGATCTTTGAAAAACGACTTTCAAACCACGCAAATGCCTTTGTTTTCTGAGCAAAAGTGCTTATGTCGATTTTTGACGCTCGTGGCATACTACAAAAATCGGTTCTGTTGCCTTTATTCCAAGGGTGATGGGAGCCCTATTGAAAACAAAAAATCAAAACTCTCGGACATTGCCCCATGTCAAAAACTCTTTACGACAAGCTCTGGGATGAACATGTGGTGACCGCCGAAGGCGACGGTACTGCCACCATCTACATTGACCGCCACTTGATGCACGAAGTCACCAGCCCGCAGGCCTTTGAAGGTTTGCGTCTTGCAGGACGCAAGCCTTGGCGCGAGTCCTCCATCGTGGCGACGGCCGACCACAATACGCCGACGACAGGTTGGGAAAAGGGGCTCGCCGGCATCACTGACCCGATTGCACTGCTTCAGGTAGAAACACTGGACAAGAACATGAAGAGCATCTGTCCGGCAGCGTATTTCCCGTTCATGGACAAGGGTCAGGGCGTCATTCACGTCATGGGCCCGGAAGAGGGCGCGACGCTGCCCGGCATGACGGTCGTATGCGGCGACAGTCACACCTCGACTCACGGAGCCTGCGCCGCTCTGGCCTTCGGCATCGGTACTTCCGAAGTGGAGCATGTGCTTGCCACACAGACGCTCATCACCAAGAAGAACAAGAACATGCTTGTGCGAGTTGAAGGCAAGCTTGGCCCCGGCATCACCGGTAAAGATATCGCTTTGGCTGTCATCGGCAAAATTGGTACGGCTGGTGGCACGGGCTGCACGATTGAATTTGCGGGGTCCGCGATTCGTTCGCTATCGATGGAAGGTCGCATGACGCTCTGCAACATGGCCATTGAAGCGGGTGCTCGCTCGGGGCTTGTCGCCGTCGACGAAAAGACGATCGAGTACATGCGCGGTCGTCCGCTGGCGCCCAAGGGAGAAAATTGGGACAAGGCGGTTGCTTACTGGAAGACACTCGTGTCTGATCCGGACGCTCATTTCGACGTCGTGGTTGAACTACGTGCCGAAGAAATCCGTCCGATGGTGACGTGGGGAACGTCTCCCGAAATGGTGACTTCAATTGACGGTGTCGTGCCCGATCCCGAAAAAGAAATGGATCCGGTAAAGCGCGAAGGCCAAACGCGCGCGCTCAAGTACATGGATCTGGTGCCCGGCACCAAGATTACCGATATCAAGCCTGATCATGTTTTCGTCGGCTCATGCACGAACTCTCGCATCGAAGACATTCGTGCGGCGGCATATGTCGTCAAGAAGCTTGGCAAGAAGGTGGCTCCCAATGTCGTACAGGCTCTGATCGTGCCCGGTTCGGGTCTTGTGAAGATGCAGGCCGAAAAAGAAGGCCTGGACAAGATCTTCATTGAAGCGGGCTTTGAGTGGCGTGAACCTGGCTGCTCGATGTGTCTGGCGATGAACGCCGATCGTCTGAGTCCGGGTGATCGCTGTGCATCCACGTCCAACCGTAACTTCGAAGGACGTCAGGGCAAGGGCGGTCGCACGCATCTGGTGAGTCCCGCCATGGCGGCTGCTGCAGCTGTGGAAGGTCATTTCGTTGACGTCTCCAAACTCTTTTAACGCTTACAAGGCAAACGCATAAGGAAAACAAAATGGAAAAATTCACTGTGCTCACCGGCCTTGTCGCTCCGCTTGACCGTAGCAACGTTGATACCGACGCCATCATTCCGAAGCAATTCCTGAAGTCAATCTACCGCACCGGATATGGTCCCAATTGCTTTGACGAATGGCGCTATCTTGACAAGGGAGAGCCGGGGATGGACTGCACCAAGCGTCCGCTCAACCCCGACTTCGTGTTGAACGAACCCCGCTATCAGGGCGCGAGCATTCTGCTTGCCCGCAAAAACTTCGGCTGCGGCTCAAGCCGCGAACACGCGCCCTGGGCTCTGATGCAGTATGGTTTCCGCTGTGTCATTGCGCCGTCCTTTGCGGATATTTTCTATTCCAATTCGCTCAAAAACGGCTTGTTGCCCGTAACGATCCCCGAGCTGGTTCTGGATCGCCTGTTCGAAGACTGCAAGGCGACGCCCGGTTACAAGCTCACGGTTGATCTTGATCAGCAGTTGGTGATCGAACCGAGCGGTGCGTCCACGCACTTTGACGTTGCGCCTTTCCGCCGCTGGGCCATGATGAATGGTTTTGACGACATCGGTATTACGCTTTCGCGCAACAAGCAGGCGATCGAAGAATACGAGGCCAAGCGTTTGGCTGAAAAGCCCTGGTTGGCTCCGATGCTTCAGCAAACCGAAGCCTGAAGCCCTTTCATAAGAAACCAAACAACATCAAAGCAAAAATGAGTAAGAAAATTGCAGTGCTTCCCGGCGACGGGATCGGTCCGGAAATCGTCGAACAGGCCGTCAAGGTACTCAAGGCGCTCGGATGCGACTTCGAAATGGAATACGCCGATGTTGGCGGCGTTGCCTATGCCAACCACGGTCATCCGCTTCCCGAAGCCACGCTGAAGCTTGCCAAGGAGTCTGACGCGATTCTGTTTGGCGCTGTGGGCGACTTCAAGTACGATCATCTCGAACGCCATCTGCGTCCCGAACAGGCGATTTTGGGCTTGCGCAAGGCCTTGGGGCTTTTTGCGAACCTTCGTCCCGCCAAGTGCTTCAAGGAACTGACGTCGGCTTCGACTCTTCGCGAAGAAGTGGTCTCCGGTCTTGACCTGGTGATCGTGCGCGAACTCACGGGCGACATCTACTTCGGAACGCCGCGCGGCCGCCGCACGGCTCCGGACGGCAACTTCCCGGGGGCCCCTGAAGCGTTTGACACGATGCGCTACACGGTGCCCGAAGTCGAACGCATCGCACGCGTGGCTTTTGAAGCCGCACGCAAGCGGCGCGGCAAGGTGACGAGCGTGGACAAGGCTAACGTTCTGGAAACGAGCCAGTTGTGGCGTGATACGGTCATCGAAGTCGCTAAGGAATACCCGGATGTGACGCTCGAACATATGTACGTTGACAACGCCGCCATGCAGCTTGTGCGCGCCCCCAAGGCGCTTGACGTGGTTCTCACGGGCAATATCTTCGGCGACATTCTCTCGGACGAAGCCTCCATGCTCACGGGCTCCATCGGCATGCTCGCCTCGGCTAGCCTCAATGACAAGAAGCAGGGTCTGTTTGAACCTTCTCATGGTTCGGCTCCCGACATCGCTGGCAAGAACATCGCCAATCCGATTGCAACCGTGCTTTCAGCGGCCATGATGTTGCGCTACAGTTTTGACATGAATGACGAAGCTGACGCCATCGAAAAGGCCGTAGAAAAGGTGCTTGCCGACGGCGTTCGTACGGGCGACATTATGAGCGAAGGCTGCCGCAAGGTTTCTTGCTCCGAAATGGGCGACGCTATCGCCGCAGCCATTCGCTAAAGCAGAAAACAGGAAGGGCGGCGTATGGGAACGCGCCGCCTGGTTCTCACAATAAAACTAAAACGCGCACAATCCTCGGTGTGCGCATACGATTCCCGACAACGGCACTAAAAGATAGGGAGGCATTGCCATGATTCTAGGTATGGTGGGCTGGCGCGGCATGGTGGGCAGTGTGCTCATGGGCCGCATGCTGGAAGAAAATGACTTTGCGCATGTGGAAAAGACAGTTTTCTTTTCCACGTCGGCGGCAGGCGGCAAAGCGCCAGATGTCAAAGGCGCTACCGAAGTTCTGCAGGATGCTAAAGATGTGGCGGCGCTTTCTCAGTGCGACGTGATTATTTCGTGTCAGGGCGGCGATTACACCAAGGAAATGCACCCGAAACTGCGCGAATCCGGCTGGGACGGCTACTGGATTGATGCGGCTTCAACGCTGCGCATGCAGGACAACGCCGTTATCGTGCTTGATCCTGTCAATCGTCCGGTGATCGACAAGAGCCTTGCCGCTGGCATCAAGGACTACATCGGCGGCAACTGCACGGTCTCGCTCATGCTGATGGCGATGGATGGACTTATCAAGGCCGACCTCGTTGAGTGGGTGAGCTCCATGACCTATCAGGCTGCATCCGGTGCCGGTGCTCAGAACATGCGTGAGCTGCTTTCCCAGATGGGATACCTTGCCAATACCGTGCGTGAAGAGCTTGCCGATCCGCGTTCTGCCATTCTCGACATTGATCGCAAGGTGACGCAGGCCTTCGACGCAGCTGACTTCCCTAAGGCGGCCTTCGGCGCTCCGCTTGCGGGCTCCCTGATTCCCTGGATTGACAAGGATCTGGGCAACGGGCAGTCCCGAGAAGAGTGGAAGGGGGGCTCTGAAGCCAACAAGATCCTCGGCTTGCCCGCACACGGAGAGCCCGGTTCGCTAATTGTCGAAGGTTTGTGCGTACGCGTCGGTGCCATGCGTTGTCACAGTCAGGCTCTGACGGTGAAGCTCAAGAAGGACGTGTCGGTTGAAGAGATCGAAAATCTTCTCGACAATGCCAACGAGTGGGCCTATGTGGTGCCCAATCGTAAGGAAGAGTCAATTGAGGAGCTCTCTCCGGCCAAGATTTCCGGAACGCGCCGTATTCCGATCGGTCGTATTCGCAAGCTTGCCATGGGACCGGAATATATCAGCGCCTTTACGGTCGGCGACCAGCTGCTTTGGGGCGCCGCCGAACCGTTGCGTCGTATGCTTCGCATCCTGTGTGATTACAAGGCGGCTTGATCGCTGAACAATTCCTAATTGACGCACGGCTCTTCGTTGCGCAGAAGCGAGAAAACGGAGAGCCGTCTACACAGGTAAGTGCAGTTTTTGCAGCGGATTCCTCGCGGAGATCACTGATCTAAAACTGTTTTCAAAAATGAAAAGGCCGGAACACCGTTGGCGCTCCGGCCTAAGTTTTTCGCAAAACGTCGAACAGGCTTACCGTTGAAGTGCCGTGCTCATGAATTGAGCCACATTCATCAGTTCATCCTGGCAGATTTCGTGATCAATGTTGTATTCGCGCCAGATGAGGGTATCGAGCGTGTTTTCGAGCAGGTCGGCACCGTGTTCGGCAAGCACCGAGGGAATCACGCTGTCAAAGGCACCATGCGCCATGAAGACCGGTGTGCCGCGACCTGCCGGTGTGACATCCTTTTCTAGCAAATCAGCAGCAGGGAAGTAGCCTGAAAGCGCAATGCAACCAGCGAGTGTACGCACCTGTCTTACGGAGCTGTAGAGCGACATGGCCGCACCCATCGAGAAGCCTCCCAGGAAAATGCGTTCGGCTCGAAGGCCGCTGGTGACGATCTCGTTGATGATCTGAGAGACTCGTTGGTGCATTTTTGCCAAACCCTGACGATCTTCGTTTGGCGAACCGAAGTCGTCCGAGAGCAGGTCATACCAAGCGCGCGTCTTGTAGCCCGGTCGCACCGTCAATTCGCGTTCCGGGGCGTTGGGAAAGATAAAGCGCGCGGCAGGAGCGCCAAATTCTCGTAGTTGCTGAGGCAGCGTCAGGAAATCCTGTGCGTCGGCGCCGAGCCCGTGCAGCCAGATGACCGTGCATTCAGGCGAGGAGCCATCTTCGGGATCGCGTACGATGACTTCAAGCGGTTCGGGTGTGGCGCGGGTACGTGTGGCAAAAAGCGGAATGCCGTGTTGTACCGAACGACGAGCAATCATTTCGGCGCTCATTGCCGGCTTGTCGTTGCTTTCAGTCGAGTGCGGACGAAGAATTCTCTGCACGCGGGGTTGCTGAACCTGCTGCGGTTGCTGTTGAGGTTGAGCAAACGCGGCGGCAAAACTGGCGGCGTTGTTCGGATTGGCATGCGTCTCGGGCGTTGCAATGCGTGTTTGTGCCGGGCGTAGGATGCGCTGAGCGGGCTGAGCCGGTTCGGGCGAGGGGGTTGAAACCGCTGCCTGCTGCTTGGCGGGTTGCTCGGAAGTGAGTTTTCGCACGGCGTTTTTCGGACGGAACGCTGCGATGATTTCGGGGTCGGTCTCGATGTACGGACCACCGATCAAGTCGATGCAGTAGGGAATGGAAGCGAAAATGCCTGCATCGATCACTTCGCC
>ERZ860148.308-NODE-308-length-40748-cov-4.107316_pt1 | contig 40748 bp, 30 predicted proteins | sample MGYA00509981_ERZ860148 | MGnify/ENA primary metagenome ERZ860148 (study PRJEB30046, sample SAMN00715199) | human gut metagenome | study: EMG produced TPA metagenomics assembly of the A metagenome-wide association study of gut microbiota in type 2...
AGGAGCTGGAGTACAGAGCAGAAGTTCGATGAAATATGTGGCTGGCATTGGAATTATAGTGATAGGAAGCATATTAATCCTTAGTGTTTTAAAGAAAAAGAAATTGGAGGATTATGAATGAAGAAAATCAGTCTGTACTTATTAATTTTTACAATGCTATATTGTCTGTGTGCGTGTGGAAAAAATTCTGATGCAAAATCAAACAGTAGAGAAGATGATGGCAGAAAAGAACAAAAGATAATCATATCATCAATTCAGGTTGCTTCAAATACGAAGGTTATGCGTGCAAAGGTGTTCCTTCCGAACGTAAAATCTTTGGAAGGAACAAATTATTGGTTAGGTGGGTTAGATACTACCAGTAAGGTGGATGTAATAGATACAGGTGATGGTATTCAGATCAATGTGTGCGGCTTTTATTCCGATGATACTGCGTGGAAAAATCCGAAAGTATATAAGGGATTTCAATCACCGGATAATTCAAATACGCCATTAAAAAATGTTTTGGTTAAGGGAAAAGTTGTTCCAATGAAGGAGAAGATGTTAAAAGCGGATGTTAAGAAAACAAAAAAAACAATCCCTGTTGAAATTACACCTTATACGGTTAGTATTTGTCCCGTCAATGACTGGAGAGAAAAAGGGTGTTTTTATCATGTAGTTGCAACAACAAAAGACGGAAAGCAATATTCCATAGGAGAGTTACCTCTTACCGATGACAGAAAAGGAACTGAAAAAAAGAAACATCCTTTCATGGATGGTACAGATCTTGAAGAGCTTGGAGATGGCTATGCATCTGCAAGTGAAATGAAATATTGTGGGGCTCGTTATATTTTCAATCAGAAGATTGATATCACACAGATAGAACAGATAGAAATAATAAAATATAAAATCAGCAGATGATATAGGTATAAAAACAGGTCATAAATTTGTTGACGCTGACAGGAAACCATGTTAGGATGATGGCAGAGACTATCAATGAAGTGACAGGGGAATGAGTTTTTGACTCATCCCCCTGTTCTTATTATCAGGAGAAATGGATGAAAAAGAACAATCAGATGAAACCAGACAATGCAGCTAAACGTCTATGGGCATTTTTTATCGTGCTCACCATGTGTATTACCGTGCAGCCTGTCGTGCCGGTAAAGGCGCAGGAGGCTGTGCAGACAGCGGCAAGAACGATCTATACGGAATTTAAAGATGGAAATTCTACCCATTCCGGAGATGGAAGCTATGGAAATCCCTACAATTTATTTGAGGATGCCTATGCGGCTGCCGGCAATGGGGATGAAATCTCAATTTTGGGAAGTGGTGCTTTTTTAAATGCCGAGGCTGCGGAACCGTTTATTTTTGATAAAAGCGTGACCGTCAACGGAAATGGAAATACTTTTTCCAACCGTAAGGGGGGATTTATCCTGAATACGGATGTGACATTTAAAAACATTACGCTGCGGTTTTCCAATCGTCTGCACGATGCAATTTTTGCAAATGGGCATAAACTTGTTCTTGAGAATGTTACGTGTGACAGCGGATTCCGCTATGTAGATATCTTTGGCGGATCCCTTTATGAGAATGGAAAGAATATGGGGAATCATCCGGGATCAGAGGCACAGATTCTGATTACGGGTGGTGGTACCAATCTGGGGAATATTTATGCCGGTTCCATGAACGGAACATATGACGGTAAGACACAGATCGTGCTTGCGCACGTTTCCGGTACGCAAAATGGGGAAATCTATGCATCCGGTGCCATTGAACCATATGTAAATCAGGATGACTGGTTTTCCACGCAGGAGCCGGATCCACCGGCAGCGGATGGACAATATACGGTTTCCGGCGATGTGGAAATTTCACTTACCGGTTCCGACACGAAACAGGTGTACGGAGTATCTGAAAATCACGCAGGGAAGACATTTCTGACCATAGATACCGACCAGTCCTATACCGGAATTCCAGGTATAAGCAAAGTAGGAAAACTCACAGTAAAGGGCGGTGGAACATTTGCACCGGCAGCGTTGGACAGCTGTACGGTCAGGCTGGAAGGGGCAAGTGCGATTGATCTTTCCCAGATGGAAACTCCACAGGTACATTCGATTGTGAGTGCGGATTCAGCAGGAAACCGACTGATCTTAGGAAAAGAACAGAAGCTGAAAGTTACAGATACCATTACGGGTGCACTTACATTTGAAACCCTGAATGGAAGAAATGGAAAATCCGGAATTGCGGAGTATGGTCACACCTATCTGGAACTTGGAAGGGCTGCGGATACGGCGGTTTCTTTTACACCGACAGACGGACAGGCGGGAATGACACTGGAACGGACATCGTCTGGAAATGGAGAAATCTGGAAAACCAGTGAGTTGTCAGGGGATGGACCGGTTGCGGTAAAAAATATGACCATAAATAATCCGGTAATTACCGCAACGGTTTCAGAGATTTCTGGAGGTAGAAAGTCATATCTGGCAGACGTGAGCTGGCCGGATGAAACAGATGAGACATATAAAGAGTTAATCTATGTTCCGTTACAATATGAAGTGACATTTAATGGGAAAACACTTTCTTCAGAGACGGTTACGAATGATGAAGGTAGTTTTATTTGTATTCCGGATTTTAATTTGATGTTCGAAACGGGAATAGAGGAGAATGCCATCACACTAATGTGCTATCGCACGGCTAATAGTTCTACGGTAAAACCGGGAACCTACCATATCACAATCCGTCCATTTTCAGCAGGTGAACAAATTGAGCAGAAGGTAGTTCTGATTGTAAACAAAGATCCGGATACATCCGGTTCGACGGTTACTTCATGGGAAACAACCACTACGATAGAAGGATTACCAACGGCCGTGTCCATGCAGGATGAACTGAATCTTACTGTGCGGACGGTCTATACAGATAGCAGCTTAAAGAACGTGCCGTCTGCTGGTTTTTCAGTATACATTAACCAGACCCCTTATGAAGTATCCGGCATCACGCTTCAAAACGGAGAGGCAGCCATAAAGATTCCGGTTTCAGAGGCAAACGGATTTCATATGGGAGAAAATGCAATTACAGTTTCTTATGCAGGAGCAACCAATGAAAATGATAGGGCACTTCCTTCTCAGGCAAACAAAACCGTGACAGTAAATCCAATTGCCGTAAAGATGCAGTATGATACCATCCAGCAGACAGCTGCGTACACAGGGCTGAAACAGAGCTGCCTTGTTTCCACGGTAAATGTAGTCCGAACGGACAACGGACAGACGGTAGATTCGCAGGTAAAGCCTGAAGTTTTCTATCGGCAGGATGGGAAAAATGTTGTTCCGGTGCAGCCGGGCAGCTATGAGGTGTGGTTTAAAGTAACTGGAAACCAGTACGATGTGATAGAGGAAAAAGTCGGAACCTTTACCATTACAGCGGCGAAACCATCGATTCGCCTTACGGCAGAGACAGAAAACGGTAATTCCGTACATCTGTATGCACAGGTAGATGGAGTCCGAAATGGCAGTATTCCGCTTGGTTCGATTTCTTTTTATCAGGACGGAACCATAATAAAGGCACAGGAAAAACTCGTATATGGGGAAGCCGATACGGTTGTATCAGGCTTAAAACGTGGCGGTTCTTATCAGTTTAAGGCAGTATATGAGCCGGATGATAAGGATGGACAGACTTATTACGAAACAGTGACAAGTGAAGCCGTGACTGTTACAATCAAAGAGGACGGTTCCACCGGAGGCGGCTCATCTTCTGGAGGAGGTGGAACAACCGGAGGAGGCTCATCTTCCGGAGGCGGCTCATCTTCTGGAGGCGGTGGAACAACCGGAGGCGGTTCATCTTCCGGAGGCGGTGGAGCAACCGGAGGCGGCTCATCTTCCGGAGGTGGTGGAGCAACTGGAGGAGGCTCATCTTCCGGAGGAAGTTCTGGTGGCGGAAATACTTCGGGTGGTAATACAGCCGGAGGGGGAACACCATCCAACGGAAACAAAACCGATGTAGAAACTCCGTCTGACGGAAATACAGCTGGTACACAAACACCGTCCGATGGAAACGCGGCCGGACAAAATACACCAACCGTAACCGTTGCCGGAACCCGGAAAAATAAAGCCATCAAAACAACGGTGACCGCTGATCTGATAAATCAGATACTGGAAGAAAACGATGGAAAACACACAGATGTGACGATCCAGGTCACCGATCCGGCTGGCAACATAAGCTACACACTGACCGTAAATACAGCAGACATACAGACCGGAAACAGGCTGTATGTGTGCGCAAAAGATCCAAAGACAGGTGCCTATGTCCTTGTAAACGATAAGAGTTATACGGTTACAAAAGCCGGAAATGTGAATTTTTCAGCAGATTCCAAAAAGGATTATGTCCTTATGGATCAGAAAGATATGGATCAGGTCACAACGAAAATATTAAAAACGGTTACATTGAAGAATAAAACCGTTCAGGTGAAGAAGGGAAAACAAAAGAAGGTTTCTCTGGCAGCCACCTTAAATATGGACAATGTAAAAAGCATTTCTTATCAGAGCAATAACAAAAAAATTGCATCTGTAAACAAGAAGGGTACCATAAAATCGAACAAAAAAGGAACTGCGTCCATTCGCGTGACAGTAACCTTAAACAATGGAAAGACCAAAGTTTTAAAATTAAAAGTCAAAGTCAAATAGCAGATGCAGGAAAAGACAAAACCCCGGAAATAAATATCCGGGGTTTTTGTTTTACCTAGAGAGAAAGTGCACACTGATCAATTTTTTCCAATTCTTCCTCCGTAAACGGAGCAGAGTTTAACACTTTCAGATTTTCAAGAATCTGTGCCGGGCGGGAAGCTCCGATCAGAACGGAAGTGACCACACCGTCACGGATGACCCATTTGAGTGCCATCTGTGCGAGGCTTTCACCACGGGCAGCCGCAATCTCATTCAGGCTCCGGATACTTGCCATCCGCTTTTCATCAAACTGATCCGCATGCAGGAAACGTCCGTCCGTGTTGACACGGCTGTCTTTTGGAATACCGTTTAGATAGCGGTCGGTCAGCATACCCTGCGCGAGCGGGCTGAAAGAAATAATTCCTTTCTTCCCATCTGCCGCGGCCTGTTTTAAACCGTTTTCTTCAATGGTACGGTTAAAGATATTGTAGGAATTCTGGTTGATAATAAACGGGCAGTGCAGATCTTCTAAGATGGCAGCCGCGCGTTTCATCGTTTCCCCGTCGTAGTTGGACAGACCGACATACAGTGCTTTTCCGCTTCGCACGATCTGGTCGAGTGCACCCATGGTTTCCTCCAGCGGTGTGTCCGGATCCATGCGGTGGTGATAGAAAATATCCACATAGTCCAGACCGAGCCGTTTTAAGCTCTGGTCAAGGCTGGCAATCAGGTACTTGCGGCTGCCCCAGTTTCCATAAGGCCCCGGCCACATGTCAAAACCGGCTTTGGAACTGATGATCAGTTCATCGCGGTAGGAAGAAAGCTCTTCCCGAAGGATCTTCCCGAGATTTTCCTCCGCACTGCCCGGCTGCGGTCCATAGTTGTTTGCCAGATCAAAATGTGTGATCCCGTGGTCAAATGCCGTAAAGCACATCTGTCTCATATTTTCATAAACACCGGTATCTCCGAAATTGTGCCAGAAGCCCAAAGATACTTCCGGCAGCATCAGTCCGCTGTCGCCGCAGCGGTGGTATTTCATGGTTTCGTAACGTGATTCATTTGCGTGATACATAAGAAATCCTCCTTAGTTTGTAAAAAATTTATCATAAATGCCAAATCCAAAGATAAAAAGCACAATCAGCGGCAGAATATAGGTAATGTAGCCGCGCATCCAGTTTTTAATTTTTAATCCTTTTCCGGTATTGGCTTCGGTTGTGTAGTTTTTCCAGCCCCAGCCGTAGCGGCTTGTGCAAAACAGCAGATATACCAGGGAACCGAGAGGCAGGAACAGGTTGCTTACCAGAAAATCTTCCAGGTCAAGCACAGACCCGCCAAAGATTGAAAAACCTTTCCAGTTCCATACATTGTATCCGAGTACACATGGCAGGGAGAGTACAATGATCAGTACCAGATTAACGGCACAGGATTTCTGGCGGCTGCATCCGGTCAGTTCCATACCGCAGGAGATGATGTTCTCAAATACTGCCAGGATTGTGGAAAACGCTGCAAAAAACATAAACAAAAAGAACAGGCTTCCCCAGAGTCTGCCAAGCGGAATATGGTTAAAAATATTCGGCAGGGTGATAAAAATCAGGCTTGGTCCGGAAGTCTGGTCAACATGGAACGTAAAGCATGCCGGAAAAATGATAAGTCCGGAGGTGATAGCAACAAACGTATCCAGAATGGCAATATTTACCGATTCACCAAGCAGAGAGCGTTCCTTTCCGATATAACTTCCCAAAATTGCCATCGCGCCGATTCCAAGGCTTAACGTGAAAAATGCCTGGTTCATGGCACCCGTAATGGTTTTTGCAATACCGATCTGTTTCATCCGTTCAAAGTCCGGGATCAGATAAAAGGCAAGGCCTTCTTTTGCACCATCCATAAAAAAGCTGTTGACCGCCAGAATGATCATGATGATAAGCAAAGAAGTCATCATGACCTTTGTTACTTTTTCCAGACCGTTCTGCAGTCCACGGGAGCAGACAAATACGCCGGCGCAAACAACTACCACCATCCAGAAGCCCATGGTCAGAGGTTTGCTCAGCATTGTGGTAAACTGTCCGGATACACCGTCGGCATCCAGTCCCTGAAACTGTCCGGTGACCGTCATATAAAAATAATGAAGCATCCAGCCGGTGACCGTTGTATAAAACATCATAAGAAGATAGCAGCCGATCAATGTGATAATCCCGTGGATATGCCATTTCTGTCCGGGGTTTTCCAGTGCCTGGTAGGCTTTGACCGGACTTTTCTGGCTGGCACGCCCAACCGCAAATTCCATCGTCATGATCGGGAGTCCGAGAATAATCAGAAACAACAGATAAAACAGCACAAAGGCACCGCCTCCGCCCTGTCCGGCAGTGTATGGAAATTTCCATACGTTTCCGATTCCGATCGCACATCCGGCTGACAGGAGAATGAATCCCAGACGGGATTTTAATTTTTCTCGTTCTTCCATAAAATAATCCACCTTTTTGTAAACATTGTATAAAATACAAACGAAATTATACAATCTGTTGTGAGAAGTTTCAACCCTTTTTGACGAAATTTTACCAGGTATGTGTTGTATTTTTTTACAGATACTAGAGGAGAAGGTTGCGGAGTGTTCATGTTCTGCAATCAACAAGATTATCTTATGGAAAGAAAGAGGGTTAAACCATGGTTTTAACAGAAAAAGAGATGGCTACAATTGAGGATCTGCACACACAGGAACTTTCCTGCGTGGAGAAGTACAAACGTTACGGACAGGAAGCAAAGGACCCGGTGCTTCGGGATTTGTTTGCCGATCTGGAAAAAAAGGAGCAAAGGCATGTGGAGTCTCTGGAACAGGTCATGAAAGGCAGTGTCCCGTCCTGCAACGTCAATGACAGAGAGGGAAAAGAATATGCGCCGAAGGCAACCTATGATTCCATGACCAATCCAGAAGACAAGAAAAACGACAATTTCCTTGCCACGGACAGTATCGGTTCCGAAAAAATGGTGTCCGGAACGTATAATACCGATGTGTTTGCATTCGGGGATTCCGATGTGCGCAAACTTCTGGCAGATATCCAGGTGGAAGAACAAAACCACGCGGAGATGCTCTATAAATATAAAACCGTAAACGGCATGGCATAGCCGGCATGTGGAGTGGATGTCCCAAAGCATCCACTCTTTTTGTTTTTACAAAAGGATTACAGAAACCGGATAGTATATCTTACATAACCCGTTTATTATAAATCCTGTAATAAATCTTACAGATTTCACAAGGAGAACATATGTCCCGATGGCGGTGATAAGTGGGACATAGTTGGAAAAATATATCATATATGTCCCAACACACGATGCAAGTGGGACATAATCAATCTTTTATTTTCTATATGTCCACTATCAATTTGGAAAGTGATAGAACACTTGATTTTCTTAACAAACACATGCAAATCTGTTTGTTAAAAAATGGTCTGGAAAATTCAATTCCGAAACAATACCAGCGTATTAAAAATATATTGACATTTACGAACTTTACGCTATAATAGAATCAAACATATGAACAAATGCTCATATGAAAGAATGATAAAATGAAAAAGGAAAGTATGGAGGAAACCGACGATGAAGAAAACTTACAAAATTGATGTGGATTGTGCAAACTGTGCAAATAAAATGGAGGAAGCTGCAAAAGCTACTACCGGAGTAAAGGATGCAACTGTAAATTTCATGACACTGAAGATGAACGTAGAATTTGAAGAGGGTGCAGATGCAAAAGCGGTTATGCAGGATGTGTTAAAGAACTGTAAGAAAGTGGAAGATGATTGTGAGATCTTTCTTTAAATCCGGCTTTTTCCATAGGTATCAGTCAGATTGGAGGGCACCATGAATAAAAAGCAGAAAAAAGTATTGAAACGAATTATTGTGGCAGCAGTGCTTCTGGTTATCATCGGGATTGCAGGAAGCGTTGTTTCCATACCAAAGTGGCTGGAGTTTCTTTTCTATCTGGTTCCGTATTTTGTGATCGGCTATGATATTCTGCGGAAAGCCTGGAAGGGAATCTGTAACAGGCAGATGTTTGATGAAAATTTCCTGATGGCAGTGGCAACCATCGGAGCGATTGCCCTCAGCGATTACAAAGAAGGCGTTGCAGTTATGCTGTTTTATCAGATCGGAGAGCTGTTCCAGAGTTATGCAGTCGGTAAGAGCCGCCGGAATATCAGTGATCTGATGGATATCCGGCCGGATTATGCAAATATTGAAACAGACGGTCAGATGGAAAAAGTAGACCCGGATGAGGTGGAGATCGGCACGGTGATTATTGTACAGCCGGGCGAAAAAGTTCCAATCGATGGTGTGGTTGTGGAAGGACATTCTTCCCTGAATACCAGTGCACTGACGGGAGAGAGTGTTCCGCGGGAAGTCGCTGTGGGAGAGGAAATTATCAGTGGATGTATCAATATTTCCGGACTGTTAAAGATCCGCACCACAAAAGAGTTTGGAGAGTCTACGGTTTCTAAGATTCTTGATCTGGTGGAGAATGCAAGTTCCAAGAAATCACGTTCCGAGAATTTTATTTCCAGATTTGCACATTATTATACACCGGCAGTCTGTTACGGCGCGCTGGCACTGGCAATACTGCCACCGCTTGTCCGCATGCTGTTTATGGGACTTCCGGCAGACTGGGGCATCTGGATTTACCGTGCACTGACATTTCTGGTTATCAGCTGCCCGTGTGCGCTGGTCATCAGTATTCCACTCAGCTTTTTTGCAGGAATCGGAGGTGCCAGTGCAGAGGGTGTTCTGGTAAAGGGTTCCAACTATCTGGAAGCACTTGCGGGAACGCGCACGGTTGTCTTTGACAAGACAGGAACAATTACGCAGGGGGTATTTGAAGTCTGCGGAATTCATGGAACAAACTGTGCATCCGGCAGCTGTCCGGTTGTGTCTGGACATCCGGTATATACGAAGGAGGAAGAACAGCTGCTGGAATACGCGGCACTGGCAGAGTGCCACAGCACACATCCGATCAGTGTCAGCCTGCAGAAAGCTTATGGCAGGAAACTGGATGTGGACCGGGTCACAGATGTACAGGAAATCGGTGGACACGGTGTGATCGCAACGGTAGACGGACACAGGGTTGCAGCAGGAAATGACAAACTCATGAAAAAAGAAAAAATTGCGTACCGCAACTGCAGCTGTACCGGTACAATCGTACATCTGGCAGTCGATGGTGTCTATGCCGGTCATATACTGATTTCAGATATGATTAAGCCGAATGCGGCGGCTGCCATGCAGGCACTAAAAAATTCCGGTGTGCACCGGCTGGTAATGCTGACGGGTGATGATGACCGTGTAGCACAGCAGGTAGCAGGGGAGGTTGGAATCACGGAAGTACATTCCCAGCTGCTTCCGGCAGATAAAGTTTCCGAAGTGGAAAAACTGTTGCGGACCAGGGAAGAAAAGAGTACCGTTGCCTTTGTCGGGGATGGCATCAATGATGCACCTGTGCTTTCCCGTGTTGACGTCGGAATCGCTATGGGAGCACTTGGATCGGATGCGGCGATTGAGGCAGCAGATGTGGTACTGATGGATGATGATCCGCTTAAGATTGCGAAAGCAATCCGTATCGCAAGAAAGTGCCTGCGGATTGTATATGAAAATATCTGTTTTGCAATCGGGATTAAACTGCTCTGCCTGTTTTTGGTAACGATAGGTATTGCAAATATGTGGATGGGAATTTTTGCAGATGTCGGTGTTATGGTGATTGCTGTGCTGAATGCAATCCGCGCACTTTTTGTAAAAAAATTATAGGGTATAATTCTGCCGGAAATGTTCCGGTGGAGAGGAGGAACTTCATGGAAAAAGAAAAGATTGAATGCTGTAGTGAAAATCAGGTACATCCGGATCTGCTAAAGATCGTGAATGACACGATGCCGGAAGAAACGGAACTGTATGATCTTGCAGAATTATTTAAAGTGTTTGGAGATTCCACCCGTATCCGCATCCTGTTTGTCCTGTTTGAAGCAGAGGTGTGTGTCTGTGATCTTGCAGCGGCATTGTCAATGACACAGTCTGCAATTTCCCACCAGCTTCGGATTTTAAAACAGAATAAGTTAGTCAAATGCCGCAGGGAGGGAAAATCTGTTTTTTATTCCCTGGCAGATGACCACGTCCGGTCAATCATTGCACAGGGCAGGGAGCATATTGAGGAAGATGTAATATAAGGATGATACCATATGGGAGAAAAGGACATTCGCGGTGGATGTCCTTTTTTCGTACAGACGGATCTTAATATTTATTTAAGTTTCTTTAAAGATAGCCTTTTTTGGATATGAAACTGCTATAATAAAGGTGCAGTAGAAAAAATACATCAATTAAAATATGAGGTAAATACATATGGAAACTTATGAAAGCGTAAAAAGTAATCCGGTGCAGCCGGAGCAGAAAGAAAAGAAAAAAGGCGGTGCATGGAAAGGGATTGTAGCGGTGATTCTTGCGGCAGGCGTTGTGGGAAGTACCACGATTTCTGCGTTTAATCTGGTGACTTTAAAATCCTATATTGCAGAGCAGAAAAAGGAAGAAAATCCTGAGACTACCGAGGATTACGTAAAGATCGCAGATAATTATGAGATCAAACCTACCACAAATATTTCGGATGCCTACAAATCCGGCGATACTTCAAAGCTGACAGACAAAGAAAAAGAAACCCTTGATATGGCAAAAAAAGCGATCAAAGATATGAAGATTACGGACAGCATGTCTGATTTTGAAAAGGAAAAGGCGGTGTATGACTGGATGACCAAAAAGCTCCAGCAGGATTCCGGGGCACTGACCGTTATTCCGAGTACACAGGAAGACTGTGATAATCCATACGGTGTGTTAAAATACCACAATGCCGTATGCGTCGGTTATGCGACGACATTCCGCATGTTCATGCAGATGATGGGAATTGAATGTAAAGTGGAACATAATACAGAAAAATTCCATAGCTGGGATGTGGTAAAAATTGACGGAGACTGGTACATTACCGATATTTATTCCGATGCAGGAAATGGAAATTATGCGAACTTTAATGTGACGGATGCCATGTATGGACAGTCCCAGAGCTGGGATCGCGATTACTTCCCGGCAGCTAACTCATTAAAGTACAATATGGCATACCAGAATAAGAAAACCGTGGACAGTATATATGATCTGCCGAAAACATTGCGTGCTGCTATGGACAAAAAGCTTGGCGGGGTCATGGTTGCGTTTAAAGAGGATATTACAGAGGAAAAAGCGCAGGTGGCAAATGCCATAGCTTCTTCCATTGACAATTTCCTGATGTCCGGAAACTATAAGGATATGCCATACAGTCTGGGAACTTACAACTGGATTCAGGATCCGGATGGAAAAGGATATTTGTTTAATGTTGCCATGCCGGGATATAACACGGACAATACAAGCCAGAATATCAGCGAAAAAGAACAGAAAAAAATCGACAAGGCTGTCCAGAAAGCATTTCAGGGACTGGAACCTGCAAACGGAGATGGCATGATGATGGATGGCGCAAGTGCTGATATCGGAAATAAGGATATGACCATGGATAATGCGGCACAAAATGGGGCAACGTTCAGTACGGAAGAAACTGTGGAGGCCAGATAACAGATGAAAAAACAAAAAACGGGTTGGAAACTTCTGCTGGTTCTGACCATGCTGGTGATGTGTGTGGGATGTGGTGCGAAGAAAAACACGTCCGGTTCTGTCAGTATGTATGACCTGCGCACGGCGATGGAAGCAGCGGATCCGGATCTGCCGGAGATGCTTAATGCCAGCAGCGCAGAAAAAGATGCAGAAGATAAGTTTTCCCATATTTCTGACATGGACTATAAAAAAGTGGACAGTTATTTTGTAAGCTATTCTTCGGATGGACACAAAGCAGATGAAATTGTAGTGATTGCCGTGAAAGATAAGGCAGATGTGGATGAGGCAAAAGAAAGCCTGACAAAGCATCAGCAGGATCGGTATAATTTGCTGCAGTCCTATGAACCGAAGCAGGTCAGCCGGATTCAGGATGGGTTGGTTTTTACGAAAGGGCAGTATGCAGTCCTTATTATCACAAGCCATAATGATGATGTGCGGAAAGCGTTTGAAGATACCATAAAAAGTAAGTAGTATAAATAGGATCGTGTTTGAGTAAAATATAGAAATAAAAATGCAACATTCTTTTATAGAATGTTGCATTTTTATTTACACATAATATATCGGACGATGGAAGCATTCCTTAACCCCTGAAAAGAAAATATTTTAAATTTTCTTTTCGGTTATACTTTTGCTGGCATAGAACGCAATGCTGCCTCATATTCCTCCAGAGAATATTTTCTTAAAATTTGTTCTTTTGTCAATCCAAGATCCATCATATTTTGAATTGCATCGAGTCTTTCTTCGCGTTTGCCTTCAAGTCTGCCTTTTGCTTTTCCACGAGCTTCCCCACGGGCTTCGCCACGAGCTTCGCCTAGTTCCAGCAATTCCTCCGACCGTAATTTTAAAATCTTGCCACCCATAACATCACCCAATCCTTTCCTAATGGTATTGTTTTTTGGAATGATATAATCTGCAATCTGTTCAATCAGAACAATCATATCCATATAAAGATGTGATTTATTTTCTTTTTCAGCTGTTTCTTCAAGTCTTCGGTTAATTTCACGGAAATCAGCTAACAATTGTTGTAACTTTCTGGTATCCGTCCCGTTGTGCTTCAAAAAGTGCTCATACCGTAAAATATGATACGGTAGCAAAATCAGTAGCCGTTTCTCAAAAATGCGGTCAACGGTATACTTTTTTGCCTGTAAAATTGGAACACGGTAGCGCACTTTTTGTCCATCCGCAAACTTCACGACCGCTTCGTGATAGTCCGGGAAATCGCGGTGGTTACGGATATAGAGAACGCAGGACTGTGGAAATTCAATTTCCCAGATTTCGTCATTTTCATAAGAAGCGTGCTCAATCGCAATCGAAATATCATACTCGAACATTCGTATAACCATCGTTTTGTCTTTCGAGGACTGGCATTCCAGATGATAAATGTGATTGCCAATCCGGATAATAGAATCTGTAATCACAGTGCCATATTTTTCATAATGTTCGTTCCGCAGCTGTTCAAAATGTTCTTCTTCACTGTAAGAAGTGTGGAATACTTCATTGATCAGAGGAATCAGAAGCTGTGGCATTTTCTGAGCAATTGTTCGGAAAACATCATCAAAAATGGTGCTGTGATCGGCTGTTTCATCGTTGGCATCTGGCAGTGAAGCTGTCAGAATGTCAGATTTCTCCATGTGGTATCCTGCCTTTCTTTTAGTATATATCATAAACGTCTGTTTTTACAATATGAAATAATAAGAAACAGTTCTGCTATGACACGTTTATGAAATTTTAATTCCAATTGTGATATATGAGCGAAATGCTCCCCATGATTGCTGCGTGCTGCCTTTTTGGTAACAACGGCCTGGCATCAGATTTGGAATATAGATATTTATTGAAAACAGAATAACGCATTTTATGATTAAAGTCAAACATTTTATGAAAGAGAACGCTTTGTTGAACGCTTTGTACATGGTATCGCAACAAAGCATTCCCCGAACGTTTTACAGATTAATATTCAGATAGACAAGATCCTTTTCGTCTTGTTCAATTCCAAGGTAACGTTTCGTGATATGAAACGAAGAATGGTTAAAAACATTCATTAAAAGTGCTGGCTGGACGCCTTCCTGCCATGCATAATAGCCAAAGGTTTTCCGGAGAGAATGACAGCTGATTGCCTCCTCACTGGTTGTATGTGAGGCATCTTCTTTAATAATGCGGTAAGCCTGTGAACGGCTGAGCGGTTTATAAGGGTTTGTCCGTTTGGAGAAAACATATTCCTCCGGATCGGGGGTTCTTTCCATAAAATATAGATACAGGGCATTTTTCGCGTTCTGGTTTATCGCAATATAATTTCTTTTTCCTGTTTTATGTTCCCATACCAAAAGATGATCCCGAAAACAGTTCTTTTTAAAATCATAGACACTTCTCCAGCGAAGATTTAATAGATCGCTGATTCTCAGTGCAGTGTTTAATCCCAATACAACTAAAGTATAATTACGCAGATGCGGTTTTATCTGCTTGTAGTATGAACTGAAATTCTGCAGTTCCTGTCGGTTTCGGATCGGTTGTGTTGTTCCCATAAAAATTACTCCTTTCAAGCCAAAAATAAAGTGCTTTTGTGACATAAAATGCAACATTCTATAAAACATTGTCGCATTTTTGAAATAAAAAGAAAAGAAGCATTTTATAAAAATGCAGATGCGTAAGAAAATGCGCAGGACATACCCGAGGAAACAGGGTATGGAATACATACATGGAGGTAACAAAATGCTGAAACTTTCATTGAAACAGGGGCAATATGTAAACATTGGTGATAACATCCGTGTGGTCTATGTAGGTGGTTCAGGAAATCACGCAAGGCTGCTCATTGATGCTCCGAGGGAACTTAATATTGCCAGAAGTACCACGGAAGAAAATCCGGCACGAAAGAGAGAAACCTATTATGCAGAGCCGGGTATTTCCAGGGAGGCACAGCAGGAAATTAAGAGGATTCTGTGGAACGAGCGGATGAAGGCAGAGGCAAAGAAAGATGCAGAGAGTTTGAAAGATAAATTTAACTCCTGATCTGTTTTAAATTCTGGTAATAGGCGGGGCACACCCGGGACGCTTCGCTTATTGCGGTACATCGAAAGGTGTATGGCTAAATATACAAGGTTGCAAAGCATCACAGATGCTTGTGACGCGCTACTATGAAGTGACGCAATAAGAACACCTTAGGAAAAGGATTTCCAGAGGAAAAAACATAATACCCCACAAAGTGGGAGTTCAAGGAGGATTCTATTATGAGTATGGTAGTACAACACAACATGCAGGCAGCAAACGCAAACAGAATGCTTGGTATCACATCCGGAGCACAGGCTAAGTCAACCGAGAAGTTATCTTCCGGTTACAAGATCAACCGTGCAGCAGATGATGCAGCAGGACTTACCATTTCCGAGAAGATGAGAAAGCAGATCCGCGGACTGGACAAGGCATCTTCTAATGCACAGGACGGTGTATCTTCTGTACAGACCGCTGAAGGTGCTTTAACAGAAGTTCACAGCATGTTACAGCGTATGAATGAGCTTGCAGTTCAGGCAGCAAACGGAACAAACTCTAAGGATACAGACCGTAAGGCGATCCAGGACGAGATCGATCAGTTAAATACAGAGATCGACCGTGTTGCTGAGACAACCAAATTCAATGAGATTTACCTGTTAAAGGGTGATGACGGTGAGAAGACTGTCAACATGAATGCACACGATGCAGGATTAAAGGGAACCTTGACCGATAATGGCGATGGAACTGCTACATTTACGATGAAAGAGTTAAATGATGGCGATACTGTAAGTATTGGTGGAAAGAATTATACAATTGGTTCTAAAGAAGCTGATGCTAAGGCTCTGATTGAAGCACCAGCAAATGGTGACCCAGATAAAACATTTACTATTGGGGATAAAACCTTTAAAGTAAAGGCTAATGGCGATGTATGTGATAAAGATGGAAATAAATTATATGTAAAGACAGCAGGTGGAGCAACGGCAGCAGAAGCATTTGATACATCAAAAGAACTCACAACAGATAGTACTTTCAAAAATAATGCTAATACAGATACCGCAAATACAGCAGTTACAGTCGCTAATTTAAAAGACTATGTAAAGGGTGGTGTTAAAGTAAGCGATGGAACAACAACCATGACTGTTTTGACGGATGCAAAAGATGCATCTGGAGCAGCCGGAGCAGATGGTGTTGATGATAATGATACTTCCGTTATCACAAAGCAGAAAGCATATGAACTTGCAGGAAAGGAATTGCTTGCTGCAAACCAGATCGGTGATACAGAAGGACATGCATCTGTAACGAATGGTGATGGTACAGGTTTAGCATTTAATGCTGGTAATGGTACATTTAAGATTAATGTTGGTCAGGCAAAAGTTGCCAACACATTAAGCTTCAGCCTTCATGTAGGTGCAGATGCGGATATGACAAATAAAATTACTGTCGATATCGATACTATGAATTCTGCAAACCTTGGAATCAAGGGATTAAATGTAACTGACAAGAACGGTTCTGCAGCAACCTACGCAATCGATGCTATTTCCGATGCAATCTCTAAGGTTTCTTCCCAGAGATCCGCACTCGGTGCTGTACAGAACAGATTAGAGCACACCATCGACAACTTGGATAACATTTCCGAGAATACATCTTCTGCTGAGTCTCGTATCCGTGATACAGATATGGCAAAAGAGATGGTTAACTACAGCAAGAACAACATTCTTGCACAGGCTGGACAGTCTATGCTCGCACAGGCTAATCAGTCTAACCAGGGTGTACTTTCTCTGTTACAGTAAATATGGTCATTACACATCAAAAGGGACTCTTTGGAGCCCCTTTTGGTGTGTGTTTATACTTTCACTGGCATAGAATTTAATGCCTCTTCGTATTCATCTGAAGTGTAATCCAGTAAAATTTTTTCTTTTGGAACGTTATATTTGATCATATTTTGAATTGCATCAATTCTACCCTTGGCTTCGCCCTGTTCCAGCAACTCCTCGGATCGTAACTTTAAAATTTTACCACCCATAATCTCACCCAATCCTTTCCTGATAGCATTATCCTCTGGGATAATATAATCTGCGATTTTCTCAATTAAAACAATCATATCCATATAAAGATGTGACTTTTGTTCTTTTTCGGACGCGTCCTCTAACCTTCGGTTGATCTCCCGAAAATCGTCCAGCAGATGCTTCACTTTTTTCGAATTTGTTCCATTATGTTTCAAAAAATGCTCATATCGTAAGATATGATACGGAAGCAGAATCAGCAACCGTTTTTCAAAAATCCGATCCACCGTGTATCTTTTCGCCTGCAAAACCGGAACGCGGTAACGTACTTTCTGACCATCTGCAAACGTTACGATTGCCTCGTGATAATCCGGAAGCGAACGGTGATTGCGGATGTAAAGCACGCACGATTGAGGAAACGCAATCTCCCAAATTGCATGTTCCCCCAAAGAAGCATGTTCAAGTGCAATCGAAATGTCGTACTCGAACATCCGGATAACCATTGTCCTGTCCTTAGAGGACTGGCATTCCAGATGGTATATATGTCCGCCAATCCGGATAATGGAGTCCGTGATCACAGTTCCATACTTTTCGTAATGTTCGTTTCGCAATTGTTCAAACTGTTCCTCTTCGCTGTAAGAAGTATGGAAAACTTCGTTGATCAGCGGGATGAGAAGCTGCGGCATTTTTTGCGCGATGGTTCGGAATACATCGTCGAAAATCGTGCTGTGTTCTGTTGTGTTTTCTGTGTCGGCATCTGGCAACGAAGTTGTCAAAATGTCAGTGTTCCCCATGTAGCGTCCTACCTTTCCTTTAGTATATATCATAAGCATCTGCTGTTACAATATAGAAAGTATAAAAAACAGAGCTGTTATGACCAGTTCTATGAAATTGTGGTTCTAATGGAAATTTATGAGCGAAATGCTCTCCATGAGTGGTGATTGCGGTACAATGGCGATGTATCGCATAAGTAATTATGGTATATAATTTTATAAATCCAATAAAAACAGAATATCGTATTTTCGGACAGAAGTCAAATCATTTATAACAGTAACAGAAAAACAACAATTGCGATACGATTGGAAAATAAATCGTATCACGATTGTTGTTGTAAAATTATTTTCTGGTTTATAGGATCTCCTCAAGCCCATACAATGCCGCACCCAGTGCACCGACAATCTCTGGTTCCTCATAGATATGTAGTTTTTCTCCAAGCTGCTCCTCCAGCATGGCGACGACACCCGGATTCTTGGCAACACCGCCAGTCATCATATATCCTGGATTCAGACCGACACGTTTCAGGAGGGACATTGCTTTCCCGGCAATTGCCTTGTGAATTCCATGTGCAATATCAGCAATCTCTTTGTTCTGTGCGATCAGGGAGATAACTTCCGATTCAGCAAAAACACTGCACATGCTGCTGATTTCAATATTTTCTTTGGACTGCAGGGATACCGGGCCAAGTTCGTCGATACTGATTTCCAGTGAGCGCGCCATCATTTCCAGAAAGCGGCCGGTTCCGGCGGCACATTTATCATTCATGACAAAATCGGCAACTTCTCCATTGTCATTCAGCCGGATGGCTTTGCTATCCTGACCGCCGATATCGAGGATCGTGTGAACGTCCGGGAAGAGAAGATGCGCACCTTTTCCGTGGCAGCTGATTTCGGTTACATTTTTGTCCGCAAATGGAATGCTGACACGACCATAACCGGTGGATACAATCAGGGAAATATCTTCCCGGTTAAGTCCGGCCTTTTTCAGAACGTCTGCCAGTGCGGCATCTGCACTCTGGGAAGATTTGGCTCCGGTGCGGACAACTGAAAATGCTTTGATCTGTCTGTTTTCGTCTAAGATTACGGCGTTTGTAGAGGTAGAGCCGCTGTCAATTCCTAATGTATACACAGTATCACCCTTTCTTTTTATCATTTGTTTTTCCCCGGTCAGGGACAATCCTTTTTTCACTTTCAATTCTTCCATAAAGGCTTCCACACGGGTCCGGACCTGTCCGGCACATTGTCTGGTGGAATCGGTTTCTACCAGCAGAATCGGCAGATCCAGCCGCTGGCGGAAATCCGCATACTCGTAAGAATAAGAGTCACAGAATTTGACGGTATGATATATAATTCCATCCAGGCGGTCGGTAAAACCGTCAAGAAAATGTTCACGGTTCGCTGCTTTTAACATGCGCATGCATGGAATCTGGTTTAGCAGCGCGGCAGCATAGGAATGCAGGACCTGATCCTCTGTAATGGAAAAATCACGTGCAAGTCCGGTGCATGTTAAATCAAACAGCAGATTGGCACCGCGGTCGACAAGCAGCTGACGGATTTCATTGTTGCATCGGGCACCCATGATACCAATATTGAGTTTCTGTCCGTTTCCTTTTTCGGACACTGCGCTGGCAGACATGCGGGTGTTTTCCTGTTTTTTCAGAGCCGCTTTGTTCTGCATCATGGAAACAAAACGTTTCAGATCCAGTGTTTTTCCGGAGAAAGCCTCGTACTCGGTGAGCATTTGTTTTAACTGGCGCTCATAGAGTGCTACTGCAAAATCATTAAATTTGCGGGGAATATCCAGCAAAAAGAAAAATTTATCCGGGAACTGGCTTTTTAATGTGTCATACAGACGCCGGATGCTGTCGCAGCAGGTAGTCAGAATGACACCCTCATAGTCATGTTCCATCACATCTTCCAGCACGGCCTTGGTATAGGAACAGATGTTGGCGTGCATCAGGGTGTCCGCGTGGTTAAAATCCGTAACGGATGGTTCCAGACGTGTGATTTCCGTGTCCATGGCTTCAAATAATTCCATGGGGGTATATTTACATACATAACCTAACATGATAAATTCCTCTCTTTATCCAGAATTTCCAGAAAAGCTTCCAGACGGGTTTTGATCTGTCCGTCATGGCTGTTCCGGCGGTCCATGGCATCGCCATCCAGAACGAGCAGTGGAATATCCGCGGCCTTGAGTGTTTCGCGAAGCTGGAATACTCCGCCGGCAGATTGCTTACAGCCCCAGTGGCAGAAGTTAATGACGCCATCGGCATGCATTTCTTTTGCCAGTTTTACGACCATGTTTGCTTTTTTTTCGTATGGACCGTTATAGAGATTGTTTAGCATTTTAGTGGCAAGTGCTTCCAGTGGGTGGGTGGTATCCAGTTCGTCCATGTAATCCAGGTTCATTTCGGTACACTGGATCTGGTAATCTCTGTTCAGGTTAAAATAGTGTTTGAGTGTTTCCTGATAAAAAGGAAGCAGATGTACCCACACAATCCGGGTGCCGTCATATTTCGGATATTGTTTGATATCCTCGGCAAAACTGCGGAACAGGTCAAGGGTTTCCGGTGTTCCGATGTTTAAGTGGGTGGCAAAAAGCATGTACATCTGCAGAGTCAGTGTCGATGGATAATAGCGCTCTGCCTGCAGTTTTAAAAACTCTTTGTAATAAGCTTTCGACTGGTTTTCGCGGGCAAGTGTTTCCGACAGGTCATCCATGGACAGACGTTTTCCGGTCAGTGCTTCCAGTTTCTGAATCAGTTCTTTCAGCTGCATGGTCACATATTCCACGGCTTCCGGAGAACAGCTGTCCGGCACATCGATCACATAAGTGTCAAGATCCGTGTGCCGGCTGACATAGCGGAATGTGTTAATATTGCCGTCACAAATCATGGAAGTTGTCACACCGAGTCTGGCAGGTGAAATAATTCCGGAGTCTACGGCACCGATAAAATCTTTGTGATAGGAACAGAGCGTGGAGGCAATTCCCCGGCTTTCTGCGCGGTCGATAAAATAGTCTTCACACGTAAATCCTGAGAGAAACGAGGAAAGACATTCCATGGAAAGCGCACTGAGTCCGAAGCACTGGAAAATTTCCACGGGTGCAAACAGATTGCACCAGACCGTGGATTCCGGGTATTCCAGCGCATGAAGCGTATTTTTTACGCCGAGCGTATTCAGCTTCTGATATGCTTTCGGCATTGTTTTTTCTGCAAAATGTTCAGTCCGGAACTGTTCGAGATGTAATCCGATGTCAATCATTTTGCGTGAAACTGCCGGGTGGGTGCCGGCATATTTTTTAATATAATTTCCGTAAGTTTTGACGATATTCATAGTATATATCCTTTATTAAACAGGTTCATTTTCAAAAAATTATTATAACCTTGTGTCTGTAAAAAATAAAGTTTTGTGTAATAAAATTTAGAAAAACCTAAGAATCTAAAATATTGCGTATTATAGGGGGATTGATTATAATAGAAAGTACGGAATTATCTATTATGGAAGGAATCAGGACACATGGGAGCACAGGACAATACGGAAAAGGTACTGCGCAGTCTTCACGTTTTGCTGTCGAAGAGTGAGCCGTATCCGAAAGAGCCGAGTAAAGTTATCATAGATAAGCAGCAGGTGATTGATCTGCTGGCAGAATTAAATACCTGTATTTATCAGATTATGGATGAATACGAGCTGACCATTCGAAGCCGTGATAAGGCAGAGCGCGATTTCCATAAAAAGGGAGATCAGATCATCTGGGATGCAAGCCGTAAGGCAGAGGACATTTATGCGGCATCTGTCATGTATATGGATGAAACGTTAAACCGTATGCAGGATATCATGCAGGAGGCAGACAAAAAGGTCGGTGCCATCTATCAGGAAATTAAAGAACAGATGGAAAAAGAAGAAAAGACATTAAGAACCAACAAGTCCGAACTCAAAGGACAGCTGCAGGATCTGGTTGATACCGAAAAGTACCTAAAGATCATCGAGGAGCGAAACCGCGAGATTGAGAAGGAAAAGATGGAAGGAAGACCGGAGTACGAGCAGGAGAAGCGGGAAGAAAAAGCAATTTACGCAAACCGGCAGACCGATATCAGGATTAATCAGGAATATCTGGATAAGCTTGGACTTTCCGTACCGGAAGAACCGGTAGAAGACCTTGCGGAAGAACCAGTAGAAAAGCCGGTGGAAAAGCCGGTGGAAAAACCAAAGAAGCTGTCGCCGAAGCCGGAGATTCCGGCACCGGTTACGGTAGAAGATGACGATGAAGAGTTAAAGCAGCTGGAAGAACAACTGCGTGTGAATCTGGATGCTGATTATTTTAAGTGGAAAGATGAACAGGAAGAACAGGAAGCGGCAGAAGAAAAAGAAAAATCCGCCGGCTTTCAGAACAAGATCAAGAACCTGATAGGAGGACATCCGCATGACGATTCTGGTGTGTGATGATGACAAGGAAATTGTAGACGCAATTGAGATTTACCTGATTCAGGAAGGATACCAGGTAGTAAAAGCATATGACGGGGAACAGGCTCTGGATATGCTTCGCACAAAGAAAATTGATCTGATGGTGATCGATGTGATGATGCCGAAACTGGATGGAATCCGTGCGACATTCCAGGCACGTAAAACAAGCAGCATTCCCATTATCATCCTGTCTGCCAAGACAGAAGATGCGGATAAGATTCTGGGGCTGAACGTGGGGGCGGACGATTATGTGACCAAGCCGTTTAATCCGCTGGAACTGGTTGCCCGTGTGAAGTCACAGCTGCGGCGTTATACCACACTTTCGAGCACCCCTTCCGGTGATGCCGTTTATGAAGCCGGTGGCCTGGTTATTAACGATGAATTAAAAAAAGTTACGGTAGATGGGGAAGAGGTCAAACTGACTCCGATCGAATACAACATTCTTCTGCTTCTCATGAAAAATAAAGGAAAAGTATTTTCCATCAGTCAGATTTATGAGGAAATCTGGAATGAAGAAGCAATTGGCGCAGACAATACAGTTGCTGTCCACATCCGGCATATCCGGGAAAAAATCGAAATCAATCCGAAAGAACCGCGGTATCTGAAAGTGGTCTGGGGTGTCGGCTATAAAATCGAAGCGGGGGCGTAGCTATCTATGAAAGAATTCTCCAGCGGAAAAAAGGGCGCAGCCATTGTCATGCATCAGATGTTTCTGATTATGATGCTTTGCGGAATCTATGGGATCGGATACAATCTGCGCAGACATATCGGAGGGCTGAGGATTCTCAGCCTGTTTATGGTGATCGGCATGGTCGGAAGCTTTGTATTCCTTGCCTATCTGACAGGTGTTGCAGGGCGCCGGTCGGAGGAGGATGCAACCATTTACCTGACCTGGATTGATAAAATTTATACGGATATCCAGATGGCACTTTTTGTGGCATTCATTTATCTTGTGCTCTTTTTGGGGAGAAATCTCCATGACATCCAGTTTGAACTGTCCGGACTGATGGTAGCGGTCGGAACAGTCGGGTATCTGGTCGATGTTGTATTCCTGCTGTTTTATATGAGCATTGTCCGGCGGGTCAAAAACAATACCCTTCTGACATACAGTCTGATCTATCAGGCAGTAAGCTTCCTTAGACGGGTGTTTATCTCCGGACAGAATCCCAGACTGTGTACGCGTAAGGCGCGCGAAAGATATGAGATCCAGCATGCAATTGAAAAAATTGCGGCAGGGGCACTGGATACAACACTGGATGTGGAGCAGTTTCACGGACAGGAAAGAGGCATTGCAGCTTCTGTGAATAATATCCGTGCAGGGCTGAGCGAAGCCATTCAGGAGCGGATCCGGAATGAACGGATGAAGGCAGACCTGATCACGAATGTTTCCCATGATATCAAAACACCGCTTACTTCCATTGTCAATTATGTGGATCTGCTCAAACGTGAAAACCTGGAAAACGAAAATGCACGTAATTATATCCGGGTTCTGGATGAAAAATCCCAGCGGCTGAAACAGCTGACGGAGGATCTGGTCGAAGCATCAAAGATCAGTTCCGGAAATATTCAGCTGGATATGCAGACCATTGATCTGGTAGAACTGCTGTACCAGACGGGTGGTGAGTTCAATGAACGTTTTGAGGCACGTGGGCTGACCATTGTGACGAAACTGCCGCACAATTCGGTGATGATCCGGGCAGACGGACGGCAGCTCTACCGTGCAATTGAAAATCTGTATACCAATGCGGCAAAATATGCACTCGAAAATACCCGGGTTTATGTAGATCTGGAAGTAGAGGAGAACAATGCGGTTTTCCGTATCAAAAATATTTCGAAAAATCCGCTGCCGGAACAGGGAGCGGCGAGGAAAGACCTGACGGAGCGTTTTGTGAGGGGAGAGGAATCCCGCACGACAGAGGGAAGCGGTCTTGGACTGTCCATTGCAAAGAATCTTACACAGCTGATGGGCGGTGAGTTTGCAATCCTGGTAGACGGCGATCTGTTTGCGGCATCCATTACGTTTGCAGTCGTTGCATAAAAATACATTTTATTATATAATTACCATTAACCATGATTTCGAAAACAAGGAGGAAACTATGAAGTTATACGAGAACGGCGCATACCTGGTCAACGGCAGGGATGTTGTCATTAATTCACCGGAAGCGGCATCTGCTGTCCAGGCAAAGACAGGAAAGACTGTTACACCGGAAGATGCAAAGAAACAAACCATTGCATACGGAATTTTAAAGAGTCACAATACATCCGGCAACATGGAAAAACTGCAGATCAAATTTGATAAGCTGACTTCCCACGATATTACATTTGTCGGCATCATCCAGACCGCCAGGGCATCAGGTCTTGAGAAGTTCCCGATTCCTTATGTACTCACCAACTGTCACAACAGTCTGTGTGCAGTCGGTGGAACCATCAACGAAGATGACCATATGTTTGGACTGACATGTGCAAAGAAATACGGTGGAATCTATGTTCCTCCTCATCAGGCAGTTATTCACCAGTTTGCAAGAGAAATGCTTGCAGGCGGCGGAAAGATGATCCTTGGATCAGACTCCCATACCCGTTACGGAGCACTGGGAACCATGGCAATTGGAGAAGGTGGTCCGGAGCTTGTAAAGCAGCTTTTGAATAAAACCTATGATATTGATATGCCGGGAGTTGTCGGCATTTACCTGACAGGTACCCCGCAGAAGGGTGTCGGACCGCAGGATATCGCGCTTGCCATTATCGGTGAAGTATTTGCCAACGGATTTGTAAAGAATAAAGTGATGGAGTTTGTCGGACCGGGCGTGTCCAATCTGAGTGTTGATTACCGTATCGGTGTTGATGTTATGACAACAGAAACAACCTGTCTGTCTTCCATCTGGAGAACCGATGACCAGGTGAAGGAATTCTATGAGATTCACGGAAGAACCGGAGATTTCGAGGAACTGAATCCGGGAGAAGTTGCATACTATGACAGCTTTATCGAACTTGATTTAAGCGAGATTAAGCCAATGATCGCCATGCCGTTTCATCCAAGCAATACATACACGATCGAGGAATTAAATGCAAACCTGATGGATATTCTCGATGACTGTGAGAAGCGTGCACAGGTAAGCTTTGATGGAAAAGTAGACCTTGACTTAAAGAGCAAAGTAAAGAACGGAAGACTGTATGTAGATCAGGGTATCATTGCCGGATGTGCTGGTGGTGGATTTGAAAATATCTGCGATGCAGCAGATATCTTAAAGGGCACTTCCATTGGAGCGGACGAGTTTACGCTGAGTGTTTACCCGGCTTCCACTCCGATTTATATGGAACTTGTTAAGAACGGTGCCGTTGCCAATCTGTTAGAGACAGGTGCCATTGTCAAGACTGCATTCTGCGGACCGTGCTTTGGTGCCGGAGATACACCTGCAAATAATGCATTTTCTATCCGTCATTCTACACGTAACTTCCCGAATCGTGAGGGATCTAAGGTACAGAACGGACAGGTTGCTTCCGTAGCACTGATGGATGCGCGTTCTATCGCTGCAACCGCTGCAAATAAGGGATTCCTTACCGCAGCTACCGATATTGATGTAAACTACAGCAAGCCGAAATACTTCTTTGATAAGACCATTTATGAAAACCGTGTATTTGACAGCAAGGGTGTGGCAGATCCGGACGTAGAGATCCAGTTTGGACCAAATATCAAGGACTGGCCGGCTATGAGCCCGCTTCCGGAGAATCTTGTGCTGAAAGTTGTTTCCGAGATTCACGATCCGGTGACCACAACGGACGAGCTGATTCCTTCCGGAGAGACATCCTCTTTCCGTTCCAACCCACTGGGACTGGCAGAGTTTGCACTTTCCAGAAAGGATCCGGAATATGTTGGACGTGCCAAGGAAGTACAGAAGGCACAGAAGGCTGTCGAAGCAGATACCTGTCCGGGGGATGCACTTCCGGAGATTCATCCGGTTATGGATACCATCCGTGCAACGTTCTCCGATGTCAACCGCTCAAACGTTGGTTTTGGAAGTACGATTTTTGCAGTAAAACCGGGAGACGGTTCTGCGCGTGAGCAGGCGGCTTCCTGCCAGAAGGTACTTGGCGGATGGGCAAACATTGCAAATGAATATGCGACCAAGAGATACCGTTCCAACCTGATTAACTGGGGTATGATCCCGTTTGTTATTGATCAGGGAGAGCTTCCGTTCCACAATCTGGATTACCTGTTTGTTCCAAAGATCCGTGAGGCGATCGCAGACGGAAAAACAGAATTTGAGGCATATGTGGTAAAGGATGGTGCTTTAAAGCCATTTACCCTGCGTATGGGAGAACTGACACCGGATGAGAAAGATATTATTCTCAAAGGCTGCCTGATCAATTATTACCGCGGATAGGAGATCTTGTATGACAGACGTGGAAAAACAAAAACAGATGGAACAGATCAAACAGAGTGAGGATGGCATGCGTCAGACGGTTCTTCTGATTAAAATCGGATTGATGGTATTTCTCACCTTTGCCTGTTGTACCGTATTTTTCTTCCTGGTGCTCCGGTACAAGGGGGTTGCAGATACCTGGCATCTGATTACAGGTGCATTGCAGCCGATTATTATCGGACTGGGACTTGCTTATCTGCTTAACCCGGTTATGAAATTTCAGGAGCGGCACTGGCTGCCGTTTCTGAAAAAGAAAATGAAATCAGAAAAATCAGCGGCTAAAGTGGCACGTGGATTGTCCATTGCCGGGGCAATCCTGTTTCTTCTGGTGATTCTGGTACTTTTGATTGCGGCAATTGTTCCTTCGGTGGTATCAAGTGTTACCGGGCTGGTGGAAGCACTGCCCGGCAATGTAGAAAGTCTGATCCGTATGGTGAAAAGCGGAAAACTCGGAGCCTATGGAGTGACAGATACCATCAGTGATATGCTGACAAAGCTGACGGATTATGTGGAAAACTGGGCAACGAACGATCTGCTTCCACAGATGCAGCAATATCTGCTGCAGATTACTTCCGGCGTAATCACGATGGTCAAATCCATATTAAACTTCATCATTGGGATCATTGTCGTTGTTTATGTCTTATCCATTAAAGAAAGCCTGGTGGGACAGAGCAAAAAGATTGTGTATGCGATCTTTAAACCGAAACATGGAAACATTATTATCGAAGTTTTCCACAAGGCAGATGAAGTATTTGGTGGTTTCATCATTGGAAAGATTATAGATTCTGCCATCATCGGTGTGATCTGTTATTTTGGATGTCTGATTCTGCATATCCCAGATACGATACTGGTTGCGGTTATCATTGGAGTAACCAATGTCATTCCGGTGTTTGGACCGTTTATCGGTGCGATTCCGACACTTCTTCTGGTGGTGATCCAGAGTCCGCTGCATGCGTTGTATCTGCTGATATTTATTATCGTTCTGCAGCAGGTGGATGGAAATATTATCGGACCGAAGATTTTAGGTGATTCCACCGGATTATCCGCGTTCTGGGTAATGTTTTCGATTCTGATCGGAGGCGGACTGTTTGGATTTCTGGGAATGCTGCTTGGAGTTCCGGTGTTTGCGATGATTTACTATATTATCCGCAGACTGGTAAACCACAGCATACGGAAGAAAAACCTTACAACCGTAACGGAGGCATATGTGGAGGCGGCCGGTGTGAATGAGGCAACCGGTGCGATCATATATTACGGGGAAAAACAAAAGAAAAAGAGAACTTTAAAAGATTCCGGAAAGAAAGACGAAACAAAGAAAAACCAGTAATTTCAAGGGCTGTACGCGTTTGTGTGCAGCTCTTTTTTTCGGATTATTTTTTGACACTAATTGCCGCCTATGGTATACTTGAAAATAGACAGATAGACCTGTTTGGGGATACTTTAAGGAGATAACAATTGGACAAATACGAATATAATCTGAAGCTTGATCAGATGAAATCCCGCTATGCGGAAGAGAAATACGATGAGGCAGCAGATATTGCAGATACCATCAATTGGAATAAGGTTAAAAATGTAAATGGTCTGGTAAAAGCTGGGGAAGTGTACGAAAAAGTACAGCGTTATGAGGAGAGCCGGGAAGTTTTGCTGATGGCATATGATCGCTCGCCGATCGGAAGAATGATTATTTACCGTCTTGCGGAAGTGGCGGTCAAGATGAAAGATTTTCAGGCGGCACAGGATTATTACGATGAGTTTGTGGAGATTGCGCCTCATGACACCCTTAAATATGTACTTCGCTATGATATACAGAAGGCACAGGGGGCTTCTTATGAAGAACTGATACCGATTCTTGAAGAACTCAAGGAACAGGAATACACGGAAGAGTGGGCATATGAGCTTGCTTATCTGTATCACAAAGCAGGGATGAGTGAGAAGTGTATTGATGCATGTGATGAGCTGGTTCTCTGGTTTGGAGACGGGCCATATGTAGAGCGTGCATTGGAACTGAAAATGCTGTATCAGCCATTGACAAAAACACAGGAAGAAAAGTATCGGTCGTTTTGTCAGGCAAAAGATGACAGAGCAGGTTTGACACACATTGATGTGGAGGAGATGGCGCGTGCTGGGGAGACCGTGCATGATCCGGTCGCAATTCCAAAAGTAGAAGTAAACACAGAACGGTTTAATACCGTCAATCTTCAGGCGGAAATTGCAAAGGGTATGCAGCAGATCATGGATGCAACCGAAAAAGAGACGGTCACGGATACGCTGGACAATATCAACCGTATGGTGGAAGATGTCCCTTATCTGAAAATGCAGATGGAGGAAGAAAAGCCTGAGGCACAGCCGGAACAGAATACACGGCACATTGAGACAGATGAGGAGATTGATGGTTCACTCAAGACAAATTTCAAAGAGTTGTTGGGAGAAGACTCCGATGGTCAGATGAGCATGATGACAAATGAGAAAAACATGATTGAGCATCAGATCACAGGCCAGATGACAATTGAGGAAGTGCTGAGTGAGTGGGAGAAAATGCGCAAGGCTGCGGAAGCTGCATTAGAAGATGCCAGAAAGCGGAAACTCGAATCCGCCAAAGCGCGTGCACTGCAGGAGGCAGGCGATATTATGGACCGCCTGACAGGAGTATTGCCAAAACTGGATGCGGTACTGGCAGAGAAGGCGGATATTGTGGAGGAAACGACGGAAACACCGCCACAGACGCCGGAAAGGGAAACACCGCCGGCAACGAATGAGCCGGAAGAACGAAAGGAAGAAGAGGAAGAGAACAAAAAAGAGGAACAGCCTGCCAGGGATACAGATGCCGAAGAACTTTGGCCAGAGGGAGTATCTTTAGAAGAAATGGTACGTTCCCAGCAGAAAAAGAAGACTGAAGCTGCCGCACAGAAACCGGCAGAAGAGACATCCGATGTGACAGAAGATGACCAAAACTTAAATGAGAATCGTGGTGTAGAAGAAATGGAAACAGAAACAGAAACAAAGAAAAAGGATTTTGAGGAGGTTCCGATCGCGGATCTGCCACAGAAACCAACACTTGCACAGGAGAGGGAAGAAGAGTTTGCTTTTGTAAGAAGAAAAACAGATCGCTCTTCCTGGAAAGGAAAAACAGTACATATTCCACAGGTAGACACACCGGTGGATCTGGGAAAAGAGGAAAAACAGAATATCCCGCTTGTAGAACTGACCGATGAACAGAAAGCGATTTTTTCGTATTTTATGCCGGTGAAGGGCATGGAGGATCAGCTCTGCAAAGCGTTGACAGTTGCTTCGTCCCATCTGAAAAATAAGGAAACTGCATCGAGGGGGAATCTCGTAATTAAAGGCGGACAGGGAAGTGGAAAAACAACACTTGCCACCAGCATGATCAAAGTCCTGCAGCAGGAGACCGGGGTTTTGGATGGAAAGATTGGAAAGATCCATGCGGAAGCATTGAACCAGAAAAATGTCGGCGGGCTGCTGGATAAGGTGGCAGGAGGATGCCTGATTATTGAACAGGCAGGAGATATGGAGAAAAAGACCGTGTCGGAGTTATCCGGATTGCTGGACGCAGATGAGAGTGGTCTTTTCGTTATACTCGAAGACACATCCAAGGGCATCAAGAGATTATTTGCGCAGAATGAAACATTTGCCCAAAAATTCAGTGAACAGATCTCAGTTCCGATTTTTACAAATGATGAGCTGGTCACGTTTGCACGTTCTTATTCCAGGGAACTTGGATACAAAATTGATGATATGGCGGTTCTGGCATTGTATAACCGGATCAGCAATATTCAGAGACTGGATCAGGCGACGACACTGACAGAGGTGAAAGATATTGTGGATGAAGCAATTCACCGGGAGGCACATGGAGGGTTAAAGAAAGCCATCAGTATTCTGACCGCCAGCCGTTATACGGATGATGACAGAATTGTACTAACGGAAAAAGACTTCGAGTAAAATAAATAAGAGAAGACAGGGAGGGTATTTATGAGTAATTTTACAGAGATGGATTGTTACCTGTTTGGACAGGCAACACATTATGATATTTATCGCAAGATGGGTGCTCACAAAATGACAATTGAAGGAGAAGAGGGTGTATGCTTCGATGTCTGGGCACCGCATGCGGACCGCGTATACGTAATTGGGGAATTTAACGGCTGGAATGAAACGTCCCATGAGATGAAACGTGTGACACCGGAGACGATGGGGGTATACGAACTGTTCGTACCGGGTGTCCAGCTGGGCTGCATGTATAAGTTCCTGATTATCGCACAGGACGGAAGAAAGCTGTACAAAGCAGACCCTTATGCAAATTATGCACAGCTGCGGCCGGAGACCGCTTCCATTGTCACGGATATTTCCAATTTCCTCTGGTCTGATAGCGAATGGATGAGTGCCAGAAAAAAACTTTCCAAAGAGGAAGTATATGAGCAGCCGCTGGCAATTTATGAGGTACATCCGGGTTCCTGGATGCGCCATCCGGGGCGGGACGATGATGGATTTTATTCCTACCGCGATCTGGCAAAGACATTGATTCCTTATGTCAGGGAGATGGGGTATACCCACATTGAGCTGATGGGGATTTCCGAGTATCCATACGATGGTTCCTGGGGATATCAGGTAACGGGATATTATGCACCGACTTCCCGTTATGGAACACCGGAGGATTTTGCACATCTGGTCAACGAATGCCATAAGAACAAGATTGGCGTGATTCTTGACTGGGTACCGGCGCATTTTCCAAAAGATGCGCATGGACTTGCAGAGTTTGATGGTACTGCAACTTATGAATATGCAGACCCGCGCAAAGGAGAGCATCCGGACTGGGGAACCAAAATCTTTGATTACGGAAAGAATGAGGTCAAGAACTTCCTGATCGGAAGTGCACTGATGTGGATTGAGAATTATCACGTAGACGGACTTCGTGTGGATGCAGTTGCATCCATGCTGTATCTGGATTACGGGAAGGAAGATGGACAGTGGGTTCCGAATATTTATGGTGGAAATAAAAATCTGGAAGCCATTGAGTTTTTCAAGCACATCAATACGCTGATTCTCGGAAGAAATCCGGGTTCTGTGATGATTGCAGAGGAATCAACGGCATGGCCGAAAGTAACGGGTACGGTAGAGGATGACGGACTTAATTTCAGCTACAAGTGGAACATGGGCTGGATGCATGATTTCCTTGACTATATGAAGCTTGACCCGTATTTCCGCAAGGACAATCACAACAAGATGACCTTTGCCATGAGTTACAATGAGAGTGAGAAGTACATTCTGGTATTATCCCATGATGAGGTCGTACATCTGAAATGTTCCATGCTCAACAAGATGCCCGGACTCGAAGGGGATAAGTTTAAAAACCTTATGGCTGGCTATGCATTCATGATGGGACATTCCGGCAAAAAACTTCTGTTTATGGGACAGGAATTCGCGCAGGAGCGTGAGTGGAGCGAGAAGCGCGAACTGGACTGGTTCCTGCTGGATGATCCGAAACACAAACATATGCAGGACTGGGTAAAGGCATTGCTTCATTTGTACCGTAAGAATCCATGCCTGTACGAGCAGGATACGACCTGGGCAGGATTTGAGTGGATGAATGCCAACGACTATGAACGCAGTATTTTCAGCTTTGTGCGAAAGAGTAAGGATGGAAAGAATAACCTGCTCTTCGTGATCAGTTTCACACCAGTAGAGCGTGACGATTATCGGGTAGGTGTGCCGGGCAGACATACCTATAAGCTGGTATTAAACAGTGCAGATCCGCAGTTTGGTGGAACCGACACAGAAGATACGAAGCGTCCGCTGTCTTACAAGGCAGAAAAGAAGCCTTGTGATGGACGGGATTATTCGATCGGATATAAGCTGCCGCCTTACGGAGTAGCAGTATTTAAATTTTAACTAAAAAAGTGGAACCGGGAGTTCATGTTTACAACGTGGATGCCCGGTTTCTTTTTTAATTATTTGATCGTAATACGGGGAATCGTGTTAAATAATGTATAATTTTAGAAATAATTCATGCAATTTAGTGTAAAAACAAATGAAAAATACGTTGATTTTTACATGAATAATTGATATGCCAAAAGTAAACATTTCATGGAGGTGCAGTGATGTATAGAAAAATAATGGATTATTTAAAGGAATGGAAGCATAGTGAACATCGCAAACCTCTTATTCCGTGGGGATATCCGGTTTGTTTTAAGAGTGTTTGTGTTTCCTCAAAGGAGAATGCGGCGCTCCAAGCATATTGAACTGAAATACTTTCCAAGTTATTTCCTGAAAATGAATTTAACACATATGCTTGGTCGTTATGTTGCATATTATCTAATTCTGCAGCATATACGTTGTTATTGAAAGTAATCATGAATACCATAACTATAATCATGGTTTTCCTTTCGTGTAAATAGTTAATTGGCAACATAATATTTTCCAGAATATATATTTAATTTTACAATAGCATATTTGCATAAAAAAGCAATAGAGTTGGTGCGAAGCAGGGAGCCAGGTTTTAAAATTTCAATCAGCCAGAAAAATATACTTACAAAATATACCGTTTTTCGGTTGCGGAAATAAAAGGATGTTGCACAACAAAACATACCCATAATGCCATAGATAATACTTGTGATCAGAATATGTACAAAATTGTTTAACAAAGGATGGTTAGTCCAAAACATTGTAAAAACATTTAAAGCAGAAATTTCAGATGGATTGTATTTTCCTCCACGAAACATCAAGTGAACACAGAATAGATTCAGGGAAAGAGAAAGAAAAACCAATACGGACAGCAATATAAAATTTTTTATAAGAAGACGATAAAGCATTTTTCTCTTTCCAATCCGGCTGATCAGGATATTATCATAACCCCGTTCCTGATCCATCAAACAATCATTGGAGGAAATTACCAGACAGTACAATGGAATCAGCCATAAGTAAAGACCTTGAAAGATATGTCCGATACCAACGCTGTTTCCGCATAAAAAGAAAGCACAATCTGGCTGATAGGCATAGTTTCCCTGAATAATCTGATATATGTACCACCAGGATTCCAGAAATGGAAGAATAAAAATCCATAGAAGAACCATAACGGTGGATAAAGTGCTGAGATTTCGTTTGATTAAAAATCGTAACATAGGTGCTCCTTTTCCTTTCCCCGAAAGATATGATATTCTTTCGGGGAAATTGTTAATTGGCAATATAATATACACCAGAATATATTGAATTTTACAATAGCATATTTATATAAAAAAACAATAGAATTGGCGCGAAATACAAAATATTGGCTTTAAACGACATTGAAATTAAGGATTCAATTTCCTTTTTATTCTGCATTTATGGTACAATTGTAGTCAGGTGGAGGTGCTGACTTTGTGGAATATATGGGAATTTCTTATTATTTTATTTGAATCATTTTTGTTTTTCTTATTTATGAATAGAAAGCTGGATTCCAAAAAGAGAATTTCTAAATGGCAATGGTGTGCATGGTTACTGTTTTCTATCATTTTATTTTTTTTAAATCAGATGAAAGTATCAATATTTTATACTGTGTTTTACGGTATCATAGTGCATTTTTTAATTACAATGATTTTTACAAATTCTTCTCTTTTTTCACAGTTTTTTTATGTTATATTGTATTCGACCTATGCGTTACTTGCAGATGTAGTGTCTGCAATGCTTCCAGTGGTTCTTTTTCACGAAAATATCAATCAGGTTTTATCGGGAGGCTGGGTTCGGGCGGTTTTTACATTGGTTTACCTGATCCTGCTTGGTGTGTTGATCGGATTGACGATAATGATTGGAAAACAAAATATCTGCCTGCGGACAAAGGAAAAGCTGATTTTTATAGGAATTGCGTTGTTGTGTGTGGCAATCGAGCAAATAGACATGATTGCTGTAGTAAGAGCATTGCAGCAATCCCGGGAAAACGATTTTTTCATGCTTGTGACAATTTTTGTCTTTGTGTTATTCCTGTTTATGATTATGCTGTTATTTATTTATAATCTGGGTGTGGAAAGAGAAAAAAATAATAAACTGCTGGAAGAAAATCTGCTGTCACATATGGAATCACAGCAGTACGAGCAGATTCTTGCTTCGGTCAAAGAGCTGCGTATAATGAAGCATGATGTAAAAAATCATCTGGATGTGTTGCAGACGCTTTTGGTAGGGAACCATACCGGACAGGCCGTTGACTATATGCGGCAGATCACAGCAGACCTGAATAAGGTGCATTATACACTTTCCAGTGGAAATACAACGGTTGACTGTATCGTCAGCAATAAGCAAAGCATGGCGGAAAATGTTGGGATTCTTACAGAAAATATCATATATTTACCGGAAGAGATTCCATTAAGTGATGTAGAGATTTGTTCTTTGCTGGGGAATCTCTACGATAATGCAATTGAGGGATGCATGCGGGCAGAAAGTAAGAGAATATGGTTGTATATGAAGCCATTTCATAATATGCTGTCAATAAAAATTGTCAATACTTCGGATGGGGGTTACAGATTTAATTCCAGGAATGAATTATTGAGCACAAAAGCAGGGAAAGGCAATCAAAATGGAATGGAACATGGAATTGGATTGAAGCGAATACGGGAAATTGTAGAGAGACATTTCGGAATCATGGAAATATTGCCGGAAAAAGAAATGTTCTCCGTAAATATTTTGATTCCGTTGCATCAGGGAGAGCAGCAGACATGAATTTGAAAATTGCAGTTTTGGAAGATAAAGAAAACGATTACCGCATATTGGAGTCGGCTCTGAAAATTTGGAGTGAGGGTAGCGGAAACCGAATCGAATTATTCTGGTATCAGACCGGAAATGAAATGCTAAAGTCTTTTGAACAGGATGGTTTTGATATTTTGTTTTCAGACATTGAATTAGAAGAAAACGAAACAGGACTTACATTTTGTGGAAGATTGAGGGAACTGGGATATTCCGGAGAGATTATTTTTCTTACAGCTTTTCGGGAGTATGTCTTTCGTGGTTATGATGTGAGGGCACTTCATTATCTGTTAAAACCAATCACACAGGAAAACTTATCGGTATGCATGGACAAATATCTTACAATCCATGCAGGTGATTTTTATTACTTCCATAAAGAAAATGATATTGTTAAAATTCGATATTATGATATGATTTTGATTCGGAAGGAAAAACATGATGCGGTAATTCAAATGAAAAATATGGCATATGCGGAGAGAGTTTCCCTTGGGGAGATGGAGAAACGATTGCCTCCGCAATTTGTTCGTTGTCATAAATCATATATTATAAATATCATGTATGTGGATTCTATAGTTGGAAGCCTGATTTACATGGCGGATGGAACGCAGATTGTGGCAGGACGAAAATATCTGGCAGATGTAAGAAAAGAACTGCTTGCGTTTGCACAGAAATAAAATTTAATAATATAATGTTTGGAGCCGGTAGTTATATTACTGCAAGTACATAAGATGACAGAAGTGTTATTAATGTAATTTTACTTTAGGTTTCGGGATAACCTGCCGATACATGTTATAGCGTAAAATGTAATGGTACGGAGGCAATACATGCAGGTTGAGCAGAAAAATATATGGGAAGATGTAACGCGGAATGCAAAACGCGATAACAGTAACAGGGCAATTGCGGCTTATCAGGCAAATATGCCGGATGCCGGAGCGGTTGCAGCTTTTGGCGGACAGGAAGCCTATGTGCAGCAGAAAACTGCGGTGTCCGAGGCTGGAAATATCGATATGGCAACGTATTCCAACCCGGCAAAGCAGGGGCAGGAAGAAAAGACAGTAGCGGAAAAAATTACAGAGCAGGAGACAACTTCGGGACAGGCGCGTAGCAACGAAATCGCTGTAGTGGCAAATACCACTTCCACAGAAGATTTAAAGAAGATGGAAGAGGACGGATTTTCCATTTCCGATGCAGACAGCCATACCATTATTACCGTGACGGACAAGATTAAAGCGGCTCTGGCAAAAGCCGGAGTGGATGTGTCTTCCATGGGCGGAACACTCACAAAGGAACAGTTAGAGGAGATCACCGGAAGTCCGGTTGTGACGCAGCAGATCATGGACTCTCTTGCGGCAAACGACCTGCCGGCGACGGAGGAAAATGTGCAGGACAGTGCGGAGGCACTGGCACAGGCTGCCTCGATTCCGGAGATCACGAAACAGGCGATGAGTTATCTTCTGAAAAATGATATGGAGCCGACCATCCGCAATCTGTATCTGTCCAATTACAGCAGCAGCGCAGAAAATATTGTGGAGCCGGAGCAGAGTGGAATTGATTTTGGGTCCCTGATGCCGCAGATTCGTGAGATTATTGCAGAAGCAGGTCTTTCCGATGACGAACATGCGGTGGACAACAGCAAGTGGCTGGTGGCAAACCAGATTCCCCTTACACCGGAAAATCTGCAGTATCTGACAGATCTGCAGGGATTATCGGACGATCTGCAGACCGATCATATAGACTGGAACCAGATTGTGGATTCCATGGCGAAGGCAATTGCGGCAGGAAAACGTCCGGCAGATGCTTCCATGATTACTGCACGCAGACAGATGGAGGAAGCACGTCTGGTAATGACCAGTGAGGCATCCGTGGCGATGGAAAAAGCAGGCGTAGAGATGGATCTGGCACCGCTGGCGGATCTGGTCGAGGATTTAAAATCCCAGGAGAGAGAATACTATAAAGACCTGCTTGCCGGTGCCGGAGTTGAGCCAAGTGAAAAAAATGTGGATCTTATGGCAGAAACCATGGATGTGTTTGCCGAACTGAAACAGCAGCCGGCATATGTAATCGGGCAGGTGGATGCGGATGATTCCGTTCAGGAGATTCATGATGCCGGAGCGCAGATGCAGCGTGCATTTGCACAGGCAAATGAAAGTTATGAAACACTGATGACTGCTCCGCGCAGTGACATGGGGGATTCCATAACAAAAGCATTTTCCAATGTGGACGATATTTTACAGGATCTACAGCTGGATACAAGTGAAACAAACCGCCGTGCAGTGCGGATACTGGCTTCGAGCGCATTTTCCAACAAGTTGGACAAGACCAGACACATGTTGATCTCATCGATTGGAAGAGTCTGCGGCAGATCGAGCTTTGCACAAAAGGGAATGCCTTCGCGCTTTGCCAGGGCACAATAATAGCCGATGACGCTATCTGCTGCGCAGTTTTCGCAGAAGTGTATACCGAGATCCGGGATGCGGGAAATGTTTTTTTCAAGGTAGCTTTTCAATCTTTCCAGATCGCCGGTCTCAGCCAGTGCAGAAATTTGATTCAGTTGATGGCGCATATCATGCCGCGCCTGCCGCACTTCTTCGATGGCAGCTTTGAGATTCTCATAGCGCTGCTGCTGCAGGAAAAGAAGCTGGTTTTCCTGCTGTAATCTCGCGTTGCGGTTAAGACTGGTGGCCATTAGCAGGAAAATTGCGTTGAACAAGAGCAAAAGCAAAAGAAGTGCAATACTTATCACAATATATCCCTGTAATACACGACCGATCCTAAGCGTCGTCTGATAGCGCGGGATCATAAAAAGGTTCAAAAGAATGAACACCAGCGGCAAGACCCAGAACACATACCACGTTTGCGCAAAATTATCGTCCTCAACCATCACACGCACTGCATGGGTTGACGGATAGAACGCAGCCAGCACGAAAATCCAGCAAACAACATTATATAATACACAGGCTGCAAGGCAGAACCACGGTTCGTCCGATGGCAGCTGCATATGCAGAGCAATCGCAGCGCTGATAGCCCGGGACAAGCTGTTGATGCATGCAAATACTGCGCAGACAGTCAGTGCAATTGTTCCGGATTTCCAGCGGGAGATTTGGAGTGTTCCGGTATATAGCCCAATTGCAAGCAATGTGATCCCTGCCAGGGCAGACGCAGTGGAAGCATGCAACTGATAGCAGACGATCCCACCACCGATACATAATCCTGCCATCAGGGGGAGAATCCGGGCGGCAAGCTTTCCGGGGGACTGCTTCAGATAGGATTTTACAGGGAAATATGCAAGTAAAAGACCGGGGAGTACGACGGACAGCTCCAGAATCGGACGCAGAATATCTTTCATCTCATACACCCCCTTGCAGCAGAAATTCCATAAATGCCTGCCTGGCAGGCTTCAAAAGTTCCTGGTTGACATATACGCGGCTGCCGTCGGTCATGCAGAAAGCGGCGGCCTGAAAATCAGCGGCATGTTCTAAATTGACAATCGTACCGCGGCCGCAGACAAAAAAGCGGGGATCTTTTTTCAGCGGCTCGGTAAATGCCTTAAAGCTTTGCCGCGTGGCAAGCGTTTTTCCGGCAGTCGTGCGAATGTTGATCATATGGGCAAAATGCTCGGCAAAGATAATGTCCCTATAGCGAAGGCGAACGTCGCTGCCACTGACTTTCACCGTCAGAATCGGCTCCGGACGCGGAAGTTTAGCGAGCATTTCAGTAAGCAGACCGGCAAGTTCTCCCTCGGAAAAGGGCTTCACGAGATAGTGAAATGCCCGCACCTGAAAGCCCTCCAGCGCATGATCGGTAGATGTTGTGGTGAAGATCAGAAAGCAGTCTGCATCCGTCTTCCGAAGTTCCTTTGCGGCATCCATGCCGCTTAATCCTTTCATGTAAATGTCCAGAAATGCCACAGTAAAGTGCCGTTCTTTTTCTGCTGCGAGAAAGCTCTCGCTGCTATCAAATTCTAAGATCTCCGTCTCTACACCGTACAAGCTCAGCTGTCGCTCAAGCCGCATTTTCAACAGCGCACGTTCGGTCTCGATATCATCCACTATTGCTATTCTCATATCGGACTGACTCCTTTGTAAAAAATTCCAACTAAATTATATCATACCTGTCCAACACCGGCACAATGAAAAACTCAGATTTCGTGACGGAATTGAGGGTTTCGTGCCAAACGGCTTGAAAAGCGTTTGCATATCCGTATACTGACAAGCAGAAAGCATCAATGACGGCAGAAAGGAGGGAGTGCCGTGTACCACATTGCCGTGCTGACAAGTAGTGAAACACAGGAAGCCTTTTATATAGAGCAGCTTTCACGGTTCTGCTTTGAACGCGGTCTGTTTCCCAAAATGGACTGTTACCGTGGGCAGGAGTTGTTCTTTGATGTGGCGCGTATAAATGCGCCAACCTGCACTGTGATCGCACTTCCGGGGGTAGCAGGGTTGAATGCGGTGGAGCATCTGCGGACGCTTTTTCCCGAAATGCGCATCATCTGGTGCAGCGATCTGGATTTTTCCCTGCATGCGTTTCGGCTGCGTGTAGACTATTTTCTGTTAGAGCCAATAACAGAAGAAGCGTTTCAGCAGGGACTTTCTACATGGTCAGATGGGAAAAAAACGTCTGCCTTATTCCGGGCGGATCACAACAAACATAACAATGAGGAGGATTATTGATGAAAAAGAGAAAAAAGATTTATTCTGTATTTAGCTTTCTTCTGGCGGGAACACTGTGCCTGTCTATGGCGGCCTGTGGTGGAACGCCCACACCGGCAGAGGACGAAACAACATCTTCTGCACCGTTATCCGGTGCACTGCCCGTGAAGGCTTTACAACCCAAACACGTGGATGAAAACCCTTATATGGCAAAAAGTGATGCAAACATCCATCACGACGGCTACAACACCGACTCAACGGATGAAATTCTGCCGCTCGGCATCTATCCGGAAATCAATGTTTCCTTTGAGACAACGAACCCGAACGCCTCACCCGCGATTTACTTTGACAACTACGGTCACGCGGTCGTGCCACTGCTCGGCGGCATCGCCATCCGTGATCTGAATGCGGAGGAGACAAAGACGCTCGGTTATTTTTCCCCGAAGCA
>ERZ860148.310-NODE-310-length-40681-cov-10.221459_pt1 | contig 40681 bp, 34 predicted proteins | sample MGYA00509981_ERZ860148 | MGnify/ENA primary metagenome ERZ860148 (study PRJEB30046, sample SAMN00715199) | human gut metagenome | study: EMG produced TPA metagenomics assembly of the A metagenome-wide association study of gut microbiota in type 2...
AAGAGAAATTGAGGCTTGCTGTTTTTGGCCACAAAAGGTGGTCGAGAGAGGGCGGAGTAGAGATCGTTGTCAAAGAGCTCTGCACCCGAATGGCACAGAATGGTTGTGACGTGACCTGCTACAATAGAGCAGGCCATCATGTGAGTGGTGCAGAGTACGATGATGCCAGTAAAATTGAATACGCTGGAATCTGCCAGAAATATGTTCCGACCATTCAGCGGAGAGGGGATGGAGATATAATACGCGGCTGTCATAATAGGGACAAGGGTACGGCAGAGAATGAAAGGCTCCGCAACCTGAAGTTCATATTTTCTTACCCGAAGAATGAACGACTGATTTTTCTGAACGGCAGAAATGCCGCACAGGAAGAAATCTCGACCATGAGGGTGGGGTGACAGCCAGCGGACAGGTGCACGAGCCTATCCGCTCTTTGTGTTGTCTGGAAATATATTGGTTTGATGTGAAAATAGATGAGAAAAACGTTTTAACGAATAGATTTTAAAAGCGTAGGAGGAGAAAAAGGTGGAAAATTATAAGATTGCTGTTGCGGGTACAGGCTATGTTGGTTTGTCGATTGCGACCCTGCTTTCCCAGCACCATCATGTGACCGCTGTGGATATTATCCCGGAGAAGGTCGAGATGATTAATAACCGGAAGTCTCCGATTCAGGATGACTATATTGAAAAATATCTGGCAGAAAAGGATCTGGATCTGACTGCAACCCTCGATGCAAAGGCTGCATACTCGAATGCGGATTTTGTTGTGATTGCGGCCCCCACAAATTACGATAGCCACACCCAACACTTTGACACATCTGCCGTCGAAGCTGTGATTAAGCTGGTCATGGAGTATAACCCGAACGCTATCATGGTTATCAAGTCTACGATTCCTGTGGGCTATACGGCAAGTGTAAGAGAAAAGTTCAACAGCAAAAATATCATTTTCAGCCCGGAATTCCTGCGTGAATCCAAGGCCCTCTACGATAACCTGTATCCTTCCCGCATTATCGTTGGAACTGACCTGAACGATGAGCGTCTGGTAGAAGCTGCTCATGAGTTTGCCGGTCTGTTGCAGGAAGGTGCAATCAAAGAGAACATTGACACGCTGTTCATGGGCTTCACTGAGGCCGAGGCGGTCAAGCTGTTCGCAAATACCTATCTGGCTCTGCGTGTTGCTTACTTCAATGAACTGGATACCTATGCAGAAAGTAAGGGTCTGAACACCCAGCAGATCATTGACGGTGTTTGCCTTGATCCTCGTATCGGCAGCCACTACAACAATCCGAGCTTTGGCTATGGCGGTTACTGCCTGCCGAAAGATACGAAGCAGCTGCTGGCAAATTATGCAGATGTGCCGGAAAACCTGATTGAGGCTATTGTTGAGAGCAATAGAACTCGTAAGGACTTCATCGCTGACCGTGTCCTGAAGCTCGCTGGCTACTATGGTTACGATGCAGAGAATGAGTTCGATGAGGACAAGGAGAAATCCGTCACGATTGGCGTTTACCGCCTGACCATGAAATCTAATTCGGACAACTTCCGTCAGAGCTCCATTCAGGGTGTCATGAAGCGCATTAAAGCAAAAGGCGCAACGGTCATTATTTATGAGCCGACCCTGAAAGATGGTGAGACTTTCTTCGGTTCTGTAGTGGTCAACGATCTGGCGAAGTTCAAGGAAATGAGCCATGCCATCATCGCAAACCGCTATGACAAGTGCCTTGATGACGTGAAAGAGAAAGTTTACACGAGAGATATTTTCCAGCGTGACTAAGAGATAGATGAGGGAACAATAGATGGATATTAAGAAAGAATATGAGCGTTGGCTGGAAAATGCGACGGCAGATGCCAATGTTGCTGCTGAGTTGAAAACGCTGGATAATGCAAAAATCGAAGATGCATTCTACCGCGACCTTGCGTTTGGCACCGGTGGTTTGCGTGGCGTAATTGGTGCAGGCACCAACCGCATGAATATCTACACTGTGGCTAAAGCATCGCAGGGACTGGCAGACTATCTGAAGAAAAACTTCGCTGAACCCTCTGTGGCGATTGGCTATGACAGCCGCATCAAAAGCGATGTATTTGCAAAGGTGGCGGCCGGTGTGTTTGCGGCGAATGGTGTCAAGGTGAATATCTGGCCTGTTTTGATGCCTGTTCCTACCGTGTCCTTTGCGACCCGATATCTGCACACCTCTGCCGGTGTCATGGTGACGGCTTCCCACAACCCCAGCAAATACAACGGCTACAAAGTTTATGGCGCAGATGGCTGCCAGATTACGACGGAAGCCGCTGCAGAAATTCTTGCGGAGATTGAAAAACTGGACATCTTTGCCGATGTAAAGCACAGCAATTTTGAAACTGGTCTTGTAAATGGAAGCATCCAGTACATCCCAGATGAGGTCTACACTGCCTTTGTAAATGAGGTCAAGAATCAGTCTGTTCTGTTTGGCGAAGAGGTCAATAAGGATGTGGCGATTGTTTACAGTCCGCTGAATGGTACTGGTTTGAAGCCTGTGACCCGCACTCTGAAAGAGATGGGCTACACCAATATCACGGTGGTCAAGGAACAGGAGCAGCCGGATGGCAACTTCCCAACTTGCCCTTACCCGAATCCGGAAATTAAGGAAGCCATGGCACTGGGCATGGAGTATGCCAAGAAGTGCAACGCTGATCTGCTGCTTGCCACCGACCCGGACTGCGATCGTGTAGGCATTGCAGTCAAGAACAAAGCAGGCGAGTATGAACTACTGACCGGAAACCAGACCGGTATGTTACTGCTTGATTACATTTGCAGCCAGCGCCAGAAACATGGCAAGATGCCTGCTGACTCTGTCATGGTCAAGACCATCGTGACGATGGACATGGGCGAGCAGATTGCAACTCACTATGGCCTGCGCACTATTAATGTGCTGACCGGCTTCAAGTTTATCGGTGAGCAGATCGGCAAATTGGAAAAGCAGGGCAAGGCAGACAGCTATGTGTTCGGCTTTGAGGAAAGCTATGGCTATTTGACTGGCTCCTACGTCCGGGATAAGGACGGCGTGGACGGCGCTTACATGATCTGCGAGATGTTCAGTTACTATGCCACCAAGGGCATCAGCCTGCTGGATAAGCTAGACGAGCTGTATAAGACCTATGGCTACTGCCTGAACACCCTGCATAGTTACGAATTTGACGGCAGTGCTGGTTTTGCTAAGATGCAGGGCATCATGCAGGCATTCCGTGGAGACATTAAGGAGTTTGGAGGCAAGAAAGTCGTAAAGCTACTGGATTATGCACATGGTCTGGATGGTCTGCCAAAGTCCGATGTGCTGAAATTCCTGTTGGAAGATAACTGTTCTATCGTGGTTCGTCCTTCCGGTACGGAGCCGAAGCTCAAGACCTATATCTCTGTCAGCGCAGAGAATAAGGAAGCCGCCGAAAAGGTGGAAGCAGAGATCTGCAAGAGTGCAGAAACATACTTGAAATAATAGATGGTGGGAGAAAATACAATGAATATTATTTTACTTTCTGGTGGCTCTGGCAAACGTCTCTGGCCTCTTTCCAATGATGTGCGCAGCAAGCAGTTTATCAAGCTGTTTAAGAATAATGATGAGTATGAGTCTATGGTTCAGCGTGTGTATCGTCAGATTACTACCGTAGATGCAGATGCAAAAATTACGATTGCAACAAGTAAATCGCAGGCAAGTGCTATTAAGAACCAACTGGGTGAGAAAGCATTTATTTGTGTAGAGCCTTGCCGTCGTGACACGTTCCCGGCCATTGCACTGGCAGCAGCTTATCTCCATGATGAACTGGGCGTGGCAGAGGATGAGGCTGTTATTGTCTGCCCGGTTGACCCTTATGTAGATAATACCTATTACGAAGCTGTAAAGACCTTGCAAGAGTTGGCAGAGCAGGGCGGTGCAAACTTGACTTTGATGGGCATTGAGCCAACGGTACCGAGTGAAAAGTATGGTTATATTATCCCGGAAAGCGGTGAAAATGTCAGTAAGGTTAAGGAATTCAAGGAAAAGCCTGATAAGGAAACTGCTAAAAAATATCTGGCGCAGAGCGCACTGTGGAATGCTGGTATCTTTGCATTTAAGCTAGGATATCTGCAGGACAAAGCACACAGCATGATTGATTTCGAAGATTACCGCGACCTGTTCAATAAGTATGATACCTTGACTAAAATCAGCTTCGACTATGCAGTAGTCGAGAAAGAATCCAGCATTCAGGTACTCCGTTACAGCGGTGCCTGGAAGGATGTCGGCACATGGAACATGATGGCTGAAGTCATGGCGGATAAGACCAAGGGCAAAGCTATTCTGGATGAGACCTGTGAAAACACCAATGTGGTCAATGAACTGAATATCCCTATTCTTTGCATGGGCTGTAAAGATCTTATTGTGGCAGCGAGCGGTGATGGCATCTTGATTTCTGATAAAGAACGCAGCGGTAAAATGAAGCCCTATGTGGAAAAAATCGAGACTGAGGCGATGTATGCTGAGAAGTCTTGGGGGACTTATACAGTTATCGATGTGCAGCCGGGTTCTATGACTGTCAAGGTTTCCATGAGAGCTGGCGAGCATATGACCTACCATATGCATAATTACCGTGAGGAAGTATGGACTGTCGTTTCTGGTAAGGGTAAGGCGATTGTGGACGGTATGGAACAAGTGCTCCGCACTGGTGATGTAATTACGATTGCAGCAGGCTGCAGGCATACAGTTGAAGCGATTACTCCGCTGGATATGATCGAAGTGCAGTTGGGCGACGAGATTAGTGTCACAGATAAGATTAAATTTCCAATGAAATAAGAAATAGTGGGAGACAGAGTAATGGAAATCATGAAATTGATTCCGATGGGTAAAGATTATTTGTGGGGTGGTACTCGACTTCGGGAAGAATATGGTAAAAAGATTGATTTAACACCATTAGCAGAAACCTGGGAGTGTTCGGTTCATCGGGACGGTCCCAGCTATGTGGCAAATGGTACATATAAAGGAAAAACACTGGCTGAAGTATTGAAAGCACATCCGGAATATCTCGGTACAAAGATAGAAGATGGTGAACTTCCAGTTTTGGTTAAGTTCATCGATGCCAAGAAAGACTTGTCCGTTCAGGTTCATCCTAGTGATGAGTATGCAAGAGAGCATGAAAGAGACAATGGTAAGACCGAAATGTGGTATGTCATTGATGCTGATGAGGGTGCAAGTCTTATATACGGCTTTCAGCATGAGGTAACAGAGGAAATCCTCCGAAAAGCGGTTGATACCGGAACACTGGACAAGCATCTGCAAAAGGTTCCAGTTCACAAGGGCGATACATATTTTGTTCCGGCAGGAACGGTACATGGCATCGGGAAGGGTATCCTGATTGCTGAAATTCAGGAAAGCTCCAATGTGACCTATCGTGTCTACGACTATGACCGTGTGGATAAGAATGGTAAAAAACGCGAACTGCATTTTGACAAAGCTGTGCAGGTCATGAATATGAAGGTTGCACCAGATGTGAGTCAGAAACCGAGAATGGTGAAATACTATTCTGGCTGCTCTCGTGAGTTGCTTTGCCGTTGCAAATATTTTGAAACAGAAAGAATACAAGTAACGAAGGGTTTTGCCTTTTCTGTGATGGATACTTCTTTTCAGATATTAATGTGCCTGAGCGGATATGGCGAGGTTCAGACAATGGATGCTGAACAGAAACCGATGCGTTTCAGCAGGGGGGAAACTTTGTTCTTGCCTGCTGGGCTTGGTAGATGCTTGGTTGTTGGTGATGCAGAACTGATTAAAGTTCGATGCTGAAAATTGGTGGAGAATGGAAACCATTTCTTATAAAGTAAAGGAGTTATTAAGATGAACATTAGTATTTTTGGTTTGGGTTATGTTGGCTGTGTTGGCGCTGCTTGCTGTGCCAAGCTGGGTCATCATGTTATTGGCAATGATGTGTCAGAGAATAAGGTGAATCTGATTAATCAGGGACGTCCGACTATCATTGAGGCAGAAATTGATGAGCTGTGCAAAGAGGCTCACGATAAAGGACTGCTTGAAGCTACAATGGACTATCATTATGCAGTACATAACTCTGAAATTTCTTTTATTGTTGTTGGAACACCGAGCAGCAAGGAAGGTCATCTGAATCTGAAGTATATCTACGAGGTTGCCCGCCAGATTGGTGAAGCAATGCGTGATAAAGACGATTTTCATATTGTGGCAATCCGCAGCACTGTTCTTCCTGGAACGAATGCTAAAGTTGGAGAAATCATCGCGGAGGCATCTGGTAAGAAGCGTGGTGAAGGATTCACTGTTGTGTCTAATCCTGAGTTCTTGCGTGAAGGAACTGCTGTTCAGGATTACATGAATCCGCCGCTTACACTCATTGGTACTGATAGCGAAATTGCGGAAGAAAAGTTCCGTGAACTTTACAAGGATATTCCGGGTGAATTTATCTCTACCGATATTGGCGTTGCTGAGATGATGAAATATGTTGACAATACTTACCATGGTTTGAAGATTGTTTTTGCAAATGAGGTGGGGAATATTTGCAAGGCATTGGGTATTGATAGCCATAAGGTTATGGAGATTTTCTGCAAAGATAAGCAGCTGAATATCTCTCCTTACTATTTCAAACCCGGTTTTGCTTATGGTGGTTCCTGCTTGCCGAAGGACTCCAAGGCGCTGCGCACACTGGCGCACGATTTGTATGTTGACTGCCCGGTTATCAACGCAATCAATCCGTCAAATGAACTTCAGAAAAAGAATGCGATTGACATTATTGAGAGTAAGGGCAAACGCAAGATTGGTATTCTTGGGTTGAGTTTTAAGGCGGGTACAGACGATCTGCGTTGCAGCCCTATTATTGATGTTGCTGATGCTCTGTTGGGTAAGGGCTACGAGATTAAGATCTACGATAAGAACGTTGCCATTTCCCAGAAAACCAATACGAATGCAGACTTCATCGCTGCAAAGCTTCCGCATCTGCATGGAATCATTACCGATGATTTGGATTCTGTATGCTCGGCAAGTGATGTGCTTGTAATTACGAACAAGGGAAAAGAATTTGCAGATGTGCCTGCAAAGTATCCTCACAAAGCAATTGTTGATCTAGTGCGTCAGTTCCAGACGATTGATTACGAAGGAAACTATGAGGGCATTAGCTGGGGTAACATCAACCAGAATCCTGCTCAGAATGACAAACTGGTGCGGGATATGGCTACTACAGAGTTTTAATTAAGAAGAAAATTTGGAGGTTCGGTCATGGCTGATTTTGCGTGGCTTGTGCGGCGACTGAAGGCAATGAGTGCGCCAGAGGTTGCATGGAGAATATCGCAGAAAGCGATTCAGAAAAGTGAAGAAAATAGATTCAAGTCGCGTAAAACAGCCGTGACCGAGATTTTATTTAACGAAAAGCTGTCTGCGTTGCAGTTGGATGCAGATAGAATGCACCTGAATTGGGATAATAAGACATTTTCACTGGGAACGGAAATCCCGTTATTAGGGGGGTATCACTATGAGACCTATAAAAAGAGGTGGAATGCTGGATTCCAGACAGAAAATAACTGGCCGGAACAGTTTAGCTATGGGATGGAGTATAAGCAACGTGATGACATTGGCGATGCCAGAACAAACTGGGAATTAAATCGTCATTTTCAATTTGCGCTGTTAGCAAAGGTTTATTATGTGAGTGGTGATAAAAAGGTTCTTTTAGAGTTTGAAAATCTGTTTAATGACTGGAATCAGAAAAACCCTTTTCTATGGGGGATTTCATGGACAAGCGTCATGGAAATTGCCATTCGGTGTAGCAACTGGTGTTATGCTTGGTGTTTCTTAAAAAAAGCGGGTGCACCTGATAAGCTGTCAGTACAACTGCAAACAGGAATCCTTAACATGACGGACTACATTGCTAGGCACTATTCAAGGTATTCATCAGCTAATAATCACCTGATTGTGGAGGCGTACGCAATAGGGCAGACGGGTGTTTTGTGTGACTATAAGCCTTGGATTGACTTAGCGGTAAATATTCTCACAAGAGAGCTACCTTTGCAAAACTATTCTGATGGTGTAAATAAGGAACTGTCGTTGCATTATCAATCTTTTTATATGGAAGCAATGGGATTGATGATGCGATTGCTTGTGAAAAATAAAATATCTGTTCCGAAGAACTGGAAACCAACGCTGAAAAAAATGTGCTCTTACATGGCAGACTGCATGGGTGATTACGGCGAAATGATGGTATTTGGAGATGATGATGAAGGAAAAATTCTTGATTTACAAGGGGGCTTCAATCATTATCAATATGTACTTGGGCTTTTCAGTTTTCTGCTGGATGAGCAGTATATAAATCTTCACAAAGTGGGTAATGAAAATCTGAATTGGCTCTTTAGCACCGAGGATTGCAATATAGCTCTAAGCAAGTCGTTATACCAAGTGCCACTTGATGCCTGCTATAAATGTGGTGGAAATACAATTCTTAGAAGTCGTGATCACAGGATTCTGATTGGAATTGATCACGCGGCGTTAGGGTTTGGAACCATTGCAGCGCACGGTCATGCGGATGCCTTGAGTTTTCAAATGTATGTAAATGGATTACCTGTTTTTATAGATCCTGGTACATACATTTATCATTGTGATATTGAAAGCAGAAACGCCTATCGAAAAACTGAGAATCATAATACTGTCTGCATCAATGGAAGAGATCAGTCGGAGATGCTTGGAGCTTTTTTGTGGGGAAAACGAGCAGAGAGCCAGCTAATATCACACTCAAATGCGCAGGGAAAAATAGAACTTACAGCTTCTCATGATGGATATTCACCTGCAAAGCATATACGAAAGTATGAATTTGATGGAGAGTCTGTATTGACGATTACGGATCGGGTCGAAAATTTGAATTCGGGCGATAAAATACAGATTAATTACATTCTCGCTCCTGAATGCCAGATGAAGATTGCGGGTAATATAATCAGTGTTTATGATCGAGATATCAAGCTGAAAATGATTGTTGATAGTTCCAATGCTAGAATATGGACGGAAGATGTGCAATGTTCTGTAAAGTATGGGGAACAGCAATGTACAAAGAAAATTGTTGTAGGAACTCCAACAGGCATCGCGGTAGTGAAAATTATTGTAGAGTGAGGGAAATATGGGAATTGCATTATTAAAAAAATTGAATACATGCATGCCAGATCCGCTGAAGCAAATGGCGGCGCCAGTGATTCGGGCAAAATTGATTTACAATACAGAATTTCAGAAGCAGTTTAATACGTTGGAGAAAGCGCAGTATTCTTCTGCTGCAGACATTGAAAAAATGCAGTTTGAAAAATTGAAGGCTGTTCTTATTCATGCATACGAGCATGTTCCATACTATCATAAGATCTTTGATAAATGTGGACTTAATGTCTATAACATTAAAGATTCTTCCGAAATTAGTAAAATACCAACACTAGATAAAGCAGAGATTATTGCCAATTTTGATGAACTGCAAGCAGATGATATTGACGATTTCTATTCGGCAACAACGGGAGGAAGTACAGGAACGCCTTTGAAAGTAAATCTGGACAGAGATTCAATCTATAAGGAACGTGCCTTTATTTATCATTTCTGGGAGCAGCATGGATACAGTTACAAATCATCAAAAATGGCATCTTTTAGAGGTACAGATTTTCACGGGGGATTTATCAAGTATAACCCGTTATACAATGAAATACAACTGAACCCATGTGAGATTAATACGGAGACAATAAGCGAGTACATAAAGAGAATGGAGTCATTTGGTGTTGATTTTCTTCATGGTTTTCCATCGGCAATCTACAGCTTATGCAAATGTGCAAAGCAGTTGAATATTGACTTAAAAAACAAGTATAAGGCTGTTTTTTTGATTTCTGAAAACATCTATGATTTTCAGAGGAAAATGATAAAGGAAGTTCTTGAATGCGACACATTTGCATTTTTTGGACACACGGAAAGAGCTGTGTTTGCGGAACAAATCGGGGGGGGGGTATCGATTTAACCCCCTTTATGGCTATGTTCAAATAGATACTGATGGAAGCATAATATGTACTGGATTTATTAATCAGAAAATGCCACTGATAAGATATAGACTTGATGATACTGCTACACCATACTACGATCTATTTAAAATAGAAGGGCATCGGGATGGTGTTCTATACGGTAATGACGGAGAGATAATTTCCGCTGCAATGCTAGAAGTACACAGTCCGATTCTGGACAAAATCGCTAATTACCAATTTGTTCAGGAATATAAAGGAACAGTTGAAGTAAACGTGATTCCATTTAATAATCTGACAGAGAGGGAAATTGAATCTGTTAGAGACCTTTTCCAGAATAAAATTGGGTTGGCAATAACCGTTCAGGTAAATGTTGTACGTGCAATGGAGTATACATCAAGAGGAAAATATAAATTGATAATACAAAGAGTGAGAGGATAAAATGAATTCTGATAGTAGAAAAGTTCTTATTATTGTCGAAAACCTTCCGGTTCCGTTCGATACTCGTGTGTGGCAGGAAGCAACCACTTTGGCTATGAACGGATATACCGTGTCAGTTATTTGCCCGAAGGGCAAGGGATATACGCAGGAAGAGGAATACCTTCAGGGTGTGCATATTTTCCGGCATGACCTTCCAGCAGAAGGTAATGGTGCAGTGGGATACGCGAAAGAATACCTTACGGCATTGAAGGAAGAATTGCGACTTGCGAAAAAGGTATATAAGGAGATTGGCTTTGACGTAATTCATGGTTGCAATCCGCCGGATGATATTTACATGGTTGCAAAACATTTCAAAAAGTATGGTGTGAAATATGTATTCGACCATCATGATATTTGCCCGGAACTTTTTGAAGCTAAATTTGGAAAAACAAGTGGACTCCTGTATAAGAGTCAGTTGTGGCTGGAAAAGCAGACATATAAGCACTGTACATTTGCTTTCGTAACAAATGAAAGCTATAAGAAAATCGCTATTGAACGCGGAAAGATGAATCCGAACAATGTAATCGTTCTGCGTAGTGGTCCGAAACTTGAACGTATGCGCATTATGCCTCCGGTAGAGAGCATTAAACGCGGATACAAGTATATGGTTGGATACCTCGGCGTTATTGGTCAGCAGGAGGGAATTGAATACTTGTTGGATGCCGCAAAATACATTAAGGAACATGACAATAATGTGTTCTGGGGTATTGTTGGTGGAGGTCCGCATTTGAAAGCATTGAAAAAGCAGGCGCATGATATGGGTTTGGACGACTGTGTGGAATTTACGGGGCGTGCGTCGGATCAGCAAATGCTTGAATATCTAAACACAGCTGATGTTTGTGTCAATAGTGACAAATACAATAGTATGAATGATAAGAGTACTATGAACAAGATTTTGGAATATATGGCACTTGCAAAACCTATTGTTCAGTTCGATTTGACAGAAGGCCGTTATTCTGCGCAGGATGCATCTCTGTATGCAAAAAACAACGATGCTGAGGACATGGCAAAGAAAATTATGGAATTGCTGGATAATCCGGAATTACGCAAGAAGATGGGTGCATATGGTCGTAATAGAGTTGTAAATGAATTGAGCTGGGAACATACGAGCAAAGCCTTACTCGAAGGTTATGAAAAGTTCTTTACCGGAAAATTTGAATGAGGTGGTAGAAATGGAAAAAATACTTCTGATTTCAAATGATGTTTTGCATTATCGCGAAAAAATTTACAATTACTTTTTTGACAAATTTCGGGAAAGAGGATACGACTTTCAAGTTTTAAGTAATAGATTTCAAAATGTGAATTATGATTTGAAGTTTGTGCATTATGAAATTCCATTTTCAGCAAAGCAGTACATTGCGAAAATAAAAGAGATCAAACCTCAATATGTCATTCTATTTCTGCATTTAAAAGATAAGGTGATGCTCCCTATTATCGGATACTGTAAGGTAAACAGAATCCCTGTAATCTACTGGAACCATGGAATTAATATTAAAACCCCAAATGACAAGGTAAAAAATGCTATCTTCCACTTTATTCACAATCAATGTGATGCGTTGATTACATACACACCAGATATGCGAAAATATTTTTCAGAGAAAAACAAGAAAAAGCTTTTTGTGGCCTACAATACTCTGAATTTCACAGATATCGATAAAGAAACAGTGCCTGATAAGGAAATAACTAAGAAGAAGTACGGTATTAGTGAAAATAAGGTGATTCTATATATCTCACGAATGATGCCATATAAGCGAGTTGATCTTCTTATGGATGCGTTTGCAGATTTAGAAGATATCGCCGTTGTTATGGTAGGGCCTGGCTTCTCAAAGGAGCAGCAGAAGAAAGTGGATTCTCACCAAAATTTGTACTATCTTGGAGAAAAGTATGGCTCTGATGTGAATGAAGTATATAAAATGGGCGATGTCTTTAGTACACCCGGTCATATTGGCTTGGCAATGAACGAAGCACTATTCTGGGGACTTCCGGTTGTATTGCTAGAGGGAACACATGCCCCTGAGATTTACTACATGAAGAATGGAACAACTGGTTATCTCGCAAAAGATGAAGAAGACTTCAAGAAGTATATGGTGGATCTTCTTCATGATGAAGAAAGGCTGTCGAAAATGTCGAAAGCTTGCCTTGAAGTCTATGATAAAGAGGTAAGCATCGATCGGATGTTCCAAGGATTTAAAGATGCAATAGAATATTGTAAAAAAGGTGGGTGAAATTATGAATGCATACAAAATGTATAGGGCAGAGCGGTGGTTATATCTGCATCATATTCATCTTCTACCTAAGATTATAAAAGCAATCATATATGTTGTTCATAATTCCTCGATACCATATGAGGCAGAAATAGGTGAAAATTGTAAGTTTTTATATGGCGGAATCGGGTGTGTGATAAGTAAGAAAACTAAAATTGGTGACCATGTAATTATAGGAACAAATGTGTTAACTGGAGGAAGATCCAACAAGGAAGGGCATCCCATTATAGGCAATAATGTGTATGTTGCTACAGGAGCCAAGGTTCTGGGAGATATAACAGTTGGGGACAATGTCATTATAGGCGCAAATGCTGTTGTGATTCATGATGTTCCTAGCAATTGCTCCGTTGGTGGAGTGCCAGCTAAAATACTTAAAGAGAATATTGATGTGACTGAATATTGCAGTTTGGGGAGATACTGATGGACATTGAGTTAAGTAAGGAAGAATCGGACTTCTGTAAGGGTATCGCATTGATTTTTATAACGCTGTCACATTTACCGAGAGTGATGGGGGGGGGAATGCATTAAATCCGCTAGGATATTTTGGCGTTGCAGTTTTTCTTTTTCTATCTGGATATGGCCTAAGAAAATCATATGATAAAGTTGGTCTGAAAGGTTTTTGGGGAAAGAGAATTAAAAGAATAATCCCACCGTTATGTATTATTACCATCGCCATCTCTATTATATGTTATGTGTTAAAAGATAAGCGATTTAATACTATAGACATTATTCTTGGCTGTGTTGGTCTCAGCAACGTCATAAATCCTGTCACATGGTATATTGGTCTAATGTGGTATTGCTATCTTGTGTACTGGATATGCATGAAAAGAAGAATTAGGTCAGAGTTGATAATCGGTGGAAGTATTTTAGTTTTGAGCGTACTGTTTGGAAACACATCGGTCAATATGTGGGGGTTGAATGCATTTAGTTTTAGTGCTGGTCTCTATGGTGCAGAAAAAGCGAAAAAGACGTATAATAAACAGCGCTTTTTTGAAGCGTCAGTGCTTTTATTTATAGTGAGCTTTGTTCTTTACTATTTTGTTGGCGGTAACAGTAATTGGCTCATAATAAGGAATCCGGTCAAAAGCTTAATTGCATTACTTTTCCTAAATTGCTTTTTTTCATTTGTTGAATTTGGGAAAAAACTAATAGCAAAAGATTTAATGGTTAAAAGGCTTGGAAACATTTCTTATGAAGCATTTATGATTCATGCTGTGTTCATTTGGTATTTTCCAGAATTGTTTTCAACCTTCTCGAAGCCTATAGCATTGATGTTTTTTGTAGCTGTGACATTGGGTTTGAGTGAAATATTACATAGTTTGATGAGTAGACTATAACGATTACATCAAAGAAGGAGAGGAATGTAGATGATTTATTTTGGTATTCCACTTAGAAGTAAGGAAACATCTAATAACTGGGATAAAGTGACTGAATTTTTTAATAGAACATTATGGTCTGTATATAATCAGACAGACCCTGATTTTAGAATTATCGTTGCCTGCCATGATATACCTAAATTGAAGCACGAATTTGATGGTCGGGTGGAATTTATTCAGGTACAAGCACCGATTCCACACACTAAAGAGGAAATGATGCTTGATAAAGGATACAAGGTTCATACGATTGGCATGAGAATCCGAGAGTATGGTGGCGGCTATACGATGATGGTAGATGCAGATGACCTACAAAGCAACCGTATTGCGGAATATGTAAATAAGCATCCAAATGAAAATGGCTTTTTATCTCATAACGGTTATTATTGGCATGTTGGCGACAATTATATAAAAAAAGGCCATAAATTTCCTAATGGGAGTTCAACGATAGTAAAGTATTCTGTTGAAGATTTACCTGATAAATATTATGACAAAATGGTCGCAAGTGTTAACTCGAATCCTCACATTATAAGAAAGAAACACGGAGACATCCCTAAAATCTGTGCTGAGCTTGGCCGACCGCTGCGGCCTCTCCCGTTTATTGCGAGTATTTATGTGCGGGAGACAGGAGATAATCACTCTCTTATGAATAAAGACGAGTCAAAATTTCGGGTCATTGAGCAGAAACTGATGCCTAAAATTTATATAAATGAGAAGGTTAGAAATGAGTTTTCAATCGATTGGATGTGAGTGATATGATAATTGATGATTTTTATAGTCATAGATTTGCGTATGATAAGTCAGAAAAAATATATATATTAAATAACAAAATCAACACATTTGTAGCAAACGCAATAATCCCACGGGTCTTGTCAAGGCATGCTATAAATAGAGGACCGGAACTTCAAGATGTTATTGTTAGTCTGACATCCTATCCACCAAGAATAGAACAGGCCGCCTTATGTATTGACAGTCTGCTCAGACAAACCCGGTCACCTAAAAAGTTGATTTTATGGCTCGCAAGGACTGATTATCCATCAATAGATGAAATACCATATTGTGTAAAGAAATATATAGATGATGGTCTAGAAATTAGATTGTGTGAGGATATTAAATCATATAAAAAAATCTATTATACAGCAAAAGAATACTACGATTACAGAATAGTTACTGCAGATGATGATTTCTTTTATCCATCTACATGGTTAGAGGAATTAGATGACGTGCATAAAAAAAATCCAAATACAATTGTATGCCATAGATCGCACAGGATTATTGAACATGATGGCAATTTGGAAAAATACGGAAAGTGGGATTGGTATTCCAATGGAGTAGTAGGTCCTTCGCACAATCTTCATATTTTGACAGGAGCGGGAGCGATTTTTCCTGCAGGCTTTTTTAAGAAGGATTTTTTTGACATTGATGCGATTAAGAAATTTGCACCGACCACGGATGATATGTGGGTCAAGGTATATGCTCTAAAGCACAATGTGAAAGTTATGAAGGTGCGGCCGGTTTCAAAATCATTAATAGAAGTAAAAGGAAGTCAGAAGGTCTCGCTTATTGCTGTTAATCAGTCTGATGGAAATGATAAGGCATTAAACGATTTACTAAATTTGTTTGATATTGACATACATAGTATATTGGAAGACAATATAGGCCAATGAATAAAGGTTAAGGAAAAACATAGTATGAAATTTACAATTCCATCGCTTAAAATAAAAAAAAATGATTTGTATTTTATAGTGGCGATGAGCGCTTTTATGGAACCGGCGTTATTTACGCAGTTTAAAATAATTGATGCTTTTTTTCTTATATTGAAAGTGGTGTCTGCAATATATGTTCTATATGAATTGATTTGTAGTAAAATTAGTCGCTTCCATATCACCATTGTCTGTTACTTTGGCTCACTAGTTTTATCTACGGCCATAAACGGAGGAGATGTGTTTCAAGCGATTAGAACAGTGACATTCAATATGTTGCCCTGCTTATTTCTTGACTTAATGATCCAAAGAAATAGCACCCGAACTGTTATACTATTAAGAAAAATTTGCGTAGCATACGTTCTCATTAATGCGTTGCTATTAATTATCGTTCCCGATGGGTTTGGAAAGTATATTCCAGGATATAGTATGACGGTGGATTCAAGATTGAATTTTCTGGGAAGAGATAATGCGCTTATTCATTTCTTTATTTTTGCTTTACTTGTTGAATTCTTACGATCACGAAAAAAAGAACAAGCGTATTTAATGACAGCAGTAATGATAACAACCATGCTATATGTATGGTCTGGCACAGGAGTTGTGGTGTGCGTGCTGATAACGGCTTTTGCACTTCTGTTCCAAGGAAAGAGAATTGAGCACTTTTTCAATATTATTGATTTGACGATTGCATATATTGTAATATACTGTGCGATTGTTGTTTTTAGATTACAGAACTTGTTTTCTGGAATTATTGTTGACGTCCTGCACAAAGATATCACATTTACAGGTAGAACATCACTCTGGGATATGGCAATGTGGTATATTCAGAAAAAACCATATATAGGATATGGTATTACTGCAAAATTCTTAACGATGAAAAGTGGAATTAGTTATTCACCTCACAATTTGGTGTTGCAAATTGTGTTGGCTGGTGGCTTTTTATCATTATTATGTTTTGTTATTATGTACATTGCTTCCGTAAAGAAGATCTCAAAAAGAAAATACGTATATTCCAGCTTGCTTGCTGTCTCAATTTTTTGTTATTTGGTTGCATCGCTGACTGAATCAACAATGAATACACAATATTTTTATTTAATTCTCGTTTTAGCCTATAATATTGATATTATTGAAAAACAAAAATTTCAAATATGTGAGGAAAACAAAACGTGAAGCTGATTAAAACATTTGTAAAATATGCAACAGGATCGATGTTTGCACTGTTAGCAGGATTAATTACAACACCAATTCTAACTAGATTGATTTCCACCGAGGAAATGGGAAAGTATTCGATGTTTATAACGTTTGGCAGTCTATTTGCATCTATACTTTATTTGGGACTGGATCAATCTTATGTGCGCTTCTATAATGATGAGCATAAAGATAGCCAAGTGGCTTTATTGAATAAGTGCTTGAGATATCCAGTGGTTGCTACCGCAATAGTTGCTGCCTTGTTAGTTGTTTTTTATCAAACGCTTTCTAATGTCATTATTGGTCAGGCATCGCTTGCCTTGGTGCTGGTGTTTGATTTTTACCTCTTTGGGTTAGTTCTGGATCGATTTTGGCTTTTGAAGATCAGAATGAATCAGAAAGCAGGAGCTTATTCGATTCTAAACGTCATCCGAAAACTTTCCTATCTTCTTATTGCAGTAATCTTGTACTTTACATTGTGCGGTGATACATGTTGGAGCTTGATCATAGCAGTATCATTGGCAGAGGTGGTTTTGGTTTTAGGGTGTAGATTTTCAGAACGTGGTAATTGGAGAAGCACCTTAAATAATACTGTTACAAAGACAACAGATTTGTTTAGATATGGATTCCCCTTTATATTTTCTACAACAGTTACTTTGGTTTTTCATTCAACAGATAAGTTGATGTTGAATGCAATGACAGATTACAATCAGGTGGGTTTGTATTCGGGAGCACAGAATATTGTAAATCTTTTGACTCAGGTTCAAACTGTATTTACAACTTTTTGGATGCCAGTTGCGTTTGAACATTATGCAAAAAAGGCAGACGACAAAGAATTCTTTGTTAAGATAAACAAGATTGTATCTTATGGGATGCTTTTAATTGCGATTTTACTTTTATGTACAAAGGATATCGTCGTGTTATTTTTGGGAAAAAAGTACAGAGACGCTGTATATGTATTTCCTTTTCTTGCATTTATGCCAATTATGTATACAGTATCGGAATCAACCGTAATGGGAATTAATTTCATGAAGAAATCTTCCTATCATGTTTGGATTTCTTTGATTTCAGCTGTAACAAATGTTATTGGAAATTATTTTTTAATTAAAAGTTTTGGTGCAAAAGGCGCGGCAATTTCAACAGGCTTGTCATATATAGTCTTTTTCATTGCCAGAACTGTTTTGGCAAACAAGGTTTACAAAATCAATTTTGCTTTGGGACGTTTTTTTGTTTCAATAGTTGTGGTTTATTTTCTTGCAATTATGGCAAGTTTTATGAATGTTACTCCTTTGTTCTTGTCAGTCGCAATAATTACGACAATAGTTGTCTCTTTTCTTTATCGTGATATTTTAAAGGAAAGCATGAGCTATGTAAGGAAAGAAATTACGGCATTGGCAAAGAAAAGATAATAGTTCACTTGATTTAGAGAGGAAATTATGGGATGTAAACCTGTGAGAAACAAAGAGATTGATTGTTTGCGAGGGATTTTGATTTTGTTTGTGGTTATTGGACATAGCGAATCCGGAAAGTTGCACGATATTATCTTTTTGTTTCATATGCCACTATTCTTTATCCTTTCCGGTTATTTAATTTAGAAAAGAAAAATAGTGGAAAGGGACTATTTAAAAGCGAAATGTTTTGGATTGCTAATACCGTACCTTACATATATGGTTATAGATTTTGTCCTGATTCGTAGGGAAATTTCAGCAGAGATAGTATTCAGGATGCTTTATGGAGGAAGAGCGATTTCAGGGGTGTATTGGTATATAACCTGTTTTCTCTTCACCCTGTTTGCACTTGGCTTTCTAATAAATCATTGTTCGGAAAAGACGGTAAAACGGCTGATTTTAGCGGGGGGGGGGTATAGTGGTAATAGAGTCCCATCTTGTGGATACGATTCATTTGCTTCAATCTCCCGGCATCCCGTGGAATCTTGATGTAGCATTGATAGCTTTGGTATATGTTGGAATCGGGTATTTCCATAAGGATAAAATCAAGAAATTGTTGGAGGCTGAGGCGGTAAGGATTGACGTAGTGGCAGGAATAATTGCAGTCCTCATGGGCATTTTCTGCTGGGTTAATTATCGAGACGTTAGTCCTTTTTATTACTTTGACATGAAGCCCGTATATTATAGAGAATTGATTTGTGCCGTTCCGATTCCATGTGCCTTCGACTTTGTGTTAGTAAGGACTGTTCACTGGCTGTTCAATATAGCTGCGCTAGGTGGATTTTTGGATTTTGTTGCATTGTGTGGAAGAGCAACAATTCCAATCATGTTTATGCACATTCCGTCTAATCACTGGCAAAGTGAATTTAACTATGGAAAACTGATATATGTCGTGATTGGCGTAGGGGTACCAGTACTTTTCACACTTCTATTTAACCGAGTTCAATTAATGCGATCAGTATTTGGAATACCTAATTTAAAAGAAATTAAGGGGAAAAATAAAAATGTCTAAATACTTTGGAACAGACGGCTTCCGTGGAGAAGCCGGAATTACTTTAACCGCCGACCACGCCTACAAAGTAGGTCGTTTCCTCGGCTGGTACTATAATGCTCTCCGTGAGCGCAACGGAGATAATGAGCCTGCCCGTATCGTCATTGGTAAGGATACGCGCCGCAGCTCCTATATGTTTGAATACAGTTTGGTGGCTGGTCTGACTGCTTCTGGCGCGGATGCCTATCTGCTCCATGTTACCACCACTCCGTCTGTGGCCTACATCGCCCGTGTGGATGACTTTGATTGCGGCATCATGATCTCTGCAAGCCATAATCCATATTACGACAACGGCATCAAGCTGATCGACTGCTACGGCGAGAAAATGCCGGAGGAGACTCTGCTGCTGGTAGAGGACTACATCGATGGCAAGCTCCACGTCTTTGATAAGGATTGGCCGGAGCTGCCTTTCGCTCATCGGGAACACATTGGCTGCACTGTGGACTATGTGGCTGGTCGCAACCGCTACATGGGCTACCTGATCTCTCTGGGCATCTACTCTTTCAAGGGCGTGAAGGTCGGTTTGGATTGCGCCAACGGTGCAAGCTGGAACATTGCCAAGTCTGTGTTCGATGCTCTGGGCGCAGACACCTACGTCATCAACAACAAGCCGAACGGTCTGAATATCAACAACAATGCAGGTTCTACGCATATTGAGGGCTTGCAGAAGTTCGTGGTAGAGAACGGGCTGGACGTCGGCTTTGCCTTTGACGGCGATGCTGACCGTTGCCTGTGTGTGGACGAGAAGGGCAATGTAATCACCGGCGACCATATCCTGTATATCTACGGCTGCTACATGAAAGAGCGTGGTAAACTGCTGACCAACACTGTTGTTACTACCGTTATGTCCAACTTTGGTCTGTACAAGGCATTCGATGAACAAGGCATTGGCTACGCCAAGACCGCTGTTGGTGATAAGTATGTCTACGAGTACATGGCTAAGAATGGCTGCCGTATCGGTGGCGAGCAGAGCGGCCATATCATTTTCAGCAAGTACGCCAGCACTGGTGACGGCATCTTGACGAGCCTGAAGATGATGGAAGTTATGCTGGCTAAGAAGAAGCCGATGAGTGAGTTGGCGACACCACTGAAAATCTATCCGCAGGTGTTGGAAAATGTCCGTGTGACGGACAAGAAAGCAGCACAGAATGATCCGGCTGTACAGAAAGCTGTGAATATAGTTGCTGAGGCACTGGGCGATACTGGCCGTATTCTGGTGCGTGAATCCGGTACAGAGGCTGTTGTGCGTGTTATGGTGGAAGCACCTGACCATGATACCTGCCAGAAGTATGTGGATGACGTAGTCCATGTGATCTGTGAAAAGGGATATAAGGCATGAAGTCGAAGATGACTCTTGGAGATGAATTCGGAGTCATTTTCCGTAATAGAGGGTAAGTATAAGAAGAGAAAACCGGGAGGGATAAATAATGTGTGGAATCGTTGGTTTTACAGGAAACCGACAGGCAGCACCAATCCTGTTGGATGGTCTGTCGAAATTGGAATATAGAGGATATGATTCAGCTGGACTGGCTGTTCGTGATGGCGAGGCTTTGGCACAGGTCGTCAGGGCAAAAGGCCGTCTGTCCAACCTGATCGAGAAAACAGATGCTGGTAATGCTCTGAAAGGAACCTGTGGTATTGGTCATACACGTTGGGCAACATATGGTGAGCCGAGCCAGACCAATGCACATCCTCATGTGTCTGGCAACTGCAACCGTTCTGGTTCTGGGGCAGTAGAATCAGAAGTAGTCGGCGTTCATAATGGTATCATTGAAAACTATACCGAGCTGAAGGAAAAGCTGCTGAAACATGGCTATACCTTCTACAGCCAGACGGATACTGAAGTGGTCATCAAGCTGGTAGACTACTATTATAGAAAGTATAATCTGGGACCCATCGATGCTATTGCCAAAACGATGGTGCGTGTCCTTTGAAATACACTCGCAACGTGTATTATATTGGAAACCTTGAGTTTGCTAGGCTTGTTCCGGGTGAGGCTCATTTTTATAATCTTGATGGTGATGAAATCGAGAAGCAGACCACCGAGATTAAGTGGGATGCAGAAGCGGCTGAAAAGGGCGGCTTTGAGCATTTTATGATGAAAGAGATCCACGAACAGCCCAAAGCTGTCCAAGATACTTTTAATTCCGTAATCAAGAACGGTACTATCGATCTGTCCAGCGTGGAGATCACTGAGGACGAGATCAAGAACTTCGAGCAGATTTATATCGTAGCCTGTGGCTCTGCATGGCACGTTGGCATGGCGGCACAGTATGTTCTGGAAGACATGGCAGATATCCCGGTGCGCGTGGAATTGGCATCTGAGTTCCGCTATCGGAAGATGTCGGTCAATCAGAAGGCTCTCGTAATCGTTGTCAGCCAGTCTGGTGAAACCGCAGATACGCTGGCTGCGCTTCGCCTCGCAAAAGAAAAGGGCATCACAACGCTGGCCGTTGTCAACGTGGTCGGCAGCAGCATTGCCCGTGAAGCAGACAAGGTATTCTACACCCTTGCTGGCCCGGAAATCTCGGTTGCTACGACAAAAGCATATAGCGCACAGTTGGCAGCGACGTACTGCTTGGCAGTTCAGTTTGCTAAGATCAGAGAAAAAATCACAGAAGAGCAATACAGCTACTATATTTCTGAAATGCTGACTATTCCGGAAAAGATGCAAAAGATTCTGGAAGATAAAGAGCGAATCCAGTGGTTCGCGGCAAAGTACGCAAATGCGCACGATGTGTTCTTCGTGGGTCGTGGCATTGACTATGCAGTTTGCCTGGAAGGAAGCATGAAGCTGAAAGAAGTCAGCTACATCCACTCTGAGGCATACGCTGCGGGTGAGTTGAAGCACGGCACGATTAGCCTGATCGAGCAGGGAACATTGGTTATTGGTGTGCTGACACAGAGTGAACTGTATGAAAAGACTATCAGCAATATGTTGGAATGCAAGAGTCGTGGCGCATACTTGATGGGTTTGACCACTTACGGAAAATATGAAACTGAGGATCAGGTGAACTTTACGGTTTATGTACCGAAAGTAGACGAGCACTTTGTTGGCAGTCTGGCTGTGATTCCGCTCCAGCTGCTGGGCTACTATGTGTCTGTTGCCAAGGGTCTGGACGTAGATAAGCCGAGAAACCTGGCAAAGAGTGTTACGGTGGAATAAGTATGTCTAGAGATACGTTCCTGCAAGGGTGACAGGATTCTTGATTTGTGGTATACTTAAGTTATTGCAAATCATCATATTGGTAATTTAGTGGGAGGTGAGTAGAGATGAAAATTTTGATAGATGACGTAAAATTGAATCTTCTTTTAGAAACTAAAAAGAGCTTCATCGGAAAAAATGTGGCTTGGGACAGTTTCCTCTCTGCATTTTCATTTCTCATCTCTGTTCTGTTGGCATCATACAGGGATTTCTTTGGTTTGCCTGGAATCGCTCTAAAGACAGTATTTGTTGTTCTTGGAGTGGGCTTTACATTCAAAAGCCTAGCAGATATTCACGACAGCAGTAAAAATAATTATTCATATAGCGATTTACTATCAGATATTAACAAACTGAATGAAATCACACACAATCATTCGATTGTTATCATTAAAGATACGTTTAATAGATACCCGAACCGATTGCTAGTATATGATGATACGAGATGGAATTGCAAATTCTTCTTGAACTATAAAGAAAATCCCAATAATGAGAGTTTTATAAAACAACACATTTCACAAGAACTGAAAATAGAGACGTTTGATATTACTCTTGACTGTCTCGGCCAACGAATTCACGAGAAATTTTCTGAAAGCACACATGAAGAAAAAGTTTATTCGCACAGATTTTATTTGGCTAAGATTAGTAAATTTCCAGATATGATGCTACAGGATTCGTTTGAATGTGATGGAAAGCAATACTATTGGATGACTGTGCCAGAACTGGAGCAAGATGAGAATGTGCAGAAGAAAAATAATGATATTCTAGGATATGTGAAGGAACTCGTTTGAGTCCTAGATGCCGTGTGAACTTCAGAAGTTCACACGGCATCTTTTTGAGACCACTATATAGTTTGTGACGGAAATAAGAAACATGAAGAATACAAGAAGACCCGGTGGCGGACGGAAACCAGCAAAGCCAGAGTATAGCAAAGAGAAGAATCTGAAAGAACAGCTGAATGCAGCGGTTGAACTTTATAAAAAGGGCATGAGCTTAAAAGCTATCGGAGATGAACTGTTGCTCAATCCCATCAAGGTGCGCAAGCTCCTGATTACAGCAGAGGTTTATAAGTCAGAGATAGCGGAGAAGGTGAAAAGTACTTTTGATGAATACAGAGAGACGCAAGATTATAAAACTGCACTCTTCTCTACGGCTACTACTTTCCAACTTTCCAGAGCATCTGTCACTTCATATCTGCTGTATGAAAAAGGTGTTTACTTCCCGCCAGAGGAAAAGGACAAAATCAGTGTGGGTGCAGAGCGGCAGCGAAGATACAGAGCGGTGAAGCTGCTGCGGAAAGAACGGACAGAGGAAAAACTCTGGAATGCTGTTGTGATATATGGCGGTGTGAAGTTCTGGACATTCTCCGGGCTACCTTTTACTTACGAACTGCGTAAGGGAAGAAGCGGCGAATTTACAAGAGAACTGTGGATCGACCGCAGAGAGCATAGTAAAAGTCTGGCGTGGAGTTCGGTGCTGCTTGCATTTGAAAAGGTAAAAGACGGGAAGATTAAAGTAGAGCGACCTAAAGATTTGGGTGACATCCGGGGAGTGACATACATTTACAGTTTGTTTCTAAGGTTTGGACTTATTGAGGCAGCGAAAAATGATAAATCTCAGAAGTCTGAGAAATAAAAATACCGCCTGTGGATAATGAACCACAGACGGAGAAAATTATTACAGCTTATTTAGGAAATCTTCCAATACGCCATTCCACTTTTTAGGATATTCGTAGAACATCAGGTGGCCACCCATGACGTAGGTATTATAGCCGGGAAGCTGTGTTTCTACGAAAGGCTTTGCGATATCCTGCCAATGCTCTGCAATGAACATCAGGCTCGGCATTGTCGTACCGACATCTTTTGCTGTTTCCAGATAATTGGAGAAGACGGCATCGCAGAACAGCTGGCGGCAGATCTAGTAGGGAGTACGTCCAGAGATGTCGAGCAGATATTCCAGTTCATCCGGCTTCATTTCATGCTGAATCATGATGCCAGTTGCGTACTCACTGAAGAATTTGCGGCATCCTTCAGAAGAGGGCAATACCTGTGTGGCAACCTGAGAAAGTTCCTCAATGGTTCCCTCAGTCCACCACTTCGGATCAGGAGAAAGCGGCAGGGGAGACATATCGACTGTTACAACACCACGCAGCTTATCTTTACCGAACTGCTGCACATAACTCCAAGTGTCGAGGTTGCCAGTACTCCAGCCAGTCAGGACGATATCATCAAGACCAAGAGCATCAATCAAGCCGGCCACATCTTTACCATGTGTCAGATAATCGTTGCCATCCACAGTTTTTGAGGAATAGCCCTGACCACGAGGGTCGATGGCAATGACCCGGTAGGCCGAAGAAAAGTACTCCAGCTGATGCTTGAAAATCTCACCAGAGAAAGTCAGACCAGGAATAAAGATAAGAGGCTTGCCCTCACCTTTTTCCAAGATATGCAGTTCCACACCGGGAGCTACAGTTACATATTTGCTTTCCAGACGATCCTTTGCCATAAGAAAACCCTCTCATATAAACCTATATTACGAATTGGTTTATATGAATTATACATCTGTGGTAAATGAAAAGCAATAGCATATAAAAAATACCGTCTGTGAAGTGAACACAGACGGCGAGAGGCGTTAATACCTATAGGGGGAAAAATTAGGACTTCCCCGCGATAAAATCTTCAAGCTTCATAATATCTTGCCGGACAAACTGCGAGTAGTGATCTTTGTCACTGTCCTGCTTGCAATACTCGTTCAGCATGGAGTAGATGGAAGATGCAATATTTCTTGCGGGTCCTGTCAGGCAGTTGTTCAAAAACTGAAGTCTCTGTAAGTACGGGACAGCCTCCTTGTGGAAAGAACAACCCATGATGAGATCTTTACATCGCGTGATTTCATCGTACAGTTGGTATGTGCGCATAGTAACACCTCCAAAATCAATCATTATCTTGCGCCCGTGTGCGGAATGGATTTATTTTTTCCTTGACGGTTTAGGGTTGAGCGGTTACCTTTAAAATTTATACAGTTTGAAAACGGTAAGGTTCATTACGGACCTTGCCGTTTTGCTTTTTATGAAAATGTGAAATTTCTGAAATTCCCTCAAAAGTGTATATGAAAAGTCTACCGTGGATTCCTATTGGTAGAGAGCGTTTTAGAAAATTTGAAAAATTTTCTAAAACACCTTGCGAAATGGGCTCTCTCCGATTCTAGAAGTGAGAGATATATGCAAAAGCTTCTCAAAACATAAAATTTACAAAAAATTCAAAAACTCTCAGCGAAAACTTTTGCAAAATGGCCTCTCTAAAATTCTAAAGATGAGAAGACAAGACAAACTTCTCAGGTGAACCTTGAAAATTACATGAGCCATCCCAGAAAAATACCTCTGGTCAGAATGTGCATTCTGCGCGTCTTACCGGAAAATACGCCGGAGAAAATCGGGCAGGAACGGGCTGGGACAGAGTGGACGGTAGTTAAGAGCAAGATTCGCCTTTGTATACGAAACTGCTCCTACGGGCGGTTTCTCCATAGCGGCATCTTGATGGGGATTGTGCTCCCCATACCCTCACATCGTGCAAAATCGCATGATTTTGCTTATTGGTGGCCTGCCGCAGCAGGTCACAGCCGGAGTGCAGATGCAATGCCGGGAAAATCAAATTCTTGATTTTGGAAAGGAGATCCCATGCCACGAACGAAGAAAAAAGTGAAATCTATCGTAAAGACAAAAGTAATCTCCGCACGAGTAACAGAAACAGTACATGAACTTTTACACCAGCAGGCAGAAGATGCCGGAATGACCCTCTCTGAATTTGCAGCACAGATGCTGATGAAAGGCCGCGTGAATACCTCGTATGTGTTCTATGTTCACCCGGACGAGATCGAAGCAATTACACGGGAGTTTGCCGCCATCGGGAACAACTTGAACCAGATCGCGGCGTTCTTCAACAGTGGGGGTCTTCCATCACATGTCATGTGTGAAAACATCAACCATGCGATTTCCTGCATTTTTGAAATGCGGGAGCAGGTCGCAGAAATGGCAGGAAAGAACTATGGCAATATTAAAGCACATCGCAAGTAAGAGTTCCAACTATGGTGCTGCACTGGAGTATCTGATTTTCAAGCATGACGAGCTTCGGAAAACTCCGATCCTTGACCAGAACGGAAATCGCATCATGCGGGATGAGTTTTATCTGGACGGTCTGAACTGTGAACCCTATTCCTTCGATGCGGCCTGCCAGCAACTGAACCGCGAATATCAGAAGAACAAAAACAAGGATGAAATTAAATCGCACCATTACATCATCAGCTTTAATCCACGGGACAGCACAGAAAATTGTTTGATGGGTAAACGGGCGCAGGAGCTTGGACTGGAATACGCAAAAGCCAACTTTCCGGGACATCAGGCATTGGTCTGTACGCACATGGATGGGCACAATGGCAGCGGCAACATTCATGTCCATATCCTAATCAACAGTTTGCGAAAACTGGATGTTCTGCCGCAGCCTTTTATGGAACGTCCTATTGACTGTAAGGCGGGCTACAAACATCATTTGACAAAGGATTATTTGAAGTATTTACAGAAATCGCTGATGGACATTTGTATGAGGGAAAATCTGAATCAGGTCGATCTGCTTTCCCCCTCTCTTGAGAAAATGTCGGAACAGGAATATCATGCCAAACGACGCGGACAAGTTAATCTTGACTTTGCCAATTTCGAACTCACACTAGAGGGCCTCACTCCCATGCGCACGACTTTTGAAACAGAAAAAGAAAAAATCAGAAATGCTATTACCGATGTGGCCAAAAGATCAGTGTCTTTTATGGACTTCCAAAATCTGTTAAAGCTGGAATACGGCATTTTGCTAAAAGACCATCGAGGGCGATTCAGCTATCTTCCGGCAGACAGAGATAAATTCATTTCGGCCAAAACGCTGGGAACCTGTTTTGACCGTGCGCATCTTTTATTGCTTTTTAAGTGTAACGCAGCCGAGAAAGAAAAGCAGCGGTGGTGTGTCGATGATCCTATGGACGCGCTGTACATCAAATCGAACCTCCGGCTGGTTGTAAATTTGCAGGATTGCGTAAAGGCTCAGCAAAGCTATGCCTATGCCCAGAAGGTCAAAATCTCAAATTTACAGAAGATGGCGCAGACCGTTCTCTATGTGCAAGAGCACGGGTACGATTCTTATGAAGAACTCTATAAAACTGCAGAAAGTATTGACCGAAAAATGGCAGCAGCGCGAAGTGATGCGAGATTCACGGAAGTAAAACTGAAAAAAGTCAATGAGCAGATTTATCATTTGGGACGGTATTTTTCTACAAAATCTGTTTATAGCAAATTTTTGAAAGCCCCTAACAAGAAAATTTTCCGGCAAACCCATTTCGATGAAATTGCAAAACACGAGGAAGCGCGTCAATTCCTAAAACGGGATTTCCCGGACGAAAAATTTCCTTCGATGAAGGACCTCCGAGCAGAAAAAGAACTTCTGATGCGCACAAAGGACGCACGGTATGAAACATACCACTATTTTAAGGACCGCAATGCCGAAATACAGACGGTACTTGCCAATGTTGATAGCATCCTTGAAACGGCAAAAGTGCAGCGGCGCGAGCGTCAACCGAAACGCAAGAAGCGCAGCTATGATATGAGCCTGTAATCAGCAGGGTCTTCCACCCCGCACCCCGGAACCCTTCCGGATGCGTAAGCCCGTGCAGGGCTTTCCCATTCGGCAGGGACTTTTGAAAACGATTCGGAGGAAGTTTGAGTAAAGAGTACATCAAAGCACAAACCCCACTACCCGCTTATTTCCCTTATCCGAAATTTCTGCTGCAGATGAGCCTTTCCCATACGGCACGATTGACGTATGTTTTGCTGCTGGACCGCATGACCCTTTCTCAGAAGAACAGCTGGGTGGATGTGCAGGGCCGGGCATATGTGCTCTATCCGTTGGCAGGGCTGGCGGAAGATCTTCAGAGCAGCATTTCCAGTGTCACCCGTGCCCTGCGGGAACTGGAAGCCGCACGGCTGATCGAACGGCGGTTCAATGGCTTTTCCAAGCCAAACCGGATATTTCTCGGCGTTCCCCGGACTGCGCAGAAATGCGCAATCGAGATGGCCCAAAATGAGCAGCCTGATTGCTCAAAAGTGAGCAATACGGTTGCGCAAAACTGCACATCGAACCAAACAAATAAGAACAACCTAAGATTGAACCAACTGAATAGAACTAAAGAAGCGTATGGGCGATATCGGAATGTTTTTCTGGAGGATTATTCGGAACTGGAAATGGAAATTGCAGAGTTGGATACTCTGATCGAAGACCTTTCGGCCTATATGCAGTCTACAGGCAAGAAGTATGCAGATCATGCGGCGACCCTACGCAGTTGGTCAGCACGAAAGAGAAAGCAACAGAAACCGGGAACAGGCATCCCGGACTATACCTACAACAAGGAGGAAAGTTTATGACGGAAACGATCCAGACAGCGATGGACAGGCTTATGACGATTTCTGCAGAACCGCAGGACTACATTGCGGGAGATGGGCTGCTGTACTGCGGCAGCTGCAAAACTCCCAAGGAAGCGTTCTTTCCGAATGGCAAAAAACTGTTTGGGCGTGACCGCCATCCGGCTGAATGCCGGTGCAGGCAGGCTACAAGGGAAAAGCAAGAGAAAGAAGAACGTGCAAGGCTGCATTACGAGAAAGTGCAGCGGCTGAAGCTGCAGGGCTTTACCGACTGGGCGATGCAGCACTGGACATTTGCAAACGATCACGGGCAAAATCCACAGATGCAGCTGGCACAGCGGTATGTGGCCCACTGGCCGGAAATGCGGGAAAAGAATGTGGGGCTGCTGCTCTGGGGCGGTGTTGGTACAGGCAAGAGTTTTATGGCGGGTTGCATTGCCAATGCCCTGATGGAACAGGAAGTGGCCGTCTGCATGACGAATTTTGCCCGAATCATGAATGAACTGAATAACGCCTTTTCCGGGCGAAATGAAGTCGTGGACAGGCTCTGCGGCTATCCGTTGCTTGTCATTGACGATTTCGGCATGGAGCGGGGCACGGAATATGCGCTGGAGCAAATTTATAACATCATCGACAGCCGCTACCGCAGCCGGAAACCGCTGATCGTTATCACGAATCTGACCTTGACGGAGTTGAAAAAACCGCAGGATACCGCCCACGCCCGTATCTATGACCGTCTGCTGGAACTGTGTACCCCGATTGCCTGCACAGGCCCCAGCATGAGAAAGGATATAGGACAGGCAAAATTGGATTTACTGAAAACACTTCTGGCTTGAATGGGAGGAACGCGATTGCAAGAAAACGGCAGAATGAATTGGTTGGAGCAGATCCACCAGATGAAGAACCGGGACATCCGCACGATTGAACAGTCTGAACTGGAGGAACTGCCGCAGGATGCAGTGGAACACGGACTGCCACAGGAGGAAAGGCTGAAGAATCTGCTGGATAAGGTCCGAAATCCTTATTGCTATCTGGACAACGGAATTATTGTGAAGCTGAATTTCGCACCGAGAGGGAGCAGCACACTGTCTGAGCGCGTTGGCCGATGCTTTCAGTCTGCCAGCTGAAAAGGCAGATAAGACTTCGGCAAGCTGCTGAAAAATCACACAGAAAATTTCACACTTTAATGCGATAAAGCACTGGACAAAAGATGATGATTATGGTAAGCTGTTTGTGGGTAAGAAAATAGGAATGTGCCGGCTGAGTAAAGTTTGCTCGGCAGGCTTGTTCTACATAGAAAAATGTGGAGCCTTTCGCTTCTCTGACGAACAGTATTGCCGATTCGTTAAGGAGGTGGAAGGCTTTTGTTATACCCTGATATGAATTTGCAGAAGAGAACACAGCAAAATACAACCCGATACCGTACAGCCTTGTACTTGCGTTTGTCTCGTGAGGATGGCGATAAGACAGAGAGCGACAGTATTGCAAATCAGCGCACCCTGCTGGAAGCCTATGCCGCAGACCACCCGGAACTGTGTATTGTGGATGAGTTTGTGGACGATGGCTACTCCGGCTCGAACTTTGAACGGCCTGCGTTCCAAAACTTGTTCAGGGAACTGGAACAAGGGACTATCAACTGCATTCTGGTGAAAGATTTGTCCCGCTTTGGACGGAATTACATTGAAGTGGGACGCTATCTGGAACGGATTTTCCCGGTCATGCGGGTCCGGCTGATTGCTGTGACAGACAACTATGACAGTCAATCTGCGTGGAAAACCAGCGATTCCATCATGGTTCCGATGCGGAACTTGCTCAACGATGCCTACTGCCGGGATATTTCCGTCAAAATCAAGAGCCAGCTTGCGGTTAAGCGCAAGCGCGGCGATTTTGTGGGGAGCTTTGCAGCGTTTGGATACCGGAAGGATCCTGCCAATCATACCAGGCTAATTGTGGATGAACTGGCAGCGGAAACGGTGCAAGATATTTTCCGCTGGAAGATCAGCGGCATGAATAATCAGGGTATTGCAGACCGCTTGAATGCGGAAAAGGTACCGTCCCCAGCTACGCGAAAGCTGCAGAGCGGTGCAAAGCTGAGCCTGCACTTCCGCAAGAGCGATGAGCCGCCGTGGTCTGCCAAGGCGGTGGACCGCATCCTGTACAATGAGGTCTATACCGGAAAACTGGTGCAGGGAAAGACCCGGCGATTGGACTATCGCTCCAAAAAGAAAATGAACGTGCCGATGCGGGACTGGACAATCGTGGACAATACCCATGAAGCAATCATTCCGGCAGAGCAGTTTGAACTGGTGCAGCGGATTCTGGAAACCGAAACACGCAGGCCGAACGATGCCGAAACGGTGGCCCTGTTTGCAGGCTTTCTCTACTGTGGGGACTGCGGCAGCCGGCTGGTGCGCAGGTCGGCCAGCTATAAGGGAAAGCGGTATATCTATTATCAGTGCTCCGGCAGCAAGCAGAACAAGGGTAGCTGCACGAGCCATAACCTGCGGGATGAAAAGCTCTATAACATTGTGCGGAATGCGCTTCAAATGCAGATCCAGATTGTGATGGAGGAAGCGGAATTTGTGGAAAGCATCCGGCAGGCCCAGCAGGAACCCTACCGTGTGCGGCGCATTGAACGGCAGATTCGGCAGCTGACCGCAGAAAAGGCCCATACACAGGGCATTAAGGAAAAATTGTATGGGGATTACGCAGAGGAAATCCTCACACGGGAGGATTTTTTGAACTACAACGAACTGTACAGCAAGCGAATCGAAGAGTATGACCGCAAAATCACAGAACTGGAAACAGAACGGCAAAACCTACAGACTGCTCCAAACGCTTATCCGTTTCTGGATGTGTACCGTAAGTATCGAAAATTGGAAGAAATCACCCGCCCGATGATTGTTGAATTGATTGAGAAAATCGAAGTGTATGAGGGCAATCGGGTGGAAATTACGTTCCGATTCCACGATGAAATTGCGGACCTGCTGGAAGAACTGCATCAAAAGCAGATGGGGCAGCGTGAAGTATCTGCATGAAAGGAGAGGCTGGACATATGGCAAGAGTAAGCAAGAAGGTAAGTGCGGCGCAGCGGGAAGCGGAGAACGCACCGCACCGTGTCTGGAAAACTGCAATTTACGCGCGATTGTCTGATTTCGATGATGTACTTCGGAATACGGAATCACTGGAAGTGCAGATTTCCTATATCAAGGAGTACATCAATCGCCGGGATGATTTGATGCTGCTGGATGTATTTGCGGACAAGCGGTGCACAGGGATGAACTTTGACCGCCCGGAATTTGAACGGCTGCTGAAAGCACTGCAGGAGCGGAAAGTCAACTGCATTGTGGTAAAGGACTTCTCCCGACTGGGTCGTAATTTCGTGGAAACAGGTCAGTATCTGGAACAGGTGTTTCCGCTGTTCGGTGTAAGATTTATCGCCATCAACGATAACTATGACAGCCTGAACAGCCAGAACCGGGATGGGATGCTGGTGCCGATCAAGAGCATGATCAATGAGATGTACTCGAAAGACCTGTCCCAGAAGATCCAGTCGTGCTTTCGCTCCAAGGAAGCGCGGGGAGAAATCTATACCCCGGTTCCGTTCGGTTACAAGAGAAATCAGCAGAATCATTTGGTTCTGGATGAGGAAGTCAGCGATGTGGTGATGCGGATTTTCCTCTGGAAGAAATCCGGCATGAAAGAGCGTGAGATTGCAAAGAAGCTGTCTGCGCAGGGAATCCAGACACCTTTTACACGCCGCTGTCAGCTGGGATACCTGAAAAACACCTTGCGGGTAAAGGACCCAGCATGGCAGACTGTTTTCGTGACAAAGGTTCTGGAAAATCCGGTCTACACGGGAACCATGGTGTATAACCGCATCGCCTACGATGAAACGTATCGAAAAACCGGAGAAAATCCACGGGGAAGCTGGCGGATGGTGACGGACAACCATCCGGCGATTATCAGCTGGGGACTGTTTGATGAAGTTTCCGCGTTGCGGGAAGCTGAGCAAGCGGTCAGGGAGGAACGGAAAACATGGTGCAAACAGCGCAGAAAGAACAATCCGAACATCTTCAAAGGCCGGATATTTTGCAAAGAGTGCGGAGAAAAGCTGGTTTGTCATTGGCAAAGTGATGGTGCGCTGTATTTTTACTGTGCATCTTGCCATGTTTCAATTTCAGAGAAAAACCTCTGGAACGGCATCCATAAGGAACTGCACCAGCGGATGGAAGAACACCGTGATTTGCAGAAGCTGGTACGGAAAAGCTCTGGAAAAAGAAAACTCCAATCAAAAGAAATAGCTACAAAACGTGAAATTGAACAGGCGTCAGGCAATATCGTTCGACTGGAATTGCAGAAGCGCAGCGGCTATGAGCGGTATGTTCTCGGAAAACTTTCAAAGGAGAAATTTCTGGAACTGAAGCAGGATGCAGAAAATGAAATTGAGACATTCAGACAGACAAAAGCTGAAAAAGAGAAAGAACTGGCCGTTGTTCAAGAAGAATTACAGCAGAAAAAGCAGATCGCAGGAAACACCGAAGTCCTTTTAACGGCAGACAATCTGCAGCAGTATGTAAAGAAAATTGAAGTGGACCGCAGGAAAATTACTCACGCGGAATTTTTACTGTGATGAAAAAGGAGAACAAAGCAATGAAAGAAAAAATCTACGATGCCCGGACTGGGCTGGAATATGTTTTGGTTGATGATTATTACCTGCCAGCCTTGAAGCAGCCACGGACTCGTCCGATTGGCCGCTGGGGAATGCTGCACAAGGCGTACCTGAAACTGCGAAAAACGGCCTATTACCAGAGCTTGCTGCTGAGCGGAAAACTGGATACTGTTTTAGCAAATGTGGAAGAGCAGTCAGCAGAGCGATATGAGGTTTTGATTGAGCAGATGAGCCAGCAGGAGGGCGTTTCGGAAAAACTGAAAGAAGAAAATCAGATGGAGTGGGTATGCCGCATGAGCAATCTGGAAAATCGTGCAGCGGAAATTGTAAAGGCAGAGTTGATTTATCCGTTTGAAGGGCGGTGAGCAGCAGATGATCGGAACCTATTACCGGCTTTCTTTTGCGGACGAGGATGTGGGTGCTGATAAGGCTGAGAGCAACAGCATTCAGGGCCAGCGCGGACTGGTAGAGGGGTACATCATGGCCCGCCCCGAACTGGCAACAGAGCCGCGTCAGGAGTACGTGGACGATGGCTACTCCGGCACATCTACAAGCCGTCCTGCGTTTCAGCGGCTAATTCAAGATGCACAGGACGGAAAGGCGAAAACGATTATCGTAAAGGACTTTTCCCGGTTCGCCCGTGACTATATTGAAGCAGGCGATTATATGGAGCGGATCTTCCCGTTGCTGGGCGTTCGCTTCATCTCCGTCAACGATGGGTATGACAGCGGAGCTCAAGTCGGAAACGATGTGCGCGGACTGGAAGTGGCCATCAAGAACATCATCAACGCATCCTACAGCCGGGACCTTTCCGCTAAAATCGCAGCAGCCGACCATGTGATGCAGAAGAAAGGAATGTATCTCGGAGGATACCGCCCGTTTGGATTCCTGCCGGACCCGAACGACTGTCATAAGCTGATTCTAGACCCGGTAGCCAGTCGATATGTGCGGTTGATCTTTGAACTGGCATTGCAGGGCAACAGAACAGGCACCATCGCAAAAATCTTGAATGAAATGCAGATTCCGACCCCGGCAGCGTATCACGTAGCGGAAAATCATGTGTACAGTGAGCAGAAAGCATGGGACTTGCAGCGTAGCCATTGGACAAGCGGAACAGTTTACCATATTTTGAAAAATGAGAAGTATAAGGGAACATATGTGGGCGCGAAATTCATTATGCCGGTTCCCTGTAAGCGTCGGATCTTGCGCGCTCCCTTGGAACAGCAGGTACGAATTGAGGACAGCCATGCCGCTATTGTGACCCCGGAGGAATTTGAACAGGCACAAATGGTCATTATGCTGCAGCATGGGAAGCACCAGGCCGGGAACTACACAAAACACCAGTATCCCTTGAAAAGCAAGGTCTATTGCGGCTACTGCCAGAAGCTGATGAAATATCGTGTACTCAAGAAGCTTGGCCCCTCGTTTAACTGCAGATTTTCGGCCACAGCGGTGGACAGCCCCTGCAAGCGAATCCCGATCTCCGAGGAACTGCTGGAACATATCGTCCGAAATGCGCTGACAGCGCAGATAAAGCAGGCAGAGTATGTACTGGAAATCCTGCACGAACGGGAACGCAAAGCCTTAATCTGCTTTTCCGCACTGGAACGGCAGGAAGAAAAGCTGAGTGCAGAAAAGGCAGAGCTCGTAAAACTTCGTGTTGCACTGTATGAGCAGTATGCCGATGGGAATATGAGTAAGGAAGAGTTCATCCGGCAGAGAGATGCCTACAGAGTGCAGAAAGATGATAAGATGGAGCAGATTCAAAGGCTGCGTACCGAGAAAGACCAAATTTTACTGCCTGTGAAGAAGGACACTGATCATTTGCAGACTGTCATGAGTACTGTAGAAGAAGCAGGTGATGTGATGCACTTATCGCAGAATGTGGTAGAAGCCTTTATAGACCGCATTGAGGTTTTCAACGATGAACGCGTGAAAATTCGCTTTACATTTGAAGATGTGCTGGCAGGCTATGCAGAATGAGCCGTAGCCAGAATCAATGGGGTAAGCAGAAATTTTCTTGTAAGAACATGAGATTCATGGTATCATAGAAGCAATAAAAAGTCTGTGTGTGGCTACGCGAAAGGAGCAGCAGAGATGAAAAAATTGAACATCCCAGTTGGTATTTCGGATTTTGAGAAGATTCGGAACGGTGGGTTTTATTATATTGACAAATCTGGCCTGATTACGGAAATTTTGAGCGAAAAATCAGAAGTGACACTTATCACTCGCCCACGGCGTTTCGGTAAGACGCTTGGTATGAGTATGCTGGAAAGCTTCTTTGACATCCGCAAGGACAGCAGAAAGTTGTTTGAAGGACTGGAAATTGCAGAGCATCAGGCATTATGTGATGAGTGGATGAACCAATATCCTACAATTTTTGTTTCGTTTCGGCAAGTAGATGGACTGGATTTCACCGGGGCGTATGATATGCTCACAATGGTGATAGCAGATTTGTACAACAAACATCTTTATTTGCTTGATAGTGAAAATGCTACAGAGTTCCAAAAAACAGCGTTTGAGCATCTTGCACATGGCAGTGGCTCCATAAAAGAAGTTAAGAGCAGCCTTATGCTTTTGACAACGATGATGCAAAGTTACTATGAAAAGCCTGTAATTCTTCTTATAGACGAGTATGATGTACCCGTAGCAAAAGCGAACAATAACGGTTATTATGATGAAATGCTCGATGTCATGAAAGGCCTGATGCAAGCACTGAAAGACAATCAAGCTCTTCAATTTGCAGTTGTTACGGGCTGTTTGAAGATTGCAAAAGAGAGCATCTTTACAGGAACAAATAATTTCGTATCGGATACTATCACGAACTCTCGTCTAAATGAGTATTTTGGATTCGTGCAGAGCGAGGTCAATCAGTTATTAAAAGATGCTGACTTAACAGAGCAAGCTGAGAATATCAAGAAATGGTATGATGGATACCATTTTGGTGACTTTGATGTTTATTGTCCATGGGATGTAATGAATTACTTGCTAGAACTGCAGCGCAATTCGAATGCCAAGCCCATCAGCTACTGGAAGAATACCAGTGACAATGCCATTATCCGTTCCTTTATTGACTATGCGGGGAGTACAATCACAAATAAACTTGAAACCCTGATGGCTGGCGGCTGCATTGTTCAGCGTGTGGATGAAAACCTGACCTATAATTATCTACACTCCTCGGAAGATAACCTCTGGAGTATGCTGTATCTGACAGGATACTTGACCAAAGCTCGTGAAGAAGATTATAAGGGAGAGCTGCCAGATGACATGGTTGCCCTTATGATTCCGAATGCAGAAATCAAAGAGATTTTTGAAACGACAGTCATTAAATGGTTTGATGACAGTACGAAGAAGTGGAATCGAAATGCTTTGTTCGATGCAGTCTGGAACGGTGACAGTGAGGGCATTACAAGAGAAATGAATGCTCTTCTCCGGCGTACCATCAGCTATCATGACTATCGGGAAGACTTCTACCACGCTTTCCTTGCGGGCATTTTTACAGGTGCCGGATATATGGTAGACTCCAACAAGGAGCATGGAGAAGGTCGAAGCGATGTGGTTGTATACGATTCCATCAATGCCCGTGTTGCAATCTTTGAAGCAAAGTACACGAAAGTACTGGAAAATCTGGAGAGCGAATGCGATATGGCTCTGCGGCAAATTGATAATCGGATGTACGCGAAGGAATATGAGGACGACTACGATCAAATTCTTTGCTACGGTATTTCGTTCTTTAAGAAACGCTGCATGGTAAAGAAAAAATAAGTTGTCCTTAATCTTAAAGAGTTATAAAGTGAAGCTCGCATAAACTACAGACAGTACTCAAGCTTGTTCGAGGGTACGTTTGCAGCGTATGCGAGCTTTTTAATTTGTGATTTTAATACAGATGAATGTTAAATTCCAAGGCTGACAAGAGTAGCCTTTAACTCTTTTGTTATGGCTAGTGTAAAAGAAAAGAAAGACCTAAGCAACATGGGGAAGGTAGAATGAAATTGCCTTGTAAGAACGTTAAATTCATGGTATCATAAAAACGATGGAGAGCCTATTAACTTGGCGAAGAATTGAAGACTATTGATGAATACGAACGAAAACATTGGGAGTTAGGGCGAATTACGCCAGTCTAAACTATGGAAGTAAAGAATTGTAAAACTTGTGGCAAACAATTTCTGAGTGAAACTGATAATTCATACTGCCGTATTTGCAACAAAAAGTGGTATGAGAAGCAGGAAAAAATTCGGGAACAAGCTGAAAACTTAAAATGGCAAGAACAGAAAGAACAGGAGCGAAAACTATTTGAGGCAAAAGTGCAAACATATAAACCAATCTTGATGGAAAGTGTAAATCCTTCAGCACATACACTTTATATTATAGGGAATGGCTTTGACTTGATGCATAGAGTCCCCTCAAGCTACTATAACTTTCGTGATAGTCTTGGCAAGAATAATAGTCTTCGATATAGTCTTGAAACAGCATTAACAGCCGAAGACATATGGGCGGACTTTGAAAACGCACTTGGTACTTTGAATCTCAATTTGATGGGGAGCAGGAATATCATCGATATGTGGCTTGACGATTTTGGGGTTTATGGTGATGAGGATAGTGGCGCTGCGGAGTTCTATATGGCTGTGGAAGCTGCAGCGGCACCAATGGCCAATTTAGTAAATAACCTTCAGCCGACCTTTCGTAGATGGATTGAGCGCCTTGAGGTTGGAACTGATGATCGACCACTGAATGGACTTATTCATCCACAGGGAAAGGTCCTTGATTTTAACTATACAGAATTTATTGAAACGCTGTATGGTGTAAAAGAAGTTTGTTACATCCATGGGAGCAGAAAAAAGAAGAAAAAATTGATTCTTGGACATAAGCCAGGAGCGGCAGGAAATTTTCATCAGAAAAATAGGAAGCCGCAAAATTATCGTCAGGCTATGATTGATGTAGCACAGGACAATGTGTTTGACTTGATCGGACAGTATGATAAGGATTTAACCAAGGACAGTCAAGAAATTATTAAAAACAATCAGGCTTTTTTTGATGGATTGGCGTGCACTGAACAGATTGTTGTGATTGGGCATTCAATCTCACTAGTTGATTGGGATTATTTTATTGAAGTGAATAAAAAAGCATCGAATGCGCATTGGTGTTTTGGAATTTATGGCCTAAATGATCTCCGAAATATGGCTGAGTTGGTAAAAAGTTTGAACATAAAGAATTACGATATCTTTCGGACAGACAGCATTTGGACGAAACCCAAAAAAGTTGGCAACGGAAAGGCATCTCAAAGGGCATTGAAACCGAGAATTTTTCAAGAGGATGAGATCACTGTTACGATAAGACAAATGTATGATTTGATGATTGCTGATTCGTATGAAATTATCCTTCCGAATCATGCAAAGAGTATAGTAATTTATGAGCATTGCATTTTTGTTGTAATGGATGATTTAGATAGAAACATAATCTTCTTCAAGCGACAAGCAAAGGGGTGGACGTTTGTCAGCGTATTAGAAAGTTTTTTGCATCAGAGCCTTATAAACCGAAGACTTAGACACATATTTCTTAATGAAGATGATATTATCTTTGTATATAATAATCGCGTAAGAAAGTATGATCTTAATACTGGGAAACTGATTGCCAATCAGCAGATGCGGGATGCAAGGAGTAAGGAGTATTTGGGTAAGGATGTTATGAATAAGTTTGTTGGAAGAGGTATATGAGTTGGTTGAAAAGTTAAAACCTTATGTAGACGATAGCAGAGCGGTTTTGATTTAAGGGGGCGGCGGAAAATAGTTGGATACCGTTAGACTAAAATTTAAAAATATAGAGTAAAGCAGATAAGCCCTACAAGGCTCAAGTTGGTTTGAAAACCGATTGAAGCCTTGTAGGGCTTATTTTTTCCCTACTTGACAACCGCATAACAAGGGAAAGTAGAGAAAAAATCAATATTTTGATTGAAGATGAACAAGACGGTATACAGAATCTTATTATCATTATTTTTTGAGTGGTGAGATATATAGAGACTGCTGCTACCAATGCCCTTACGCACAAAGACAGCGTGTGGGCGACATTACCATTGGAGATTATTGGGGCGTTCAGAAATATGATCCGCAGCTTCTGGTGGAACAGGGAGGAACGATCAATAGTAAAGAAGGCGTTTCCTGCCTGCTGATAAACACGGAACGCGGACAACACCTTGTCGAGAAATACGGTGCGAAGATAGAAAGCTATCCGGTTGAATTTTCTAACATTGCTTAGGAGAATACGCAGCTGAACCGGCCAACGAAGCATACCAGACTGAGAAATAAAATTTTCAGGAAGTATAAGGCGAGCGGCTATGCTGGTGTGGAAGCAATTTTTGAGCGGGATCAGCGGAACCAGAAGTTCATAGGGGGAATGTATGACCGCATTTGCGGAATGTTCTGCCGGAAAACACGGTAAGGCTGCGGCTTTCGGTCAAAATACACACATTTCCGTGCATCAGCGGCAAATGTTTGTTAAACTATTATCTATCTTGCAAGCTTGCAATGTGCACGGTTTTTGTTTATAATAGTAGAGTAACGGGGCAAGACCCCCGAATGCGAGCGAAACTCTAGTTCAGAAATTAAAACTTGAGAGGAGTTTATTACCATGGGTTTAGGTAAGAAGACGATCGACGATCAGAACTACTGCGGCAAGAAGGTGCTTGTCCGTTGCGATTTCAACGTCCCGATGAAGGACGGCGTGATCACCAACGAGAACCGCATCAATGCAGCTCTGCCCACCATCCAGAAGCTGGTCAACGATGGCGCAAAGGTCATCCTGTGCAGCCATCTGGGCAAGCCCAAGAACGGCCCCGAGGCAAAGTTCAGCCTGGCACCCGTTGCTG
>ERZ860148.350-NODE-350-length-38348-cov-4.419372_pt1 | contig 38348 bp, 31 predicted proteins | sample MGYA00509981_ERZ860148 | MGnify/ENA primary metagenome ERZ860148 (study PRJEB30046, sample SAMN00715199) | human gut metagenome | study: EMG produced TPA metagenomics assembly of the A metagenome-wide association study of gut microbiota in type 2...
CCTTGCCCCTATATCAGATGAGAGCGCCCATAATAAGAGCAAAAAAGCAAAAAATCTTAGATATTCTTGACAGACGAAACAGTGCCTGAAAAGACAAAAACAAAATAAAACTGCCAGACACAGACATTACATAAGACATACATTGTGTTGTGAGATCGGGTATAAGATTTGGATGTTGTTTGGTAAATGGCATATGCATATACGATAGGAAAAAGCGAGAGGAGAGAAGATGATGACAGCGATGAAATGGTTTTATGGTTTCTTGAAAAAATACCGTCTGCGTATGTTCTTTGGCATGGTTTTAGTTACGATCTTAGCAGCAGCGGCACTGGCGAGTCCCTATATCTCCAAGATTATAGTAGATACCGTGATCAAAGGAGGAAAGACAGAATATCTGATTCCGCTTGTCGGGATCCTTGTCGGGCTTGTAGTCGTAAAGGGGGTATGCCGGTTTAGTTCACAGGTGCTTTTTGAAACCAGCTCACAGGGAGTTCTTTATGCGATGCGTGATAAGGTTTACCGCAAGCTTTTGATGGAAGATTTTGCTTTCTATAATAAGAATAGGACCGGAGATCTGATGGGACGACAGACCGGTGATATGGATGCAATCCGTCATTTTGTGGCATATGTCATTTATACGATTTATGAAAACATATTATATTTTGTGCTGGCATTGGTCATGATCTTTACAATCAATGTTCCGATGGCACTTTGCATGGTGATCGTATTGCCGCTGGCAGCACTTACAACATATTTGCAGGCAAAAAGTGTACATCCTGCATTTAAGAAATGCCGTGATGCATTTTCCGGTCTGAACACATTTGTACAGGAAAATATCAGCGGAAACCGCGTGGTGAAAGCATTTGCAAAAGAAGATTATGAAAAGGAAAAATTCAATGTGCAAAATGACATATACAGAGAAGCAGAATTAGGAGCTGCAAAGATCTGGAGAAGATATGTGCCGGTATTTGAGTTTTTATCCTATGTTTTAACGATCATCTTAATGCTTGTTGGCGGTATCATGGTAGTAAAAGGGCAGATGACACTCGGTGATCTTGTCGCAGTAAACGGATATCTCTGGATGCTGACAGTTCCTCTGCGTATGGCAGGATGGTGGATCAATGATGTGCAGAGATTTACTACATCTGTAGAAAAAATCTATGATACTTACAGTGCGGAACCGGATATCAAACGTCCGAAAAAGCCTGTGAAGCATAAAAAATTAGAAGGAAATGTGACCTTCAAAAATGTATCATACCGTGCCGATGATGAAGATATTCTTCAAAACATCAACTTTGATGTAAAAAAAGGTGAAACGGTTGGCATTATTGGGACAACAGGAGCAGGCAAATCAACAATAGTCAATCTGATGTGCCGTTTCTTTGATGCAACAGAGGGAGAAGTCTTAGTCGATGGTGTCAATGTAAAAGATTATGATATGCATGATCTGCGCGACAACATCGGTATGGCGATGCAGGATGTTTTCCTTTTCTCTGATACGATCGAAGGAAATATTGCTTATGGCAAGCCGGATATCAGCTTTGAAAAAGTCAAAGAAGTTGCCCGTATGGCGGATGCCAATCATTTTATTCAGAATCTTCCGGAAGGATATGATACGATCGTAGGTGAAAGAGGTGTCGGACTGTCAGGAGGACAAAAGCAGCGTATTTCACTGGCAAGAGCATTACTGAAAGAACCGGCAATTCTGGTATTGGATGATACCACCTCCGCAGTGGATATGGAGACAGAAAGTTATATCCAGAAGCAGCTTGAGAACATCGACCATGCCTGCACGATCTTTATTATTGCATACCGTATTTCTTCGATCATGAATGCGGATCAGATTCTGGTACTGGATCAGGGAAAGATCATTGAGCATGGTACGCATAAAGAGCTTCTTAAGAAGAACGGTTATTACGCTACCGTATATAAACACCAGTTCCCGGAAGCAGCCGATGCGGTCAGAGAGTAAGCAGGAAATGAAAAAGAGATATACAGTCTCTGAAAGGAGTCTGTATAGGAAAGGATGGTATAGATAAATGGCTAGAAACCGTTATGATATGGATGAAGTCTTAGAAGAAAAGTTTGATATCAATCAGGTAAAGCGGCTGGCAAAATATGTGGCACCACATAAGACAAAGATGCTTCTTGCTTTATTTTTGATGCTGTCATCTGCATTTTTATCAACATTTCTGCCAAAGTTTTTACAGCTTGAAATGGATGTATATATTCCGGATAAAAATATAACAGGGATTGTAGGAATCGTGCTTTTGACAGCAGTGATCTGTATCTATCTTGTTGTTTGCATTCGCTTAAAGATCACACTGACCATGCATGTAGGACAGGATGTGATACATCAATTAAGAGAAGATATCTTTGAAAAGCTGCAAGAACTTCCGTTTAGTTATTATGATGAGCGGCCACATGGAAAGATTCAGGTGCGTGTAGTCAATTATGTAAATAACCTGAGTGATATTTTATCCAATGGTATTTTACAAACGATCACCGATCTGTTTAACTTACTTTTTATTATTGGCTTTATGTTTTATATGAATGTCCGATTAACATTGATCTGTCTGTGCGGACTGCCGTTTTTGTTTCTGTTCATTGTGCTGATCAAAAGAGGACAGCGTCGGGCATGGCAGATACAGAGCAACAAACAATCGAATCTGAACGCATATATCTCGGAAAGTATCAATGGTATTCGTGTGACACAGGCATTTGTCCGGGAAGATAAAAATACAGAGATCTTTAATGATCTGAGTCAGAACTATAGAGATTCCTGGATGCATGCATCGTATTATGGCTTCGCAATGGGGCCAATGGTCGACCTGATCTCAACGATCACAACAGCCTTTGTCTACGTGCTGGGTGTTCATTATATAATAGATGGCAATGTATCAGGTGTCAGTATTGGTGTGCTGATCGCATTTACAGCGTATATCAGCCGTTTTTGGGCACCGATCAATACGATCGCAAGCTTTTATAACAGCGTGGTCACAGCAGTTTCCTATTTAGAAAGGATTTTTGAAACCATTGATGAGCCGGTAGAAGTAAAGGATGCCAAAGATGCAATCGAAATGCCTGCCATTCAGGGTAAACTCGAATTTGAACATGTGACATTCAGTTATGAAAAAGGAGTAGAAATCTTAAAGGATGTTAATTTCAGCGTTGAGCCGGGCAAAACCATTGCATTCGTAGGTCCGACCGGAGCGGGAAAAAGCACGATTGTCAATCTGATCAGCCGGTTCTACAATGTGGATAGCGGAAGAATCCTGATCGACGGTGTGGACATTTCGAAAGTGACTCTTCGTTCCCTGCGTAAACAGATGGGTGTTATGATGCAGGACAGTTTCATCTTTGGTGGAACGATCATGGATAATATCCGATATGGAAATAAGACAGCAACGGATGAAGAAGTGATCCGTGCTGCTAAGACAGTATGCGCACATGATTTTATCATGCAAATGGAGGACGATTACCAGACACAGGTGAATGAAAGAGGAAGCCGTCTGTCCGTAGGACAAAGACAGTTAATCTCTTTTGCAAGAGCACTTTTAGCAGATCCGGCAATCCTGATCTTAGATGAAGCAACCTCAAGCATTGATACAGAGACAGAGATCGTTTTGCAGGAAGGCCTAAACCACCTTTTAAAAGGAAGAACTTCTTTTATCATTGCACATCGTCTGTCAACCATACAGAATGCAGACTGTATCATGTATATCAGCGATGGCGGTATCGCGGAAGCCGGAACGCATGAAGAACTTTTGCAAAAGCATGGAAAATATTATGAATTGTATGAAGCACAGTATAAGAGTGTGTAAAAGCCGGTTCAGAAAAGAAATAGCAGTATTAGCGCATTCGTACCGCAAATGCCATAAAGGCTTTTCGAACATCATTTAAGTAGGATCGTCCGATCTGCAGCGTCAGGTGATTCGAAAGCGAGATGGTAGTGCCTTCAATCTTATAGATGTGCTTCATATTTACAATATTAGAACGGTGACAGCGGATAAAGCAGTCGGGGAGATAACCGGCAATGGTATTCAGAGTAGATCTCTGTTTGAATATGTCTTTTGTTGTCAGAATATCTACAGAGTGTTTAAGACTCGTAAAGCAGATGATCTCGTTATATGGGATCTGCAAAGTGGTCTTATAGTCATTAAAGATATAACATTGATTGGAATGATCCTTTGTCAGTGCATCCATACAGCGCATCAGAGGTTCAAAAGAGACCGGTTTTAACAGATAATGGAACGCACGGACTTCATACCCCTGAAAGACATATTCCGTAAAAGCAGTCAGAAAAATGATCTCTCCGTCAAAGCCCTTGGCACGTAAATTCTGTGCGATCTGAATACCGTTCATAATAGCAGGATCATCTTCCAAAGAAAGCCTGATATCGAGAAAAAAGATATCGGCTTTTTTTATTATGTCTTCTGCAGCAAAAAGTTTCTCTCCGGAAGAATATACGTGGCAGGAAATCTGATGCCCGCGTTCTTTTGCCCATGTGTCAAGGTGATCGGTCAGCGTTTCACTGGCAGTTGCCTGATCTTCTACGATAGCAATTTCAAAAATCATGATAAATACCTCCCCTGTTTCATATCATCAGTTTGTTGATCCGTCAGGATCCTTGTCAGGATCTTTCTCAAGCAAAGGAATCATAATATGCAGCTTAAAATCCTCCTTGCCCGGATTAATATCAATCAGGCCGTCTGCCTGTTCTGCAAGTTCCTGTATTCTTTTTAGTCCGATTCCATGAGACAGGCGTTTTTTTGCTGTATCGGATTTTGTTGAGAGCAGCATACCATTTTTGTCAAACAGATACTCTCCGTTACTGCCATTTTCCATGTAGATGCCAAACATGTTTTGATAAGGCTGTATCGTGAAATTGATCCAGCACCGGTCTTTTTTGTCCGGGGAGATCTTTTCGCATGCTTCGATCGCATTATTAAAAAGATTTCCGATCAGAGAACACAGGCTGATATCATCAAGAGGGATTTTCTGAGGCAATAAAATAGAATAAGAAACCTGAATCCCTTTTTGCTTAGCGGCAGAAAGCTTTGTTGAAACAATGCAATCAATAGCCGTATTTCCGGTGCTTAAAAAATGATGAATGTTATCAATGTGTTTGCGGTAATCGGCAATGTATTCTAACAGCTTATCGTTTTTGTTTTGAGAAGCGAGAATTTCAATCGTATCAAGATACAGATTCATATCGTGTTTTAATGTACGCAGGTCATGTGTCATTTCTAAAATGTTATTAAACTGTGCCTGCTCTAATTCAAACTGTGCTTTTTCTTCCAGATAGGTTATGTTTTTTTGCTTTGCCACACCAAGCTGATAAACAAAGACCAACAGCGATACAAAAAGAATCACAAAGAGGAAGCAGATGATTCCAAGGCTGTTTGCTATTTCGCGGGTAACTTTTTTGGTCGTTGTTTTTAAAGTGATTGCAAAAATATATTGTGCAACGATCATACTTGTCAAAGACAGAAAAGAGAAAGCAATTTTTTGACGCAGAGTGAAAAATAATTGCTTATCCGTCAACAGTATTATCAAAAAGATAAAGAGCGACAGCAGACTGATATAGGCAAAAGTGATCGGTATACGAAAAGCTCCGCCCAGTAATATCGTATTTACATTTACATTTGCTAAAACAGTAGGAAGCAAAATGGTCATCATATCAGCAAGCATACAAAGTATCGTGTAGATAATGATCCAAAACAAACATGGAAATAACGGTGCATAAAAGAAATAAATTGTAAAAAGGAAACGTACTATGTCAAAAAAACCGATCGTTATTAAAGTTGAGACACCAAAATGATTAAACACATATAATAATGCCACCTGACAGCATAAAAATAATGTTATTTTCTGCGAGCGGTATGGCATTTCTTTTGCCTTCATTTTCTTTTTGACCAGCAGATAGTATAAAAAAGCTTCTATCCCATTGATCATAATTTCCCAGAGCTGTAAAAACAGATAAAGCATTTCAAATCCTCCATGTATAAAAATCTCATCCTAATCCATAGTATCATTTCAAAATAACAGAAGCAAGAAGTGTCGTATGTCGTTTGGGACGTTTAGAATGCTACTCGTGCCTTGTGGATTGAGAAAATGAGTGAGTATGATCTGACAAAATACTTATAAAGGAAAGCAGAATTGTGTCTAATGTTGATATTGTTATATAAGATGTCCAGGACGTTGCAAGAAAAAAACAAATGGTAAATTCTATAAGAAGTATTATGATACTTTTCAATTTTTCGATATGTTTGCGGTGATCAGACAGATGTTTTTTAGGGTTGTTTACAGGGACAAGAAATACTGTATATAAAACGGAAATAATATATAAAATAAGAACAAACAGAGGATCTGAATAAATGGGAAAATGATGAAAAAGCATAGCGGTAATCCCAAGTAAAGAGGATATAGTAATACATAGAAAATGATTTGGAGCATGATAGCCACCGAAATGATTTCTAAGCAATACAAATGCGCCAAGCCAGATTAAGATTTGTGGAAACTGATGCATGAAAAAAGAAGCGATAATAATGAAAAAAATTGTTATAGATGAATTTAAAATACATTCTGTTCCATATATGTAAATATCAATCATATCTTGGTCGTCTGTATTATTTTTGACCAGTTGTTCTGTGATTTTTGATGCAATCTCGTGTAACATAATGTTTCCTTTCTGGTAGATAGTTATACCTTAATGTTAGCAGTGAAATGGACTATTTTCAAGAAGCCGGATTGTTGTTTGTGTTGTTTAAAGTGCTGTTTATGCCGAAAATATATGTTTGCCTTGAGTTATCTTTTTTAAGACAAACTTGTGTTAAAAAGGATATTCAAATGTTGTTTGCGTTGTTTAGATTGCTGTTCGTGCCATAAGGGATTGAAAATTGCGATGTATCTATTATATTGAAGGTATTACACAAAGAAAGGAGGAGACTGGTATGATATCAGAAAAAAAGACTTCTGTAGCTTTAAAAGCAATTTCATATATTGCAAAAAAGAAAGCTAATGCAGCATGTTTAGGTTTTGCATATGAACCGGATGTTCCAGAGAAACTGAAAAGTATGATGGATACAAAAGTGAAAAAAGAAAAGAATTAATATGCAGCGTTTTCTATGAAAACAAGAGAATGAAAGAATGAGAATAATAAATGGGTTCCAACTCAAGACTTGGGGAGAAGTTTTGAGTTGGTATATTAAGACAATGATTTAAAATGTCATATTTACAGAGAAAAATATAGACTTTGTCAAGAAGAGACGGGTTTTTGAATTATAACGTTATAAAAAGAGAAGGTACAAAAAGATGAAATTGATATGTAGAGAAAGGGATGTGAACCTGACAAAGGATAATTTTGTCTATGCAGAGAGTGAATTGCATTATGTCGGTATATGGGTGTTAGAGAACGATGCACTACAGAAATATTCTTTGCGTATCACATTGGATGGTTTAGAAAAACAGATTACAGTATCGGATATATGGCGGATACATAAAAGTTTTCTGGTAAATGCAATATATGTTAAGACGATCAGAAGATATGGGGTAAATCTGACCACAGGAAATATTCTTTCTGTTTCACGGGCAAAGTATAATGCAATACAGCAAAAGTATACGGAATATAATCGTAAAATATGTAAATAAAGGTAATAAAAGATACTATTTCTGCCAAAAAATTGTTAATTCTGCCAGAATGTTGAATTACATCTATAAAATGTATATGGTAAAAATGAAATCATATAATATATATAAAATGTATGAAATAATAATTAAAAAGTGGGGTGGTAGGATATATGGAAGTTGAAATAAAGAAGCAGGGTTTATACAGAGTTGAAGAAGAAATGTAAGAAACAAAGAGGAGCGGTTTACATTATGGGTAAAAAAGAAATTTGGGGAAAGCTTCAACAGATGATACTTGAAATAGCAGGCGATGATACGATCGTTATAGAGCAGGATACAAAGCTGATCGAAGATTGCGGATTTGATTCATTAAATATTATGGATCTATTGACAGAAATAGAGAACGTTTTTGGTGTAGATTTTATGGATCTTGAAAACTTTGAAGAAAAATTTAATGTTTGTTCACAGCTATGTGAAGGAATTGAAAAGTTAGTAGCACAAAAGAGGGGAGATTGCATAAGTGAATAATGAAAGAAGAAAAGAATTAAAAGAAATAGCTTGTTTTGCATATGAAACAGTACCTCTTTATAGTCAGCTGGCGGAACAAAATAATTTTTGTATAGAAGATATGCCATTTGAAAAACTTCCGATAGTGGATAAAAGTTACTATGCAGGATCAGCCTCAAGAGGAATATCTGCTAAATCTATAGGAGATTATATCACAAAGAAACTTCAGCGTGTTTTTACATCGGGCTCGACAGGGAAGTGTACCGAGATATACTGGAAAGAAGAAGATACCGCCCGTTCTCTGCTTTCGTTATGGCTGCTTAGAAGAAAATATTATGGTATATCAGCAAAGGACAAGCTGGTATATTTTTATCCGGCATTACATAATCTGCCGGGACAGGACGCACAGATACGAGTTAAAAATGCTGTGGCATTTTCAAAAGAATATGTATTTAATGGAAAACTGGAAGAAGCATATGAACAAATCTTACAGATTAATCCTGTATGGATGATTGTACAGCCAAGTACAGCATTGCTTTTAGGAAATATAGCACAAAAAAACGGAAAGATACCAAAGGCTTTACGTTATATTGAATTTACCGGTGAATATCTGGAACCGGCACTACAGAAAAAGACAGAAAAAATTTTTCGGTGCAAAAGTGCCAATCAATATGGCACCAAAGAAGTTAATTCAATTGCATATGAGTGTCCTGAGGGAAATATGCATGTGATGTCGGATAATGTATATTTGGAAACAGTACAAAGGGGATCAGATAAGGAATTGTGCGTTACAACTTTACGAAATCATGTTATGCCGTTGGTACGTTTTAATATTGAGGATAAAGGAGAAATCCTTAGAAATGTGTCATGTAAATGTGGACGGTGTGGGGATATTCTTAAACTGCATATGGGAAGAAGTAATGAATGGATTCAAAATGAGGATGGAACACAGATGCACGCATACGCTTTGATGCAGATAGTACAGCAGATCAACTATATGACGGATGGTGCAATTCTTCAATATCAGTTGCGTCAGCGAGATTATCGTGACTTTCTGGTTAAGTTGATCGTGGATTCAGAATACGAAGATTGGGAGTTCCAAGAGCTTGCAGATCAGATTTGTGATGCGTTTCAAGAGAGATTAGGAAAAGAAGTGCAAACGGAAGTGGTTCGGGTAGCGAATATTTTACCGGATGAAAGATCAGGGAAACTGGCTTGTTTTTTAAGCGACGTGAACTTATCTTTTGCATATGAATCAGATGCTCCAAAGAAACTGAAAAGTATGATGGATACAAAAGTGAAAAAAGAAAAGAATTAATATGCAGCGTTTTCTATGAAAACAAGAGAATGAAAGAATGAGAATAATAAATGGGTTCCAACTCAAGACTTGGGGAGAAGTTTTGAGTTGGTATATTAAGACAATGATTTAAAATGTCATATTTACAGAGAAAAATATAGACTTTGTCAAGAAGAGACGGGTTTTTGAATTATAACGTTATAAAAAGAGAAGGTACAAAAAGATGAAATTGATATGTAGAGAAAGGGATGTGAACCTGACAAAGGATAATTTTGTCTATGCAGAGAGTGAATTGCATTATGTCGGTATATGGGTGTTAGAGAACGATGCACTACAGAAATATTCTTTGCGTATCACATTGGATGGTTTAGAAAAACAGATTACAGTATCGGATATATGGCGGATACATAAAAGTTTTCTGGTAAATGCAATATATGTTAAGACGATCAGAAGATATGGGGTAAATCTGACCACAGGAAATATTCTTTCTGTTTCACAGGCAAAGTATAATGTAGTACAGCAAAAATATACGGAATATAACCACAAAATATGTAAATAAAAGTAAAAAAAGATGCTATTTCTGCCAAAAAATCGTTAATTCTGCCAGAATGTTGAATTACATCTATAAAATGTGTATGGTGAAAGTGAGATTTTAATTTATAAAACTATAAAATAATATTTATAAAAGCGGGGGTGATACGCAGAAGTTGAAATAAAGAAACAGGGGTTATATGAAACTAAGAAAAAAGAAGATATTATATGGAAAACAACAAAGTACGACCAAGAAAGGAGAAGTTTATATGGGTAAAGCAAAGAGATGCATTTTAGCTATATGTGTAGCCGTTTTATTAGTTGGAGCAGGTACCATCATATACAGACAGGCACAAGGAAACGAAAGTTTATGGGGAACCTTTGCAAAGGATCACAAGGATCTGGTAAAGAAATATTCAGACTGGTTTAATAAGGATGGAGAGTTTTATTTCAAAATTGCAGAAGGGAAAAAGGATACTGCATGGTGGGATAAGATATTTGATAAAGTGGCAAACAAGGAAGAAGGTACGAAAATACCGGAAGAACTGATCAAAGCAATGACGACAGAGCAGCTGTTAGATGCCTGCTCAAGACATCCATTAGCAATTCAGTTTTATGATGATTATGAAGAACCATATAGAAAATGGGAGGATGGCACATTTGATCGTTTTAATGGACTGGAGGCATTGATCCATCGAAAGGATGTATGGACTGTATGCTATAAGGATTATATGAATTCAGAACTGCCACAGGATAAGAATGAGGATGAAGAAAAAATAGAATTCAGCTTGTACAGGCAGTGCTTAGATGCAGATATTCTGCTAAGTCCGGATTCATATGATCATTTTACCAAAAAACAAAGACAAAGGATCATAAAAAGAACATCAGAAAATGCAGATTTCGTTGAAAAATCAGAGCTGTTGATGGCACGAGGACTTTGCTTTTCAAGTATATTATGCAGTATAGACGGATCTAATACGCATAACCCTAGCTGGAGTAAAGAAAAAGAAGTATATAATAAAGCGAATGACTAAGCATATCAAAAAAGAAAATATTGTACCAAAAATCAAATAACGTGGATAAAAGAGCACAATTGATTACAAAGGAAAAGAGGATGAAGTACCATTCATTGGCATAAGAAATTGTAAACAAAAAGGCGATACAATACTGACGGTTTTTTCTTCTAATGGTGATGTATATAGATGGGGCGAGTCATTACGTATATAAATAAGGATTTGTAGATTTCGATAGTATCAAAGGCTGCATCTTCAAGAAAAATGCTGGGATTAATGTCAGGATGCCGCTTTTTAAAGTCCTGTAAAGTGGGTAACAATGCTTTAGAGTCAGCAAGAGATTTATCTTCATCAGGAGATTTTGCTTTCTTTTCAACGACTATATCAGGATGAGAATGCAGATAGTCCTTGTTATAGAAATCAATGGAGCGAACGATACCGAGTCCGTTAGTTAAAATGCCAAATTTATAGGCATAGCAGTCAAAGGATATTTACGTTTTCTGCCTGTGGATGCATAGTAGTGATGATAAAAAGAAACCGGAATAATTTCATCAAGGTCAATGTGATTTTCGAGCAGAGTAAGGAATTGAGGTTTGTCAGATTCATAAATATTTTTACAATCTTCAAAAATATCTGCCAAAGAGAGTTGTTTTTGTGGTATCATAGACATGTCTCCTTTCGGGGCGTGGTTTATGGTTTCTGAACAACTCCATTATATCACAAACCGTGAGGAGATTTTTGATTTTAGCAACAAAAAAATGCCGTATTCATGCGGCTTGTGGCGTTTCGCAAATGCCTAATTTTATATAATGATGGAAAGGAAAATGATCATGAGAAAAATTTTAATGACATGTTTGTTAGCGGGGTTGTTTCTAACAGGATGTGGAGCGTCTGCTTCAAAAAATGAACAACAAACAAATGAGGTATCAGACCACGAACAGAATGCTATATCAGCTCCTACAGCAACAGAGATGAAAAAAAGTGATGCAACAAAGAAAAAAGAAACAGCAAAATACACAACAACCTATAAAGATAACATTTTAGTTGATGGTACAAAACAAAAAATGATTATCCGTCAAAACAAAAAAGATATTACAGATACAAAAATATCTATAAATAATAAACAGGTTGTATTAAAAAGAGTGTCAATAGGTACTGGCTATGCACATCCGACAGTCAGTATGGCAGATGTCACCGGAGATGGCAAAAAAGAAATGATTATGGCTTTAAGGGGAGGAGCATCAGGAAGTGCTTCGGATATTCAGGTGTTTAGAAAAAGTGATGGAGTCTGGACGGAGATACCAACACCTGATACATTGTGGAGAGATGATGATATCTCCGTAAGCTATCATGCCGGAAAGGTAGAGATTAGTGTATTGGGTAACGACAAAACATACACAATAACTCATAATGGAAAAGATAGTGAAATGCCATTAGTAGGGCTAAGAACATGCAAACAAAAAAATGACATGCTTCTGGTACAAGATGTGATTGGCTGGAATACAGCAAATAATAAAATCGGATTGGTTACACAAAAATTACAATATGATAAAAAATCTGATTCGTTTATAGATCATAGTACCTATGTTAGATAGACCAATCGGTATAAATGTATTTGAAAATCGGTTTTATGCTTTGTTCTTGAGGGAGAACATAAGAATATGAAAAAATGATGATTATAAATGGAGTCGGATGGAGATCCGGAGGGAGAAAGATATCTGTCCGGCTTTTGTTATAAAAAGTGTTAATTCTGCCAAAAAATTATTAATTCTGCCAAACTGTTGAATTACATCTATAAAATGTGTATGGTCAAAATGTAAATATATATTTTTGGTAAAGTATATGAAATCATAATAAAAAAGTGGGGGGTGGTATGATATATAGAAGGCGACATAATAAGTGGAACTATCAATAAACATAAGAAAGCGGAGTGAAAGTAAAGTCAGCTAGATGGGATTTGTCAAAAAATGAATTTTATGCTTGTACAGTAAATAAAACTACTATAGAGGAAGATGAAAAGGCTGCAAATTACTGCCATAGGAGAGTTGGAAGACCATATAATTGGAATTATTTTGATATAGATACAAGATCAAAATTTTATTGTTCACAATTGGTATATAGTGCTTTTAAAGATTTGTTTTCTATTGATTTAAACACCAACATGTTTAAATCACCATTAGGAAATCCGATTCATCCATATGAGTTGTTATCATCGAATAAAACTACAGTTATAGGCAGATATAAATAAAAGTTTATAAATTCTTATATTGTGTCATTACAATTAGGAGAGAGGGGTATTTATGAAAAGAGCAAAGAAAATTTTTATCATCTGTTTTATCGTATTTTCTTTATGTGGTTGTGAACAGAAAAAGAGCAGTTATCTGCCTGATGCAGATGTCGGTATATTGCTTACAAGGTTCCAGACAGGTAAAACAATGGTTAGAACATATTCTAAAACAGGGAAAAAGCTTCAAGAAACTAAATATTCTTATGGAGCAGTGGGAAACTGTGGCTTTACGGTTCCGCAAATGAAGAACAAAATAGCATATGAAATAGCATTGGGAGATGATGAAGAAGCAGATTTAGGAGCTGTTTTGGCTTTTGATATTTCACATGATTCATATAAACGAATTGATTTTGGACGCAACAACATAACGGAAACGAAAGTTGATGGAAGATATTTGTATTGTATCAGTAACAACAATCGTATTACATATTTTGATCGTTATGATCTAAAAACGCAAAAGAAAAGCTCATATGTCTGGAAAGATGGAACTACTACAAATTTCTGTGTTCATAATGATAAGATTTATGCAATAGACATGGAAAGCTGTGTATTGTATCAATTAGATTTTGAGAAAAAGAAAATAAGTCCGATTTGTAATTTGAAAAAAGAATTTGGCAAAGATTTTTGTGAAGGTTTTTTGGTTGCAAATGACGATTTTCTTTATATGACTTCATATAATCACAGTTTAATCTCTGTTGATTTACATACTAAAAAGATCACAACAAAAGATTTTGGATTTGCATCCGGTGGTGAGCTTATTATGAAAAATGATATCTTATATATTTCATCTGTTGATCCTTCCTTTGGAGCGGAAAAGAGTACACTGATTAAGTATGATCCAAAAACAGAAAAAAAGTTGGCTGCATGGCATTTTAATTATTCAGTGCGTCAGTTTGATGTTAGAAATAATGAGCTTTTTGTGTTCGGAGCGAAACCATTTACACTTAATAAATTCGAAGATAAGGAAAATGAACTGGTCGACATCTATTCTGTTGCTTTGCCGGGGGAAGTAGATAATTATCGTTATTCCGGTTTTTGGTGTTTATATTAATATCAGGTTATCAAATTTAACTAAAAATGAGTCCGAAATATAATATTGCAAAAAGGGATGAACTGACAAAAACACGGGATGAATGGTGATTTTTCAGTGAAATTTACCATTCATCCCCCAATTTTGTCGATTCGTCCCACATTTTGGTTTTTAGAGCAAAATGTGTGCTAGAATATAGATGGATGAAAAAATGCTGATTATAAACAAGAGTCGAACAGAGATCTGGAGGGAAAAAGATCTTTGTCTGGCTTTTGGTATGGAAAAATAAATAAAATTTTTTTAGAACGTTTATAAAGCAGTCGAAACAAAATAATGCATCAGATTAATAATCTGTAACGTTAGTAAAGTAGGGAGTAAATATCTGATAAAAAAGAGGCAGGTATAGCAGTTATATTGCAAGAGGAATTAGTATGTATTTGGATATAACGCATTGTTGTATTTATTTTAAGGAAAAGAAATATTTCCTAGAGAAGAAAGATGCCGAGTATCTTTATTCTTTGTATTGGCAGATTATTCCGGGACCGGACTATTTATAAATATAATAGTGAAATGTAAAAAGAGACAGGCTCATTTTTGAAAGGGGAAATTTATGAGTAAAAAGATACGATATGTTGTTCTTTTATTTAGACGAAAAACATTCCCGGAAATTACTGGATATGATCAATAAATATAATCCGTTCTATAGAGGAGCAGATATGTAGCACAAAAGAGAGAAGAGGATAGTGTGATGAAAAGCAGGGTCATAAGGAAAATAATTATTATTTTTGCTGTAATAGTTTTAATTTGTCTTTTGTCTAATGGAACAGGATATTATTATCCGCTTGCCGGAAAGAAAGATGCGACGCAGTATTATGCTCTGGAGAAGCATAATCAGGCAATTATATCATGGAATCATTCAAATCCGGGAATATCCAATGTATCGTTTGACCGCAGTTATCAAAGAATTGCTAATATTCTTGTTATTGATGGTGGAACATTAATAGGTATTGGTTTTGGCAAGTTAGCCATATGTATTGATAGTGGAAATAAAGACCATGAATATGTATCATTGTTTTGGAGAGATAATGCAAAGCAGAAAGTTTCCTACAACAGTATAAAGGAGGTTCCGAGATAAATGGCGAATGTAATAGGAGAAAATCAGGCATCTTCTGAAAGGAACAGAATGAGTTATAAGAGAATAATACGAATTGTTATTATCGCTTTTGTTGCTGCTTTTTTACTTGGAGGAATTGTTTTTTCACAGCAAAAAGGTTTTTATTATCCGGTATTTCAAAAGGATTGCTATGATAAAAGTTATTATGTTCTAATGGATCATAAGAAATGTGATATAAGTTGGAATGTGACAGATGCAAGAGTGCGAAATAGTGTCAAAAGTCTAAAAAAGGAAGAGGAACAATATGCCAATTCTTCCTATAAAAGAATAGCAAACAGTATTATTATCAATAATGGACAACAGATTGGATTTGGCTTTTGGGGATTAACGATCATAGTAGAACCAAGAGAGCAAACAGGGAATTATGTAACATGGTTTTACAAGTCAGGTGATAAACTGAACAAGACAAAACTATGGAAAAGCAGATAGGATAGATATGTGCGTTTGGTTAGCTCTATTATCTTCGGCACTCTTTATGGACCTCTATATTTTATTGAAAAGCGGAAGAGGTTATTGTCACTTTGTTAAATCCCCTACAGAGAAGAGTAAAGAAAGCACATGTTGACTGGGATGGCTTTGTTATTCCAAGCGAAAGAGGACAGCATGTAGATGAATATATGAAGGAGATGCGTGAGAATGACAGATTATAAAAAGTGTTAATTCTGCCAAAAAATTATTAATTCTGCCAAAATGTTGAATTACATCTATAAAATGTGTATGGTGAAAGTAAGAATATATAAGATTTATAAAATATATGAAATTACATTTTTTATCTAATGGTGATATGTATAAATGGGGGGGTAAGTTATTATTATGTGTATAAATAGAGAGAGGTTTTGTTTGGGGAGATTTTTTCTCATACTGTGCATACTGCTTGCGTCTATGTTTGGACTACAGATAGAAGCCTGTGCCGATGGAATTGTGTATGAGAAAATAGAAAGCAACGATTCGTTTTATCTCAGTCATCAAAAGGAGTGCAAGGAAGACAGGAGAGGGTATACTGTTTCAAAAGAGATTGCTTGTTATAAAAGTCCTGAAGGGAAAAAGCTCAAACGATCATTACCAAAAGGTTCGCATATTACCGTGTCCTATACTTATCAGACAAAGTCTCAGAATTGGGGACTGCTTTATTGGGTTACTGATGCAAAAGGGAATTATCAGAACGTGAATGGATGGATCAGGCTATCGGATGTTGATTTTACATATGACGCACTGGCTTTTTGCCATGATCATGCAAGAGAATTGGATGCAAAGTGGATGGACAACACCTTTAAGAGTATCCGACAAAGATTAAAAAAAGAGATAGTAGTGTGGTCATATCCATATTCAGGGAAACGCCTAGGATCTATGGAGATAGAAAAATATCCATCTGATCGGGAGTTGGTTGGCAAACCAATGTATCGTGATTCAGATAAAAAATATTGGGCAATCATTCCTTATGGGAAGTCTTATGGAGCAGTGTGTCTGTCTGATCCGGAAAACAAATCAATTCCTAAAAAGAAGATCGATCCATATACAACTCCGGATAGGGGAAATGCTTTTATGAGCATGAAAAAAATAGCATTTATTTGTGTGCCTGTTATTTTCTTGTTCGTTGCAGGGTGGAGATTGCATCAAAAAATAAAGATCCGCAAAAGCATGGATAAGCAGATAGAATAAGCTAATATGTCTGGCTAATAACAAAAAGAGTGTATAAGGAGAGTTTTATGAAGAAAATTTATTTTTTTATTCCAATCAGCGTGATTATTACGGCAATCATTTGTTTTGGAATCAGTCATTTGAATGAAAAAAAGCTGAATGAGCAACAGGAACAGACAGAGAATACTTTTTTTGAGAGTATGAATACAAAGGTAGACAAAGAGAAAAAAGCTGTTTATAAAATGGATGGTTTTGACATACAGATTACGGATTCTGTTTTGGGTGAAGGCGCATTCTATTGTATTGCTGCGGTATGGTGTGAAGACGGTTATACGGGGAATCTCTTTGATGATGAAGATGGAATTGTGATGAGGGAAGACAAGGATATATCTATCCGGTTTGGTAGTGAAAGATGTTCTAATAATATTATTTCATATCAAAAAGATGGCATTACATATCTTTGCTGTGAGTATGTCTATGCAGAGGCAGTTCCACGTACCAATCAATATCTGACGTTAAATATATCTGACAATAAAGGGAAAAAGAAAAGCATTTCAATCGGAATAGCACATCCGGTTTATAAAAAGGATGTACCGATTCAGAACAAAGATCAAAATGATCAGGTATATTTGCAGGAAGATGGATCGCTGGTTGTATATAGTAACAACATGATTTGTCATATCACAGCAGTAGGAATGTATATTCAGGGAGATGATGAACTTCTGACAAAATTTGTTCAGGGAAAAAAGCAGAATACAGCTATTCAAAAGACTGTTGGACCGGCAGAAAATGTTTATATCAGAATGAAAGGTGCAAAGAAGAACGTTACAGCGCAGTCAGCCACATATGGTAATAAAACAGATGGAAGTTCATTTTACTTTTGGCAGTCAACCACTCGAATCATACCGGAGCAGGTTGCTTGGATTCAAATTGGTGATAGAAAGATTGAGTTGTAAAAATATACGATGCTGCATGTTACAATTATACAAATATGGGGAGGAAAAACTATTATGAAAAAAACAATAAAAACGCTTTTAGTAATAGGTATTTGTCTGCTTTTAGCAGGAATCAGTAAGCAGACAAAAGCAGAACAATATCCGCAGGAAGAAACGGTGGCAGGACTTACTTATGAATTAGATGAAGAAGATACGGGATATCTTGTTACGAAGTGGGATGGAGTAAGTGAGGAAGTGACGATACCGGATGAATTGCACGGAATTCCGGTTCGTGCAGTAGGTTCGTCAGTATTCCAGGGCAGAAAGCTGCTTCGAAAAATTACATTTGGTAAAAATATTTCAAGTATTTACTGGAAGAGCTTTTATGGTTGTAGCAGTTTAGTGGAAGTTCATTTTGGTAGCAACATAAGAGAAGTGGAAGAGGAAGCATTTCGGGAATGCAGTAATTTACAAATTATTACAGGCGGCAACCGTCTCAAAAAGATTGGAACGCATGCGTTTGCTGATTGTCAGAGTTTGAAAGAGTTTCATGTTCCAAAGAATATAACATATTTTGGGAATGGTGTGTTTGTCGGCTGTACAAATCTCGAAAAAATAACAGCATCAGCAACACCTAAAAATATGATAGAGATTTCTATGGATAGTTTTGAAGGTTCAAAATGGTATCAGCAATGCATTACACAAAAGAAAACAGTTATTTGGAATCATGTGTTGATTTATGCCGGTGGTTTGCATGGAAATGTTACGCTGTCAGGCAAAAAATATAAAGGAATTGCATTATTTGCATTTAAAAATTGTCAGGATATCAAGACAATTACTGTTAAAAATATAAAGTATATTCATAGAGTTGCTTTTTTCTATTGTAGTGCTTCTCAATTAAAAATAGTCGGACAGAACAGTTTATCCGGTTTTTCATTAGATATGAAATCTAACATAAGAAAGCTTACTTTAGATGTAAAAAACATTGTTGGAATGGAAAGTTGTCCTAGTGTCAGAACAATGATACTTGGCAAAAGGATCTCAATTTTTAAACCATCCAACAATTATACTTTAAAAGAATGTTTTAAAAATTTAAAAACGTTAAAGTTTTCTACCCCTGAAGATGTGATGTTTTCACCGAGCAAATGGGAATTTCCAACTGAAAAACCATATGCCTATCGACAGATAAATAATCTGCGCCATATTTATTTGAAGTCCGCAAAGCCATCACCATCAATAAAAAAACAATTTAGTAGAAGAGTTACTCTTCATGTACCAAAGAAGAGTATAAAAATCTATAAAAAATATGCAAAATGCAAAGTTGTTGCCCGATAAAACAGAGGGCACTGCATCAAAAAAATAAAGTCGCAAAAAGTATGGATAATCAGATAGAATAATCTATCTGATCAATAACGAAAAGAGTATGGGAGAGTTTAATGAAGAAAAAAATAATAATCTTGTTATTAAGTAGTTTGCTGCTTACAAGCTGTGGCACGCAAAAAGAAACGAAATCAACAAAGAATACGACAACTGCCGTTGCAAGTACGAAAAATGTTGCGCAAGAGGCGGACTATTCAGATTATCCGAATGAGGCTGTTTTGAAGGGAAAGAAACTGGATGGTATGGTGTCAGGAGTATACAGACCACAAAATTATACAAAATTTTTTCAACAGGAAAAATACAAAAAGCTTTTGCATACAGATATCAAAGAGTGGAAAGATGCTCAGGGAAATTATTGTTATCCGCAGGACTATACGCAAGGTCCGAATCCGAACCAGCCTGACGTGCTGGCATCACAGCAGTTTCCGGAATCTTTATTGAAGGATATTTCGACTAAGGATCTGTTGCATCTTATTTTAGATAAAGTCTTGTATTTAGCGTACTATGATCAGCCATTAGAAGGTCTGTCATTATTTCGATCAGATTATAATTTTGTGGATGAACTGATGAACAGAAAGGATTGTAACAAATATGTAGAAAAAGAATATGCTTCTTATTCGAAAAAAGAACGAAAAAAGTATTCTGCATCAACATGGACAGATTATAATAGCGATAAAGGCTATAATTTTGAGGAAAGTCAAAAATTTCAATTTATAGAAACATTAAAAGAATACTATGCAAAAAAATAAACAGCACTAAAAGGGACGAACTGACAAAAACACGGGATGAATGGTAAAATTTTTAGAAAAATTACCGTTCATCCCCCAATTTTGTCAATTCGTCCCCTATTTTGGTTTTTGGAGTAAAATGTGTGCTAGAATATAAATGGATGGAAAAATGCTGATCATAAACAAGAGGCGGACAGAGATCTGGAGGGAGATAGATTTCTGTCCGCCTCTTGCTATGGAAAAAACTACTAATTCTGCCAAAAAACTATTAATTCTGCCAAAGTGTTGAATTACATCTATAAAATGTGTATGGTGGAATTGAGACGATGTAATGATTATAAAGGAATATTTGCAAAGGTGGGGGGGATAGGATATCAGGAAGATTTAAATATGGACGCAGATAGGCAAAACAAAATATGAGCATTCCATAAAATTACTATGTTGTAACGGGAATAAAGCAAAAAAATAACCGACTGTATAGGATAAAGAAGAGTAAAAAGCACTTTGCAAAAAATGTAGAAAATTATATAATAAAAGAGTATTTTATTGGCTGGAGAGGAAGAAAAATGTTTAAAATAATACTTTGCGATGATAATTGCTCTTTTTTGGAAATGGAGAAAAGAATGATAGAAAGAATTTTCTCAGGACATGCTATAAAGGGCGAAATTACATGCTTACATTCGGGGAAAGAACTGCTTGCTTTGGAAGATACGATATCAGATTATCAATTAATTTTATTAGATGTAGAGATGAATGAATACAATGGCATAGATGTGCTGGAAAAGATCAGAACATATTCGGATATTCCGGTTGCTTTTGTAACATCTTATATCAGATACTCCATGGCAGGATATCGTGTTAATGCGATCCGTTATATTTTAAAAGAGCCTAAAAGCATAGAGATAGCTTTGGAGGAATGTATACAGGAAGTCTGCAAAAGATGGAATGAAAAGAAAGTTATTACAATGGAAATTTCGTGTAGAGAAGGGGACATAAGTGTTTCAAATGATAATTTAGTTATGATCGCAAGTGAGTTGCATTATATTTATTTTTACGTTAAACAGGAGGGAGAATATCAGAAATTTTCGGTACGCGGAAAGCTGGATGAATTTGAAAAAGAATTTTCTTGCCTTGGTTTATTAAGAGTACATAAAAGTTTTTTGATCAATCCCGCCTATGTGGATTATATAAAACATGGATATGTACAAATGAAAACAGGTGAAAGGATTTCTGTTACACAAAAAAGATATGCAATGATCAAACAAAAATATTTGAAATACAAAGGAGATATATTATGAGTGAAATGATATATAGTTTGATTTTTACATGTATTTATGTGGTGTTATGTGATTTTTATGCATCTGTTTTTAGTGGGAAAAAGAGACAGAACGGTAAAATGGTTCGGCCGATGTTATTTGTTATCTGGTTAGTATTAGAGAATGCTGTTTCGATCGCTCTGGATCAATATGTTATTGTGAAGATTCTTATGATCATTATATTGAATGCGGCTGCAATTTTTGCTTTATACAGTATTAGTTGCCCAAAGAGTCTGTTTTTGGCATTTTCTTATCAGCTGTTGTGTTTGATATTTGATTATATATCTATGATCCTGTTTGAAATGATATTTAAACAGATGTCGGTATATCATATGGATGGATCATTACAGGGATTTCTGACGGGAGAGTTTAGTCAGCTTTGTGTCATACTGTTTTTGTTTTTCTTAAAAAGGAAAACAGCATCCACGGATAAAGACATGATGACGCAGATGCAATGGACGAAATTATTTATTATGCCGTTGATTTCTCTGATCGTTATTGTGGCGCTATATTGTGATTTTACCGGGCATATGAGTCAATATCAGCAGAATGTAGTTATGCTTCTGGCATTTGGTCTGGTTATTATGAATGTCTATGTCTTTTATTTGATCTGTGAAATTGCAGAAGGCAAGGAAAATGTGAAAAAGAGCATGATGGATGCACAGCGCAACAGGTTGTCGTATCAAAGATTAGAGGAGATGCGAAATCAATATAATCTGATCAGAAAAAGAGAACATGAGTATCATAATCAGATGACTGCGATCTATGCACTTGCAAAGGAAAAGGACGATGAACAGATCCGCAAAATTACACAGAATTATTTGGAGCTGCAAGGGGATGCAGAATATTACTTTGATACAAATCATGCAGTTGTGAATGTGATTTTAAATGAGAGATATTATTTGGCACTTGAAAAGGGCATTGTTTTATCATATAAATTTAATGACCTTTCACAAATTCCGTTAAATGAAGTGGACATATCGATCCTTCTATCGAATCTGATTGATAACGCGATAGAAGCAGCAGAAAAATTAAAGAAAAAGACAGTTGTCAATGTTGACATTTTTTTGAGAGATTATGAACTGTTCTTAAAAGTGAAAAATGAATTCGACGGAACATATATAAAAGAACATGAACATTTTGTTTCGCAAAAAGAAGATACGAAGATGCATGGATATGGCATAAAAAATATAGAAGAGATTGTAAAAAAATACGATGGGGAATATTTCAATGAGATTACAGATAACGTATTTATTTCTACAATCAGTATACCAAGTGAATTAAAATAAAAGCAAGCCGGATAAAGATGAAAAGGAAAATGAATCTTTATCCGGCTTTTTACGTGAAAAAAGTGCTAATTCTGCCAAAAAAGTGTTAATTCTGCCAGAATGTGGAATTACGAATGGTAAAAACGTATAATATTAGGTGGAAATAATTAAAAAATTAGGCGGAAAGGAGAAGAAATATAGAAGTTGATTTAAACAAGCGATTATTAAAAGTGAGTATACCTTATTGTAAAGAAGAGGAGTGGATTATTATGATTAAGAAAATTATAATTAGTATTGTCATATCATGTATTGTAGTTAGTATCTTATGTTATTCTTATGCAGAAGCGTCTAAAATATATATTAACAAAACTTGGAATATGCAACAAAAAAGTCATTGGTGTTGGGTGGCATGTGCACAAAATAGTGTTAAAAATTTGTTTGGTACAACAGTAAGCCAAAAAGAAGCTGTAATTCATGTTTTAGGAAGCGACAAAAATATAGGTGGCACAAATGCACAGACGGACAAAGCAGCAGAATATTTTAGTAATAATAGATTAGTATATGGGCACACAGCGACAGGAACAATAAAAGGGTTTGATTTTTTAAAAAATAAGTTGGATATAGGTTATACTAATATCTTATCAGCTGGCTTGTATTCTTCTGAGCAGACTAGGAAAAATGGACATGATGTTTTGATGGTTGGATATGAAATAAAAAATAAAGATAATTATATTTATTATTACGATCCATACGATGGAAAATTAAATTATTGTAAGTATAAAGCGTTTAAAGATGGTTCATATAATTCAAGAAAATATGATGGTACGATATATAATGTTAATGTATGTTAAAGAAAAAAATTGATCTTAAATTAAAAATATACGGGAGGGTTAAATGTTGAAAATTAGAATTTGTGGTATAGTAATACTTTTTGTGACATCGTTATTATGTTTTTATAACAATGCAAATGCTCAAGATATGTATAGTTGCGATTTGACAGTTAATATGTGCAATGAAATAGAAAATTCGGTGAAAAATGATTGCAAGAAAGGCAATGAATATATGATTCATAGGGCATATATCGAGAATCGCTTTGATGTGGATAAATATGTAAACAACGACAAAATAGAGTTAAATAAATGCATAAAAGCAAAGGTAGTCAAAGTCCCGTTTCAGAGTGATGATGGAACTTATGGGGTAGCCGTATTTGCTAAAAATAAAAATACTTTAAAGTATGAATTTTTAGGTGAAAAATATGACTGTATTAATGATCCGGAACTTTCAAAAAAAAATGAAAATGATATTGAAAATATTATTAAAAATAAAGATGAACAATGTCAAGATATACAATATTATGCATTAGAAGAGTTTGATTTAACGCTTGTAAGTGTTCTTGTGGATGGAGAATATCAATATACATATCATTATAATAATGAAAAGTTATTAAAAAAAGATGGAAAAGTAGAGTTAATGACCAATAGAAAAGTACATCAGTTAATAGGAAATTTATTGGAAAAACAACCGATAAAGAATGTAAATAATCTTAGCGGTGGAATGGCATTTGAAAACCAAAAGAAAAAAAATATATCGATTATACTAATTATACTTATATTTATTTGTATTTTATTAGAAATTATTTTCTTCATAAAAAAATGCAAAGTAAAACTGTTCTATGTGGTAAATATCGTAGTAATTGCAGGTCTTTTGTTTTTCCTTGGATATTATTATCATAATTATGGAATTAAAGAAATTACTTATCCTATGATACAAGGGAAAAATCAAGTACAAGACTCAAAGGAAATGCAGAAAATTATGAATGTATTAGATTTAGATACCCTAAAGGAAATTCCTTATAAAAAGTCTTTGGATCCAGGACAAAAAAGCGGAGGAACGAATGTCTTAAAAATAATAATGAATAATAATAAGGAAATGTATATTGTGTCGGATGAAGATTATACAGTTGTTAGAAGTGGGAAAGAAGTACATTTATACCAGAAAAATTCAAATAATTAAAAGATGGTGCGAATCCAATCCAAAAAGTAAATATACCATTAAAAACAAGGGATGAACTGACAAAAACACGGGATGAATGGTAAAATTTTTAGAAAAATTACCGTTCATCCCCCAATTTTGTCAATTCGTCCCCCATTTTGGTTTTTAGAGTAAAATGTGTGCTAGAATATAAATGAAAAAATGCTGATTATAAACAAGGGTCGGACGGAGATCTGGAGGGAGATAGATCATAGATCTTTGTTACGTTTTTTGTTATAAAAAGTATTAATTCTGCCAAAAAATTGTTAATTCTGCCAAAGTGTTGCATTATATCTATAAAATGTGTATGGTAAAAATGAGACTATAAAATTATTATAAAGGAATATTTACAAAGGTGGGGGTAGGTTTAAAATGAACAAAACAAAGATAGGGATTTGTACGATAGGAGCAGTTGTGATATTGGCAGGAAGCTGCATGATAGGCAGTACATATGCCGCAAACCGGACAAAAGCAGATCAGAGAGTGACGGCTACAGCGGTTCGTGCAGTGGAACCGTCTAACGATACGTTGAAAAAAGCGATCAGTAGGGCTGTTCCGGAAGAATATCAGGTTAGTGATTATCAGAAAGATTTATGCGAAGATAATTTTGCGCAGGGTGGTTTCTTGATTACCGCTGATAAAAAGCCAAAGTTAGATCAGGAAGCAATCAATCAGGAGTGGAGCAGTGCCGGTATCATTGCAAAATGGGATATTTCTACACTCAAAAAGCGTTTTAATGCAGATGGAAAAAAGGATGAAAAAGAAATCGTAAAAGATCTTTTAGAAAATCTGCACACATCTGTATCAAAGAAAAGTGAACCATATGGAGAAGATATTGCCTTTGATATGAGCAAAGATTTATACACTGCTGCATATACAGCAAAACTGGGCGATAAAGCAAAAAATCTTGAAAGTGAAGCAAAGTATAAAGTAATTCTGCTACAAGAGCAAAATACGATCTACGCATTGTTATTTAACAAAAAATACTTTGATATTACTTCAATGAAAAATGTATACGATGCTGTGAAGGTACAAAGTGCTACTGCCTCTCCTATAGCAACAGAAATGCAAAATTCTAAGTAATGTAGCATAAAAGAAAAACGGACAGAGAGGGTTAAGATGTTATTTGATGTGGGGAAATACGGGGAGAACATTGCTTTTGAGCATGCAAAAGGAATAGCAGTTACTTATAATGATCTTGCGAAGCTTACAAAAAGAATAGAGCAAAAGATTGGAAGCAGAAAGCTGGTTTGTTTGCTGGCTTCGAATACAGTTGGTGCATTGGCATATTATATTTCTTTTTTAAATAGTAAGAATGTTGTCTTGCTGCTGGATGCAGGTATGGCAAGAGAAGATCTGGAGAAATATCTGAAAACGTACCGGCCTGATTATATTTGTAAACCACAGGATCAGGAATATGTGTTGTCAGCCTATGAACCGGAAAGCAAAAAGGAATTATACAAAGAGCTTGCATTATTGCTGCCGACATCGGGATCTACAGGAGCAATGAAGCTGGTTCGTCAAAGCTATCGGAATATAGAAGCAAATACCAAAGCAATCATAACCTATTTGCAAATAAAACAAAGTGACCGGCCCATCTTATCGCTTCCAATGTCTTATACATATGGTCTTTCTATTGTTCATACACACATTGCAATGGGAGCTAGTATATTTCTAACGGATGATAAGATCTGTCAGAAGACATTCCGGGATTTTTGCAGAGAGAAAAACATTACCTCTTTTAGTGGAGTACCTTATTCATATGAAGTATTAGACCGTTTTCGTTTTTTTGAAAGAAAAGAATGTATTTCACAAAGCAGAACGGAATATAGCCAAAAGACGAATCAGACATTTATAAGAAAAGAAGATATCGGTTTGAAAACGCTGACACAGGCAGGCGGTCATCTGGACAATGCCTTACAGGAGAAGATAATTGACTATGCGATACAGCATAAGATCAGGTTTTATGTTATGTATGGGCAGACTGAGGCAACGGCCCGAATGTCATATGTGCCTTATCAGAAATTGTATCAAAAAGAAAAAATAGGGAGTGTCGGGATTCCAATCCCCGGAACAAGAATGGAGATCATCGATGAGACAGGATGCACAATAGAAAAGCCATTTCAAACCGGAGAGATTGTATTCTATGGGCAAAATGTTTCTCTGGGCTATGCCGATTGCTTAGAAGATTTAAAATTGCAAGATACCAATCAAGGCAGATTGCAAACCGGAGATATCGGTTATCAAGATGAGGATGGTTATTTTTATATCACGGGCAGAAAGAACCGTTTTGTCAAGATATGTGGAAAAAGAATGAGTTTAGATGAGATCGAACAGAAAACGAAAAGTAAGTTTCGTGGGGTAGATTGTGCAATAACAGGAGATGATACCTGCTTGCAGGTTTATATTGATCAGGAACGAGTGGAAGAAGTGACCGGATATTTGCAAAAGAAGTTCCGGCTTGGCAGATCGCAGGTACAGGTCGATGTATTGCAACAGATTCCGAAAAATGCAGCAGGTAAAGTACAATATACTGCTTTATCAAAGCATTGATCAAAAGGAGAATGGGGGGTTACAAAAGATGAAAAGTTTAGCGTTTCAGGTTGTAGAAGGTAATATGGGGGCACAGTATCATCATTATCTTTTAGGAATTATTTTACAAAATGAAGAGGGAAAGAAGTTTGTCTTTAATAATTATATGAGTATGCTGGTGAAGCATTTTTATGACAGTCACGGAGACTTTGCATTTGATGGAGTGTACAGCTGTCACAGGGATATTTTAGACCAGTTGATCATCCGTGGACCATTGGAGCATTTTCATGAGACCATTCAAAAGAGTATTGACCATGGAAAATATGTCGTGATCAATGTCAATGAAGAAAATCTGTCATGCAGACAGGCATATCATCATCATTATTTTCGTCATGATCTGCTGATCTATGGTTATGACAGTCAGGAAAAGACGTATTTAACGGCAGGATTTAATGAGAATATGGAGTTTTGTACGCAGGCATATGCTTATAAAGAAGTAGAATATGCATATTACACGATGAAAAACGAATGGGATTTTGAGTTTTTTGCATTCGCATGGAACCGGCAATATAACACAGAACTTAATCTGAAAAAGATCGTAACAGATCTTTCCCTATATATAGAAGCAGAAAATCCAAACCGAACCGCCCTGGAGCAGTTTTTAGAAACAGGTTACGATAGTTATTTTATTCAAAACAGTTATAAAGAATACTATGGAATTCGTTTATATGATTATATAACAGACCGGCTGAAGGGGCAGCATAAGCTTTTTCGAAAGGAAAACAGCAACGAAGTGATCGGTGTCAATGATCTGCGCACGATCAATGCATTGCGGGCACATATTCATATCATATCAGAGCTGGTAGAGTACGTTGTGTCTGGGGAAAAGAAAGAAGAACTTATATCACAATTAAAAAAGCAGGGTCAAACCTTGTATGGGATCAAACTTTTGTTGCTTCGCTATGTCGAAGCACCGGAAAGAAAGACGAGAAAAAAGCTTTTGGATATGTTAGGAAAAGCCAGAGAAAGGGAAGCAGAACTTTTAAAAGAGGTGATCATGACAATTGAAAATTGTTAATTTTGCAAAAACGTAGAATTACGTCTATAAAATGGTGTATAGTAAAAATAAGTATCATTTTTGCAACAAATAAAATGAGTTCAATTACTCTAAAGTAAATTTGCCAAAGAGAGGAGGAAATTATAGAGCAATTTGCATATGTAACAAAAACACAGAAAGAAAAAGGAGAAGCGTATGAAAAAAATAACAAAAACAAGAATGTATTTATCCCTTGCCGCCATGTTGGTATTGGGGACAGGAACAGTAGTATCAGCACATGATGACTGGGAAAAGGACGTAGAGACAGAGGAAAATTATTATACGGATGGACAGGGAATCGAATATAGATATCTCGATTCTTTTAATCGTGGATATTATAGGTTAAACAAATTTGTTCAATCCTATGATGTCAACAAGAAACCATTGTTTACCAAGATTGAAATTCGAGATCAGATTGACAGTATTCCGGTAAAAGCAATAGGGAGTGTTTTTGTAGGGCATAAAGAAATTAAAGAGATTTCAATGGGAAATAGTATATGGAAAAGTTCGGGATCATTTAAGGGTTGCACCGGACTAAAAAGCATTAAACTGTCTTCGGAGATAACAAAGATTTCTGCACAGGCTTTTAAAGGATGTAGTAGTCTTACTTCTATAAGTGTACCGGACAAATGCACGAATATTGGGGAGAATGCATTTAATGGCTGTACTAGTCTTCAAACAATTCAATTTAAAAAATCCCCGAGTAAATTGAAAATTGGGAAAAATGCTTTTCGAAATGCCAAAAAGTTAAAAACTATTGTACTTCCGGGTAATGCTAAAACAGCAAAGCAGCTTATTAGCGCATTAAAGAATCCCAAAAGTGTGACTCTTTATGTAGATAAAAAAAGAGTAAAACAGTTAAAAAAGACACTGCCGTGTAAAGTGCGTGCCATTCGAAAAACAGCTAAGGGAAATATGACTTCTGATAAAATTCAAGATGATCAGGGGCTTGTGTATCAATTGGATAAAAAAGGATATTATATTACAGGTTTTGAACAGAAATATGATGGACAGGGAAATCCGTTACATACAGTGATTACCATCCCACAGGAGATCAGCGGTACATCTGTAGTTGGTGTAAAAAGTAAGGATGTTTTTCAATATTGTAACAGTATTACATCTGTAACAGTATCGGATGGTATTGAACTGCCGGAAGCAGCATTTTTGGGATGTACAAATTTAAAAAAGGTAACTTTTACAAGCGTTAAGTTGCCAACGTATTATGTACATGCAATAAAAAATAATCTTTTCAGAGACTGTAATAAATTGGAAGAAGTCACGCTGTCAGAAAAGATTTACTCGATAGGCAGTTATGCATTTATGAATTGTACAGCTTTAAAGAAAATGATATTACCTAAGGGGTTATGTTATATCAAAGAGGGTGCATTTTATAATGCCGGATTAGAAGAAGTTCAATCGGAAGAAGAGGAATTATCATATCTGTCTGTTGGACGTAAAGCATTTGCAAATTGCAAAAATTTAAAAACAGTTATCTTGTCTTATGTAGGCAGCCTGGAATCTCATGCCTTTTATAATTGTACAAAGCTCGAAAAAGTAATTTTGAAAAAGCTTTTTAGTAATTGCACATTGGAAGGAAATGCTTTTGAAAATACAAAATGGATTAAATCATATCAGCAAAAAAATAAACCTGTCATAATTGACGGTGTGTTGATCAATGGTTATTACATGAAAGGAAATATTACATTAGATGGTAAAAAGATTAAAAGAATAGCACGTTTATCATTTGCTAATAACCAGAAAATAAAAAAGATAAAGATAAAAGGGATAAAAACACTGGGAAAAGGTGCATTTGCAAGATCATCTGTTACTGAGGCTTCTATAAATGGTTGTAAAGAGTTAGAACCATATCTTTTTAGTGATTGCAGGAAGTTAAAGAAGATTTCAGTTTCGGGAATAAAGACAATTCAGGATAAAACATTTGCATTTATTCCAAATTTGAAAAAGATTATATTTGGAAAAGAAGTAACGGAACTGAGAGAAGATCCGATTTATCATTGCCCGAATTTGACAACAGTTCGTTTTATAACTAAAAAAACGATTAAATGGAACCCATATTTTGATAATTTGAAAGAATTGTATCCCGGATGTGGAAAGGTAAAGCATATTTACATGAATTGTCCGAAATGGGAACCAAAAAATCCTTTGGCAGACTGGATTGCATAGGTAGCCTGGATAAAAAACGTAGTTAACAGATCCCTGCCAGCCGGAAGCATATAAGGAAAATACTTTTGGCTGGTATTCAAAGGGGAAGAGAAAAATCAGAAAGATATATCAAAAAACTAAAAGATACTATTACGGAAAATAAGGATGGCAATGCAAAGAAAAAGGAGAAGTATATGAAGAAACACACAAAACTATTAACAGGATTTCTTATAGGAATCAGTCTTGCATTCGGTGTTCCGGGTGCTATGGTAAAGGCAGGATCGTATTACACAGCAAAAGTAAATTCCTATGCCCCGGAGAAATATGTGGATGAACAGGGGATATGTTATCGGCTGGATGAAAATACCGAAGAATATTCTGTTACAGATTTTGAACAAAAGTATGATACTTCAGGAAAACCAATAATCACTCAGATTACAATACCGGATATGGTTTATTTCAGAAAAGTTACAAAAATGGAAAAAGCTTTTGCCGGTCATAAAGAACTTACTTTTGTTCAAATTGGAAAAAATATTCGGGAGACCAGGCAGACTTTTGAAGGATGTACAGGATTAAAAGAGGTCGACTTAAAGAATGTACAGACGATTGGAGACAGGACATTCAAAGGATGTGATACACTTCAAAAAGTAGTTGCAAAAGAAGTAGAAGGCATAGGACAGCAGGCTTTTATGAACTGTGGTGCATTACAAAATATCAATATAGGTTACAACTTAAACTATATCTCAGATCAGGCATTTTATAATTGTAAAAAACTTTCTAAGATTCGTTTGCCAAAAGATTCTATTGGACGTGAAAGTTTTAAGAATTGCATAAGCCTTTCGAAAGCGAATTTTTATAAAAGATCCAAAGATTATACGGTTGATAAAAATGCATTTCAAAATACAAAGTTAGAAAAAAAGGCGAAAAAGGAAAAACGTCCATTAGTTGTACAAAAGACTTTAATTTCTGTACCTTATAATATTAAAAAATTAAGTATTGATGGAAAGAAGATTTCGTGTGTTGCATCAGGAGCATTCCTTTCAGGCACAAAAGTAAATAAGGTGACAATCAAAAATGTAAATAACATTCATTATAATATGTTTTTGGGATGTAAAACAAAGGAACTTGTTATTTACAATGCAAAATACATGGATGACAATGTTTTTGAAGGTTTAGCCAGACTAAAAAAAGCGACCATAACAGGAAAAGTTTCCATTACATCTAAGATGATCGGCTATCTAAAGAATCCGAAGAAGCTAACTTTGTATGTGGATGCATCCAGAGTAAATACTTTACAAAAGAAATTAAAATGTAAAGTGCGTGCCATCAGCAAAAAGAAAATTGTAAAGGGAGCTTTTTATCAGGATACTTCTTTCCAAGGAAATAAAGCAGTGGAAGATGATCAGGGAATCGTATATCAGGATAATGGTGGTACTTATAGTATAGTAGGTTTTAAACAAAAATATGATGCCAATGGAAATGCACTTACTGTCAATCTTGTTATTCCGGCTAAGATTAACGACTGCTATATTACAGGTATGTCAGATAAAGTTTTTGCTGACCGGAAAGAGATTACCTCGGTTATTTTTGAAAATGGATCAGAGCTTGTTGAAATTTCAAAAGAAGCTTTTCGTGGCTGCAACAAGTTAGAAAAAGTAGTTCTGCCAAATACGATAACATACATACAAAACAAAGCTTTTATGGATTGTACCGGCTTAAAGGACATTAATTTCCCGGATAATTTATATGCGATATTAGACAGTGCATTTCGAAATGATGTGTCTTTACAAAATATTCATTTTTCACAAAAACTAAATCTGGTTGGTTATCATAGCTTTGAAAATTGTACTAGTATTACAGAAATTTCTTTTGCAAGTAAGATAAGAGCAATTTGTGCAAAAGCATTTTATCAATGCAAAGCGTTGGAAAAAGTCAGCATTGGCAATGTACCTGAGAGCTTGAATGTGTCTGCTGATGCATGGAATGGTACAAAATGGCTTACCGCTTTTACTGAGAAAAACCAGCCTGCAATCGCAAATGGTGTTCTGCTTTGCGGAACAAATGTAGATGGAAAAGTTGTTTTGAATGGAAAAGATATTAAGTTAATTGCCGGCTATTCTTTTGCTAAAGGTAAAAAGTTAAAAGAGCTTCAAATCACCGGTGTCGATCATATTGGAGAAAATGCTTTTGAAGAAAATGCGCTTCAAAGTGCCAATATAAAAAATGTTAAGAAGATGGACAAGGAAATTTTCAAAGATACAAAGAAACTGACAAAATTATCAGTTAGCGGTATGAAGAAAATTAACTACATGGCATTTGCAAATATGCGGGGATTAAAAAAAGTGACATTAGGAAAAGATGTTTCCGTAATCGGATTAAGAGCCTTTTCTGGCTGTGACAAGCTTGTAAGTGTACGTTTTAACACAACCAAAAAGGTTACCTGGGAGTGCAAATCTGAGCAGGAGAAAACCATACCTATCGAACCGCTAACCTTTGCCGGTTGTAGAAAGCTTCGTCATGTTTATATGAAAAGCACCGCTTTTTCAAAAGACATGGTTCATGTGTTGGGTAGAAAAGTAACTCTTCATGTACCACAAAAAGTAGTTAAAAAATATCGGAAAAGTGCATTTATTAATTGCAAAGTAGCGGCACAGAAATAAAAGGCAATTCATAAAGCTGATTCAAAATTTTAAAGCAAAAAGAAAATAGAAAACAGTAAATCAAGAATTGCTTGCAAAGCAGTAACACAAAGATGAAAAAATGTGATTGATAGATTCCTACCGGCCAGAAGTTTAGTAGGAAGATATGCTTTTGGCTGGTAAGTTAAAAAGGGGAAAGTGAAAAAACAGGAAGATATATCAAAAAACTAAAAGATACTATTACGGAAAATAAGGAAGGCAATGCAAAGAAAAAGGAGAAGTGTATGAAAAAAATAACAAAGGCAGGAGTGTATTTATCCCTTGCTGCCATGTTGGCATTGGGGACAGAAACAGTGGTCTCAGCACAGACGGATGAAAATTATTGGACTAACAAAGATTATTGGAGTGAGGAAGATTATGCTGCAGAAGAAGAGGGCACTATTACAGATCATTATGGCGTAGTGTATTATGCAGATGGGAAGAGTAGCGATGCCACATATGGAGTCAGTGGTTTTACACAGTTTTATGATAAGAATCATAAAGCTCTGATCACAAAGATCAACATTGCTGATCGAATTGGTGGCACACCGGTAACATCGATAGATAAAGGGTTTGAAGGACAAAAAGAGATCGAAGAAATTACCATGGGCAACAACATTTGGAATCTTTTGGGATCCTTTAAGGGGTGCACCGGATTAAAAAGAATTAAGCTGTCATCTGTTATTAAGGAAATACCGGATCGGACTTTTCAAGACTGTAGCAGTTTGAAAGCCATTCAGATTCCAAAAGCATGTAAAGAACTTGGGAAAAGTTCGTTTGAAGGATGCAGTAGTTTACAAAAAGTAACATTTGCAAAGACACCTGCGAGTTTCAAAGTTGGAAAAAATGCTTTTAAGGGAACAGCATGGAAGAAAGCCTGCAAAACTGATTTTAAGCCTATGATAGCGGGTGGTGTTTTGCTGGATGCATCTACAGATGGAAACGGAGAAAATATGACGATTAAAGGTTCCAAGGTGAGCTGTATTGCACAAAATTCACTTGCAAATGTCCGTTTTGCCAAAAATCTTACGATATCTAAAGTAAAGAATATCCAGTCACACAGTCTGGATGGATGCAAAGCTAAGAAAATTACAATTTTACAGCCCAAAAAGCTTGGTGACAAAATGTTTGCCAACACAAAAAACGTTAAGAAGATTGTTATTACAGGAAATGTCAAAATAACGAAAACAACCATGAAGTCACTGAAAAATCCGAAAAAAGTCACGTTGTATGTGGATCAAAAAAGAGTGGCACAGCTCCAAAAAATATTACCTTGCAAAGTACGTGCGATTGCAAGTAAAAAGACAGCAAAGGGAAGTTTACTGACAGACAAAAAGTCAGTAAAGAACAGTAAGGTCCAAAGTAAAAAAATGACAGGAGAAGGTGTCATTGTCAACAAGAGTCTGGACGGAAAAATGATTGAAGATAATCAGGGGCTTGTCTATGAAATGGATAAAAACGGATATTATTATATTACGAAATTTGATCAAAAATATGATGAAAAGTTTAATCCGCTTCATACAGAGATCACTATTCCCGAAAAAATCAATGATATAGACGTGCTTGGAGTAAAAAGTCAGGATGTATTCCAATATTGTACGGAGATCACATCGGTGGCAATGCCGGAAAATATTAAATTGCCAAGAGCGGCATTTATGGGCTGCACGAATTTAAAGAAGGTTACTTATCTTTCTGTTGATGGCTTGTCCGTGTTCTACAGAGCCAAATTAAGAAATTATCTTTTTAAAGACTGCACGAATTTGGAAGAAGTTACACTGACAGAACGTTTTGAACTTGTGGGAAATTATGCTTTTATGAACTGTACCAGCTTAAAGAAGATAACATTTCCTAAAAATGTAGATGCCATAGGAGCATATGCTTTCTACAATACAGGACTGGAAGAAGTTATACTGGATAGCAAATCCGTTACCGGTATAGACACCAAAGCGTTTGCTAATTGTAAAAACCTACGTTGTGTTACAATTCGTGTATTGGATGCAATTTGTTCTCATGCATTTTATAATTGTACAAATCTGGAAAAGATTACTATTAAAGGATTTAGTATTCAGGATTGCACGATAGAAAGCAATGCATTTGTGAACACAAAATGGATCGAAACATATAAGAAAAAGAATCAGCCTGTTATTTTAAATGGAGTGTTGGTTAATGGTTATTATGTCAAGGGAAATGTTACACTGAATGGGAAAAAGGTCAAGAGAATCCTCGGTCAGTCATTTGCAGATAACCATAAGATTAAAAAGTTAAAGGTTAAAGGAGTTGACGAAATAGATGATTATGCATTTGTTGGTTCATCTGCTACGGAAGCATCGATAAGTGGATGCAAAAAAATGGGCATGTATCTTTTCGGAGATTGTAAAAAGTTAAAAAAGCTATATATAGAAAAGATAAAAACAATTCCAATGTTTTCACTTGCTTTCATTACCGGATTACAAAAACTGACATTTGGAAATAATGTTGTGAAACTGGAAGAGAATGCTATTTATCATTGTAAGAATATAAAGAAAATTATATTTGGAAGAGATGTGACAAAGCTGGAAGAGAATGCTATTTATTATTGTCCAAAGCTGACAGTAGTTCGTTTTAAAACAAGAAAAACAATTGACTGGCATCCGTATTGGCTTGGTTCAAAGGAGATGTATCCCGGATGTGGAAAGGTAAAGCATATTTACATGAATCGTCCCAAATGGGCACCTAAAAATCCTTTGGCGGACTGGCTCGCATAGGCGTTTTAGATGAAAAAATGTGATTGATAGATCCATACCAGCCAGAAGCATATAGGGAAACACTTTTGGCTGGTATTACAAAGGGGAAGAGTGAAAAAGCAGGAAAATATATCAAAAAACTAAATGATACTATTACGGAAAATAAAGAGGGTAATGCAAAGAAAAAGGAGAAGCGTATGAAGAAAATAACAAAAGCAGGAGTGTATTTATCCCTTGCTGCTATGTTGGTACTGGGGACAGAAACAGTGGTCTCAGCACATGATGATTGGGAAAAGGATGCAGAAACAGAGGAAAATTATTATACGGATGGTCAGGGTATTGATTATAAATATCTTGACAATACAAAAGCAGAGTGTTATGCGATTAAAAAATTTACGCAATCCTATGATGTCAATAAGAAACCATTGTTTACTAAGATAGAAATTTTAGATCAGATTGATGGGATTCCGGTGAAGTCGATAGGAAATGCATTTGCAGGACACAAAGAAATCAGGGAGATCACGATGGGAAATGGTGTTTGGAAGAATTCAGGTTCTTTCAAAGGCTGCACCGGTCTAAAAAGTATTAAACTTTCTTTACAAATAACAAAGATTTCTGTTCAGGCTTTCAAAGGCTGCAAAAATCTTACTTCGGTTAGTATACCGGATAACTGTACAAATATCGGAAAGAATGCGTTTAATGGTTGTACAAGTCTTAAAACGATTCAATTTCAAACAACGCCAAGCAAATTAAAGATTGGAAAAAATGCTTTTTGTAATACCCCAAAGTTAAAAACAATTGTACTTCCGGGGAATGCCAAAATAGCCAAACAGATTATTAATACTTTAAAAAATCCCCAAAATGTGACACTTTATGTAGATCAAAAAAGAGTAAAACAGTTAAAAAAGACATTGTCGTGTAAAGTACGTGCCATACAAACTAAAAAAGTTGAAAGAGGAAATGTAATAGTCAGCAAAAGTGAAAACGGAAAGATTGTTGAAGATGATCAGGGATTAGTATATCAATTGGAAGGAAAAGGATGCTATATTACTAAATTTCATCAAAAATATGATGTAAATGGAACTCCGATATACCGTGAAATTAAAATCCCTCAAGACATTAATTCGATAAGGGTGCTTGGAGTTAAAAATTCAAATGTATTTCAATACTGTAAGGATATTACCTCTGTTACCGTACCGGATAGTGTTGATTTGCCCAAAGCAACATTTCTAGGATGTACTAATTTAAAAAAGGTTGTTTTTGTAGCAGGTGAGGGAATGCCTGAAGAGTTCAGACCGGCATTAAAAGATAATCTTTTTAGAAATTGTAGCAATTTAGAAGAAGTGGTATTTTCAGAGAAAATGTACTCAATAGGAAGTTATGCATTTATGAATTGTGTCGGATTAAAAAAACTGACATTTCCTAAGGAATTATGTTATATCAAAGAAGGTGCATTTTATAATACGGGACTGGAAATGATTCAGTCAGATAATGAGTATATGTCTGTAGGACGCAAATCATTTGCTAATTGTAAAAACTTAAAATCGGTTGACATTTTGCAATTAGACAATGTAGGATCATATGCTTTTTATAATTGTACGAATTTGGAAAAGGTTACTTTAAAAAAGGTTGATAGCAATTGTAGGATGGAAGGAAATGCTTTTGAAAATACAAAATGGATCAAGCCATATCAACAAAAAAATAAACCAGTCATTGTCGATGGTGTACTGATCAATGGTTATTATGTAAAGGGAAATATTACATTAGGTGGTAAAAAAATCAAAGGAATAGCAGGACGATCTTTTGCCAATAATCAAAAGATTAAAAAATTAAAGTTGAGTGGTATAAAAAATATAGCCGGTAGTGCCTTTGCCGAGACATCCGTCACAGAAGTTTCTTTAAGTGGATGCAAGATTCTGGACACGCATCTTTTTAGTGAGTGCAGAAAGTTAAAAAAGATATCTGTTTCAGGAATAAAACAGATACAAAGTAAAACGTTTGCATTTATTCCGGGATTGAAAAAAATCATATTTGGAAAAGAGGTAACAAGCTTAGAAGAAAATACAGTATATCATTGTACTAATTTGCGAACTGTTTCCTTTAAGACGCAAAAACCTCTCAAGTGGTCATCGGGCGCTTGGGGTGGAAAAGAAGGAAAGATGTTTGTAGGTTGTACGAAGCTTCGTGATGTGTATATGAACAGTAAAAGTTTACTGAAAGGCTCGGAAAATAGTTGGATGGATGCATTTGACAAGAAGAAAGTGACCATTCATGTGCCAAAAAAATTATATCAGAAATATGAAGATAGTCCATATATTTATTGCAAAGTAGTGGCAAAGAAATAAAAGGCAATTCATAAAGCTGATTCAAAATTTTAAAGCAAAAAGAAAAT
>ERZ860148.388-NODE-388-length-36078-cov-3.965938_pt1 | contig 36078 bp, 26 predicted proteins | sample MGYA00509981_ERZ860148 | MGnify/ENA primary metagenome ERZ860148 (study PRJEB30046, sample SAMN00715199) | human gut metagenome | study: EMG produced TPA metagenomics assembly of the A metagenome-wide association study of gut microbiota in type 2...
ATAAATGTGGTTGATACACGTAATTGGCTGACTACGGAGGGAATATATGGACTTAATGGAGGAAATACTGAAAAAACACATATAAATCCGTATGAGGTAAGAAATAGTGGTATAGCATATGATGTGAATAACTTTGAATGGCACATTGAGACTTATTCGTTGGAAAATGGAATAGAAAGTCCAAGTAATGATATAGAGGAGTTTGCAGGAGAGCAGGCTGATTATAAAGGTGGAAAAATATTTACATACCATATAGAAGACAGTTGGGTTTTTGGGCATGAACATGAAGCAACCAAGGAACTAAGCATGACATCAGAGGTCAGTATTCCAGGGAAACATTATAGAATATATGTTTGGGTAACCTTGAAATCAGATCCGAGTATTTCTTCTAATGTAGTTACTTTTAAATATGACAAATAACAAAAGGAGCAATCGCAATGAGCAAATTAAGAAAAAAAATAGTGGTTCCAATATCGCTCACACTTACAGGATGTCTCGTTGTGGCAGCTTTTGTGCTGAATGACAGCCTTACAAAGGTCGATGCAAATGTAGCGTTCAATGGAATATCTGATATAGTCAGCTCACATGGCAAGGACAAGCCCTTCAATATAGTGGAGGTGGTGCCTGACAAGAAAATGGAATCCATCGGTTATCTGATTGATGGTCAGGAGCCTGACGACTGGTTTGGAACACTGTCAAGGATGTCTGACAAAGATGGTGCAGGTGTACAAAAAAGGTCTGCCTATATGGAGGAACTGAAAACAAAGCTTGCGCCTATTACTACCGAGAAAAAAGATAACACAAAGCCTCTTTATTATGAGCCGTATGAGGAGAGCTATGTCAGTCAGGGCGATGACTGGACAGAGCTTGCCCTTGTAGATATGGACAGAATAAACAAGGGTACCACCGGTTATAAGATGACAGAGCAGGCGGAGGGAGATTATAAGTTCAATACCGATTACCAGCTTGCTGTAAATGAAGATGGACTGCCTACAGGTCATTACAGACAAAATGTTGACCATTATGTTTTCATGCAGGGCGAGGATGAGACAGAAGATGGCTCTGAATCTGTGGATACAGGTAGTACTGGTAATACAGGCAGTACAGGAAGTACTGGAAGTACCGCGGATGGCTCTAATACTGAGACTGAAAATGGCAATCAAATTAAGGCACCCGGAAAAAGAGGCTACTACAGTGTTGCGTTTACTGCAGTCAAGTTGCCGGATGGCATGACAAATACCAAGTATCTGGTAGAGGCTGATAATTCACAGAAAGCTGATGGAAATACAGACAGCGGTACAGATGGTAATATCGATAGCAGCACAGACAATACGACAGATACAGGCACAGGTGACGATACCGTTGAGAAGCATGTGGTTTATTCTATAAAGAGCGCATATGCCATTGGTTCTGCTGAGAGCATGCAAAACATAGCAAAATATGATCCAAAGGCATATATTTACAGAAAAGACAATTCAGATATCACATCACCATATAAATTTGTTGCAAGAGCTGACCGGATGGCAGGTCTGCCTGATGGCAGTAAGCCGGATTATGAGAAGTATACATACTGTACGGTTGAGATGGAGTATGTGCCTGCAGATAAAATCACTGATGATGAGACCTACTACGAGGTGGACACTGGGGTACCTATTGAGTTTAATTACGATGAGACCGGCGAGTATGGAGCAGTGCTTGATACACAGAATCCATACGAGAAGATAGATGGTGGCACACCGGACACTCAGCCGGCAGGTAACACAGGAAAGGTAATCCTCACTGATACAGACGGATATTTTGATATAGTAGAGGATAGCCAGACATACACTTATGTGGGTGATGGAAATGGTAACTATATCATGGTGGCTGATAAAAACGGCTCGCTTGATTATCCTGTAAATACTACACACATATATTATAAGGGTGGTTTCAAGAACAATAACTGGTTCAGAACAGGTGTATTCAATCAGGAGGGCAAGACAGGCGATGATGATAAGACTGCCAATATGACCTTCAAGGTAAAAACGGTCACACCCAAGGAGCTTGAGCAGATAGATGTATCAACAATTGATTTACTCTATCTTTCCGGCTCAAAGTCCGTCCTTTCAAATGATTTAGGAAACGATGCTGCAACATATAATACTGATAATGACATTTCATGGGACAAGGTAAAGCAGATAGTCCAGCGTGTACACCAGAGTGGTATCATGATGCCTGTTATAGTGGATAATGGTATTGTGTGGCCTGATTCGAATGCAGATTATTCCAGCAACATTAAAAAGCTTGCAGGTCTTTTGAGCTGTAACAATTTCAGCTCCTTGAATTTTACTAAGGACTCAGCTGATAATTTTATTAACTGGGGGAATGACATAAAATACTATAAGGTTGACAGTGGAACCCATAAATATGGTTTTGTAATTGGCAACGAATATGTTATTCCACGAAACTATAGTCCTAAAGATGATGTGCCATTTGTTTTAAGAGACGATTTTGCTTCTGCGTTTATTAAAAATGAGGATGAAACAGCATTTGTCAATGATGCTAAAACAGAGAATTTTGATGAGATAGCAGAGTATATCAACTCAGAGAATACAAGTAGGAAAAAAGAAAATGATACTCTTGGAAAGAACGAGTATGCGTATTATGACAAGACGATTTCAAAGGCGATAGTTTTAAGCTATATCATATCGTATGCTGATAAAAGAGACATTATAAATCCGACAGATAGTCTGAACATACTGGATATAGAGCCCGGAACTGTAAAAAATGAGTCTGACGCTTTAAATTATGATAAGCTTAAAAAATGGCTTGGAACAAGATGTCCGGAGGAAAAAAAGGTTACGATAACAAGGGTTACGAGTGCAGAATTTATTGGAAGAATAGAGGACCTTAATAACTATGACATGATATATATGGGACTTGTAGCCGATAATCTGAATTATAGAGATGGTCATACAGTATATAATGATTGGAAGATGGATGGGCTTAAATACTCAAATGTTGGTGATATTGTTGTTATAAATCCGAAAGATGTGGTAAATTATTGGGGATATGATATGCTCAAGAATGGTCATGCGGGATTGCTGGATACGGATTATATAAATAATGGAGAGGCGCTTAATACTCAGCTTACATTAAGAGGAAATGGAAATAATGCTGATTATTTAACTGCTCCAAACACATATAGAGGTTCAGGCAATGATATTACTAAGCAGAAGGTTTCAGAATTGGAGGATTATATAAAGGCGGGCTTTCCTGTCGTCTTTTCAGATGGCTTTTTCAGCAATGATAGCAAGTATGAAAGTGGAATTAATGAGGATTACATTGATAACTGTTCAAATGTTTTTACTTTTTTAAGTTATGCAAAAGATAAAGACAATCTTCTTAAAGTGGACAACAAGGGAAACTTAAAAAATAAGTCAAATGAGCCAGCGGAGCTTGTTACCTACCTGACTACTGAAAAACCTGAAATATTACTCAAGGAGCAGGAAAAAGTAAAAGATACAGATTATGTTGAGATTAGTAATAATCAGATCACATTGGAATTTTCAATAAACAATGCAGGTGGTGCTGATTCCAAAGCAAGTTTTAATGCACAGCTGTTTTTGGATTCGAATTCCGATGGTAAGTTTTCGACAACCAATGAAGGAATAGCTGCAAATAAAATAAAATTATATTGTGATGGTACTATTGTGAATCCGGTAATGGGTGATGATGGTAAATATATGTATAGTCTGAATGCAGGCAATTATAATTATAAACTGGTCTATGATTTGCCGAATGGCTATGTAGGAGTTATGCCTTGGCAGCTTCGTGTAAGTCAGGCTACAAATAGCTACAGATATGATCAGAAATCCGGATATGTGTATGTCAAAAATTCAAAAGGCAGTCCTACAAAAGTCAAGATTCTTCAGATTAATTCAAAGTTGGAGCATAATGAGGGCTTTAGGGGAAATTTTGATATGCAGGCACAGAAGAATGATAGCAATACAAAGTTTCATAAATTACTTAGTCAAGTGAAGGATTTTGATCTGGATATAGAAACAGTTCGTTATGACGACGTACCTAAAATGGATGAGGTATGTGATAAGCTGCAGACATACGATATGCTTGTGATTGGATTTGGTGATTGTTATGATATTGATAATACAAATAATCATCTCGATAAAATAAAAGCATATATCCAGTCAGGAAAACCGGTATTGTTTGCTCATGATACAACGTCATTTTGTAATAATAAAAATGATAATAAATATAATAATGTCTGGGGATATAAGTTTAACTCTATAATTCGCGATACTGTCGGACTGGATAGGTATGGAATCTTGTCAAATGCGTATTTAAAGAAGGGCAATACATTAATAAAGAGTACTGATTCGGATTTTACAAAAGCTGTAGAGACCGCTGAAAAGAATAATACTGATATTGCATATGAGCCAAAATCTGGTAATACAGTTATTGTCAGACAGAATCAGGGATTTACTTATGCGGATTTAAATCAGTATCAGTGGAAAGATAATGGTAGTGATCATGGCGAGTACAGGCTGTATTCAGGGCTTGATAATTATGATGTTGAAGCTAAGACTAATAAAGCAGTCAAGGTTAATTCAGGACAGATTACCACATATCCTTTTAAGATTGCTGACGAAATAAATATAGCTACCACTCATAAGCAGTACTACCAGCTGGATATGAATCAGGATGCTGATGGTGATGGTGAGAGTGATATTGTTGTATGGTATACCTTGTCAAACCATGGAATTTATGAGCAGTCTCCAAAGGATGTAAGAAATAATTATTATATTTACACAATGGGAAATGTAACATACTCAGGTGTAGGACATTCCGATTTCTCAAATAATGAGGATGAATTGAAACTTTATATAAACACTATGATTGCTGCATATAGTGCATCAGTTCATGAGCCGTCAATTTATCTTAAGGAGAATGCTGATACCGATTCAAATGACATATCTACATTATATGCAACTATTGATGATGCCATTGAAGAAGATGCAGCTAATAAAGCAGATGCCAGATTAGATGGTGCAGATAGTACGCAGGATGTTTATTTTACGGTAAAGGATTCAAACCTTGTGCGAAATCAGATTGATGAAAAAACTGTTGTTTATTTGGATTTTTATATCGAGGATCCACAAAAAAATCCAAATGATGAAACGATTGGCACCGGAGATGATAAGATTTACTTAAAGAAGGTGGACTGGGATATCTATTCACTGAATAATGATGGAACAGAAAATGAACTGATAAATGACAGTAAAGAAAACGGTAAATTAAATAAAGATCCAAGGAACTTCTTTGAAAATAACAAGACATATAAGGTAAAGGTACCATTGAGTGTTTTACCGGAGGGAGCTAATTCTATAAAGATTTATGCCGTAGGATATAGTAAGATTTATCAGTCACTGGCGAGTGGTGGGGATAAAGAGACCACAACAGCCAAGGCATACAAGACCTTCCAGATACAGCGTGTAGGTCTTGCAGACCTGGATTAGTGTATATAATATATTTCTATATAGCAAGGATTATATGAGCTGAGAATCAGCTCGTATGGTCCTTGTTTTTTTACCGTTTCTTTATACTTTCTTTATTGAATTATCCGCGCTTATTGATAAAATAGATAGTATGCGCACGATTGCGGATATTTTTGCATTCGTGTATGGGGGATAATTAACCGGAAAGAAAGGAAACGTTTATGAGTAAAATTTTCAAAAACCTGATTCCATACTGGCGATGGATCATATTAATATTTGTTTTTCTCATTGCTCAGGCTTACTGTGATCTGGCTTTGCCTGCGTACACATCTGACATCATCGATGTGGGTATCCAGGATCATGGCATTGAGCATATCCTGCCAAAGGAGATTACATCCAAGGATTATCAGATGGCACAGACATTTATGCTGTCTGACGAGAAAGAAAAATTTACGGACTGTTACGAAGCAGAGGATGCTTCAAAATCTGATAACAGTGTGGCAAAATACAAGCTGACAGCTGATTCGGACACACTTGATAAGCTGGATGAGGAGCTTTTGGTTCCTCTTGTCATGGCATATCAGGCTTTTCAGTCGGGGGAGCAGATGGATGTGGATGCATCAGCTATCCCGCAGTCAGCAGCACTTGATGATACCATGATAAAGCAGATAAGAAGCAAGGTGCAGGACAAAATCGATGCGGTGGGTTCATCTACTTTAAAGTCCATGGGTGTAACTTTTGCGACAAAGTGTGATGAGAATGCAGGAATCGACGTGGATGCCAATCAGGTTGCTTATCTGTGGAAGGCAGGCGCCAAGATGGCAGCCTTTGCAGCAATTATGCTTATAGCAGCATGTGTTGTAGGCTTTGCGGCTTCAAAGGTCGGTGCCGCTGTCGGCAGGGATTTGAGGGAGAAGACCTTTTCAAAGGTTGTAGGTTTTTCAAATGCCGAGATTAACAAATTCTCTACGGCATCACTGATTACGAGAAGCACGAACGATATACAGCAGATTCAGATGGTTACTACTATGATGCTTCGTATGGTGCTTTACGCGCCAATCGTTGGTATCGGTGGTATCATCAAGGTGGCGCAGACCAAATCCGGCATGGAGTGGGTGATTGCCATTGCGGTTGCTGCTATCATGGTTTTTATTTTCACTCTGGTTGGTATTGCGATGCCAAAGTTCAAGATTATGCAGAGTCTTGTAGACAAGGTAAACCTTGTTTCTCGTGAGATTCTTACAGGTCTTTCCGTTATCAGGGCTTTCGGCCGTGAGAAGGAGGAGGAAAAGCGATTTGATGAGGCTAACCGTGAGCTTACACGCACACAGCTGTTTACAAACCGTGTCATGACCTTTATGATGCCGGGTATGTCCATGATCATGTACTGCATCACACTTGGCATCGTGTGGGTTGCAGCAGGCAGAATAGACAAGGGCTCTATGCAGGTAGGTACCATGACTGCGTTTATTACATATGCCATGATGATTGTTATGTCATTCCTCATGCTTTCAGCCATGTCCATCATGCTTCCGAGAGCAGGTGTTGCGGCAGAGCGTATCGATGAGGTTATAAGGACAAACAGCACTGTAAATGATCCAAAAGAGCCTGTTACTGAGGCCGAGCACAGAGGTGTTATCCATTTCAACCACGTGGATTTCAGATATCCGGGAGCAAAGGAGGATGTGCTTTCAGACATTGATTTTCTGGCGGAGCCGGGCAAAATCACAGCTATCATCGGAAGTACCGGCTGTGGAAAGTCTACACTTGTAAACCTGATTCCGCGTTTCTATGACGTGACGGGAGGCTCAATAGAGCTTGATGGACACGATATCAGAGACTACACACTAAGCGAGCTTCGCGAGTCAATAGGCTTTGTTCCGCAGAAGGGTATTCTTTTCTCGGGAACCATCGCCTCAAACCTGCGCTTTGGTAAAGCAGACGCGAGTGATGAGCAGATAAAAAAGGCTGCGGATATCGCACAGGCTTCTGAGTTTATCGAGACAAAGAATGACAGGTATGAAAGCTCAATCGCACAGGGCGGCTCAAACGTGTCAGGAGGCCAGAAGCAGAGGCTTGCCATAGCAAGAGCTATCGCAAAGGACCCTCATATCTATGTGTTTGATGACAGCTTTTCAGCACTCGATATGAAGACTGACGCGCGTCTGCGTGCAGCTTTAGCAGAGGTTACAGAGAATGCTTCCGTCATTATCGTGGCACAGCGTATCAGCACGATTATTCATGCTGACCAGATTCTCGTGCTCGATGACGGTAAAATCGTAGGAAAAGGTACCCACGAGGAGCTTCTTAAAAATTGCGATGTATATATGCAGATTGCACAGTCACAGCTTTCTGCAAAGGAGCTTGGACTTGATGATAAGGTGGCAGAAACTGCAACAGATAAAGCAGCAGATACTTCGGCTGTATCAGGCTTAGATAATGAAAAGGAGGGCATGTAAGATGAGTGAGAACAATAACGAACAGTTCAAGATGCCTCCTAAGAGGCCAAGAGGGCCAATGGGACATGGCCCCGGAATGGTCACAGAAAAGGCCAAGGATTTCAAGGGCTCTACAAAGAAGCTCATAAAGTATCTCGGCAGATACTGGGCTGCTATCATTGCAGTTATGATATTTGCAGCAGTTTCGACTGTCTTCTCCGTTGCAGGACCGAAGGTCATGGGTAAAGCCACCACTGCGCTTGCCGAGGGACTCATGAACAAGATTGCAGGAACAGGCGGCATAGATTTTGATTATATTGCAAAGGTTCTTTTGTTTACGCTGGTTTTATATGTGGTGAGTGCCATCTTTATGTTTGCCCAGGGACTTATCATGACAGGCATCACGCAGAAGACCTGCTACAGGATGCGTAAGGACATAACGAGCAAAATCAACCGTATGCCGATGAAGTATTTCGAATCAAGGACATACGGTGAGGTGCTTTCGCGTATCACAAACGATGTGGACACACTCGGACAGAGCTTGAACCAGAGTATCACACAGATTATCACATCTGTTGCCACTTTGGTAGGTACACTTGTCATGATGCTGTCTATTTCACCGCTCATGACGCTGATTTCACTCGTTATCCTGCCTGTTTCGATGATACTTATTTCGTTTGTCATAAAGCATTCACAGAAATACTTCAGACAGCAGCAGGAGTATCTGGGACACATAAACGGACAGGTCGAGGAGGTGTACGGAGGCCACCTCGTCATAAAGGCATATAATAAAGAGGCAGAGACTGTAAAGACCTTCAAGGAGGCCAACAATGTGCTCTACAAATCCGCATGGAAATCACAGTTCCTTTCAGGACTTATGATGCCTATCATGCAGTTTGTAGGAAACTTAGGATATGCGGGAGTAGCCATCTCAGGAGGTATACTTGCCATAAAGAATGTCATCACAATCGGTGATATCCAGGCATTTATACAGTATGTGAAGAATTTCACACAGCCAATCCAGCAGATAGCGCAGGTGGCAAACCAGCTTCAGTCGATGGCGGCTGCATCTGAGCGTGTATTTGAGTTCCTCGAGGAGGAGGAAGAGGATATAACAGTGGAAAATCCTGTAAAGCCAGACCATATCGAGGGAAGTGTAGAGTTTTCGCATGTACACTTTGGCTATAATCCTGACCAGATCATCATCAATGATTTTTCTGCAAAGGTAAAGCCGGGACAGCAGGTTGCTATCGTTGGACCGACAGGAGCGGGAAAGACTACCATGGTCAAGCTTCTTATGAGATTTTATGATGTAAGCTCAGGTGCCATTCTTGTAGACGGACATGATATCAGGGATTACAACAGAGCCGATCTGCGAGATGCATTCGGCATGGTATTGCAGGACACATGGCTTTTTAAGGGCACCATTATGGAAAATATACGCTACGGCCGTCTGGATGCCACAGATGAGGAGGTCATCGCGGCAGCAAAGGCAGCACATGCGCATCATTTTATCCAGACATTGCCGGGTGGCTACGATATGGAGCTCAACGAGGATGCTTCCAATGTGTCACAGGGACAAAAGCAGCTTTTGACAATAGCAAGAGCCATTCTTGCAGACAATCCAATCCTTATCCTTGATGAGGCCACATCCTCTGTTGATACACGTACAGAAATCCGTATCCAGAAGGCACTCGACAATCTGATGAAGGGCAGAACAAGCTTTGTCATCGCCCACAGGCTGTCTACTATTAAGAATGCAGATATGATTCTTGTCATGAAGGACGGAGATATTATCGAGCAGGGTACACACGATGAGCTTCTTGCAAAGAACGGATTTTACGCAGAGCTGTATAATTCACAGTTTGAAGAATAGAGAAAGCACGGGTATCGCGCGGTTTTGCGAATATGCGTGGGGCTGAATGGTTACATAAAATTAAAAAAAAAATACGCTCTCGACAAAATTCGACAAAATGTGTTATCATAAAAACATACAATTTGTTTTGACATGACAGTAATTGGCGGCATAGGAGAGTTTGATGAGCACTTTAAATGTCGCAGTAGCAGACGAAAAGAAAAATATGCAGAGTTTATTAAAAGGCATGGAGTTTTTAGGAACAGCAAGAAGTAGTGATGAAGCATACAGCATGATAAACGGTAATGCCGGTTCTGATGTGATACTTGTGTATGTAAAGAGAGCATCCGGTGACACTGAGCCACTTGATGATACATATATGGAGAAAAAATCTCTTGAGACACAGGTGACGGATATCATTCATGAGATAGGTGTTCCGGCTCATATAAAGGGATATCAGTATCTTAGGACTGCGATAGTGATGTGCGTTGAGGATATGGAAATGCTTAGTTCTATCACAAAGCTTTTGTATCCCACTATTGCAAAGAAGTACAAGACTACCTCAAGCAGGGTGGAGAGAGCCATAAGGCATGCTATCGAGGTGGCATGGAGCAGAGGCAGGATGGATACGATAGACTCCATGTTTGGATACACTGTAAACTATGGTAAGGGCAAGCCTACCAATTCGGAGTTTATTGCCCTGATTACAGACAAAATACGTCTAGGAATGTAAAAATCGTCATTATAGACAAATAAAACCACGTTTTGATAAATTTACTAGGCAAAATGTACTCCCGCGTGATATAATATAGTATACATTCTATTGGTTTCAGGATGTATACTATATTTTTTATCAGATTAATCGTTGTTTAAATAACTGTAATCTGGGGAGGTTTCAGCATGGACAAAATTAAAATATTAATGGCCGCATCAGAGGCAATACCTTATATGAAGACGGGTGGACTAGCTGACGTAGTGGGATCTTTACCAAAATATTTTGACAAGGACAGATATGACGTGAGAGTTATACTTCCGAAGTACAAATGTATGGATGATAAATTACTGCCACAGCTTAAGTTCGTCTGTCATTTTTATGTCAATCTCAACTGGCGCAGGCAGTATGTGGGGATTTTTACATCGCAGTATGATGGTGTGACATATTATTTTGTGGACAATGAGTTTTACTTTGCAGGAGATAAGCCATACAACAATATATACGAGGATGTGGAGAAGTTTGCTTTCTTTTCAAAGGCGGTGCTTGAGGCTTTGCCGGTTATAGATTTTGCCCCGGATGTGATACATTGTAATGACTGGCAGACAGGACTCTTGCCGGTTTTTCTAAAGACAGTGTACGGCTCAGACAATTTCTATGCCGGTATAAAGACAGTCTTTACCATTCACAATATGAAGTTTCAAGGGCGTTGGAAGATTAAAGAGGTGGCTGATGTTACAGGACTTCCGGAGCATATTTTTAATTCAGGGGAGCTGGAGTTCTATGGTGAGGCTAATTATTTAAAGGGCGGCATAGTATATGCAGATGAGATTACGACTGTCAGTCCGACATATGCAGATGAAATCTGTACACCTGAGGGCGGCGAGGGCCTGGATGGCCTGATGCTTGAGCGGCGCAGGCATTTGAGAGGCATTGTAAACGGTATAGATTATGAAGTCTTTAATCCTATGAAGGATACATATCTGGATAAGCATTTTTCTGTAAGGGAATTGAGTGGAAAGGTCGTTAATAAGCGTCAGCTGCAGGAGAAGTATGGTCTGGCTGTGGATAAGGATGTCATGCTGATTGGAATAGTTTCGCGTCTGACAAATCAGAAGGGCTTTGATCTGGTGGCATATGTGATGGAGGAGATGCTTTCCACCATGAATGTACAGTTTATAGTGCAGGGCACAGGAGAGCAGCAGTACGAGGAGATGTTTAATTATTTCCATGGCAGGTATCCGCAGAAGCTTGGAGTATATATCGGCTACTCAGAGGAAAATGCACATGAGATATATGCAGGCTGTGACGCATTTCTCATGCCGTCTCTTTTTGAGCCGTGCGGCTTGAGCCAGCTCATGTCTATGCGATATGGTACGCTGCCTATAGTCAGGGAGACCGGTGGTCTTAAGGACACTGTAGCAGCGTACAATGAGTACGAGAATACGGGCGATGGCTTTTCCTTTGCCAATTATAATGCGCATGATATGCTGCATGTCATCAAATATGCTCTTGATGTGTTTGAAAACCATAAGGACAGATGGCAGGAGATGATGCAGCGCGCCATGAGGCATGACTTCTCATGGAGGGCATCTGCGAAAGAGTATGAGAAGCTTTACGACATGCTGCTTGGCAACTAGTACATCGCTCTGCAAATAACAGGCCAATAACTTTCATGAATTTCCAACTATGTTCTTAGAAAGTAAAATACCGGATACATATCTATGATATGATATCCGGTATTTTGTGTTATCGGGTTATATGATTATCAGGTTATATGATTATCAGTAGACAGTGTCTGTTTTACTATCGTATATGTAGTACCGCTCGCCGAGTACTTCCTCGTCGCGTACCTCTGTAGAGTTTACCTCACAGATGAATTCGCTTAGGTTGCAGACGTCTATATCGCTATCCAGCGGCATTACCAGAAACTCATGGATACTGCTTGGTATGAGCAGCATATTGCCGCCGAGCTTTTTTGCCAGCGAGCTTAGCACACCCGGGTAGAGTATGGCGGATGCACCATTTGTCTGTCTGCTGTTTGTAAGGATATACATAGGCAGGCTGTCAAAATCACAGACTGTGCGCATCTGATTGGCATAGCCCGGACATTTTTTGGCAAGAAACTCTGCCATGTTGATTATTGAGCATGGAAGTATCCTTGGGGTATTTTGCATTGAGGCGCGGATTAGTGTTTCTGTATCTATGCCCCAGCGTGACAGAAGCGCATCTGTGACTGTAATGGTGCCAAATTCAGGCAGCTGCGCTCCTACATATACTTCAAATATGATGGCAAAATCCAGATATTTGATATAGGGCATGTCCTTTAGCTGCTTTTGGTTTTTGTCGTAGCTTATGAGCTGGAAAATTATTTTCTCCTTTACTTTGGAAAAATCATCACAGAAGCTTATGTCAAAATCTTCAGTTGGCTTGAAATCATTGTAGGTGGATAAAATGGCATCGAGAATAGAATCAATGGATACACCATCAAGATACCAATGGTAGTAAGGATTGAGATAAATAGTCGGTGCTATATTGAATTTGGGATTGATAATCACCAATCCGTCGTAGATCATCCCGTTGTTCTTTTTGACAGGATGGATGGTAAGCTTGAAATTATTGTCAAGTCTTGCGGTTATTTCTGTTTCTATAGTATGTAAAAACTCCGTGTATTTCATGAATCTCCTTGCGGAGCATAAAAATATCGGATCCCGTGGAAAAGTAAAACCCACGAAGCAGGGCGCTTCGTGGGTTTTACTCTATCATTGTTTGTTGAAGTTTGCAATATGTATTTTTGTACAATTTTTAGACTTCATTTTTGTGACATCATACAAAATATAGCTGCGCAATCCATTTTTAATCCGATTTGAGCCTCTGCCACAGTGTGTTGTAAAGAGTTGCGTCATCATCATTTAAAGCTCTGTATACTTCACAGTTTTTGAGCATATCGGAAGGGGGATTAATCGCCTCATTTTCCTTTGTTTCCTCATCCTGGCTGTCGATGACAGACTGGATAGGTGATGCATAGTATACATATTCAAAGTTGAGCTGTGCCGGCTCATCACTGCAGATATAGTTCAAAAATTCCTGTGCGCCCTCTTTATTCTTGCATGTCTTTGGAATAAACCATGAGTCAATCCAGAGGTTTGAGCCCTCTTTTGGCACGATATAGTCCAGGTTGTCGTTTTCAGCCATGGCGGCAGCTGCCTCACCGGAATAGCACACTGCAATTGCTGCATTTTCAGCAACCATCTCATCACAGGTCTCATCCACGTAGTAGGCGAGCACATCACTGCTTTGTTTGTTCAGTATATCAAATGCTTCATCGAGCTTTGCTGTGTCTGTCTCGTTTATCGAGTAGCCAAGTGTGCGAAGGGCGGGAGTAAAGGCATCACGGACAGAATTAATCATAATCATGTTGTCCTTGTATTTGCCGTTCCACAGGCAGTCCCAGGTATTTAGGTCTGATGCATCAGCCATCTTTTTATTGTATAGTATGCCGAGTGTGCCGTAGAAATAAGGCACAGTGTATTCATGTGTAGGGTCAAAGGATGCGGACATGTAGATTATATCCTGATTTACATTTTGATAGTTTGGCATTGAGCTGTAGTCTATCTTGTTGACCTCACCCTCACTTATGAGCTTCTCGATGATGTAGTCAGAGGTGCAGATGACATCGTAATCGATGGCACCGGACTTGTACTTCGTGTACATCTCCTCAGGCTCCTCGTATTCCTCGTATTTAATGGTGATTCCGGTTTCCTGCTCGAAGCTGTCGATTACTGATTCATCGATGTATTTACCGTAGTTTAGCACTGTTATGGCATTGTCATTGTTCGTGCTTCCGGCACTTATCGTAAATACCGAAAAGCAGCCGATTACGAGTACTGCAACAATTGCGATGCTCACACTACGCTTTACGATGCGCAGCTTTTTAGCCCTTGCAGGCTTCTTTGAGGCGCTGACAGGTATCCGGTTTGAGTTGATGTTTACCACAACCAAAAGCAGCAGCACTGTGAAGAAAAGTATGGTTGACAGGGCATACAGCTCCGGCTTTACACCCTTTTTCAGCTCTGTGTAGAGCATGGTTGAGAGTGTGTTTACTCCGGCACCCTTCGTAAAGTAGGTGATGGAGAAGTCATCGAGTGACATTGTGACCGCCATCATAAAGCCGGAGAACACTCCGGGGCTTATTTCAGGCCAGGTGACCTTGAAAAATGTATATAGAGGTGATGCGCCCAGGTCAAGTGCGGCCTCATAGGTGTATTTGTTGGTCTGCTTGAGCTTTGGAAGCACATTGAGTATCACATAAGGGATATTGAACGTGATGTGTGCGATAAGCACTGTCACAAAGCCCAGATTCATGAATTTTACAAACAAAAGCATCATTGAGATACCGGTCACGATATCTGCATTGAGCATCGGGATGTTTGTAGCGCCCAGATAGATTGTCTGGTTACGTTTCTTCATGGCGCTTATACCCATGGCTGCGAGAGTTCCTATTATTGTAGAAATCACAGCTGCAACCAGCGTAATCTGCAGTGTTGTAGAAAATGCCGACATAATCCGCTCACTCTGAAAGCACTTTATGTACCAGTCGAGCGTGAAGCCTCCCCATTTAACCTTGGATTTGGAGTTGTTGAAGGAGAGTACTATTAATACAACGATAGGTAGATACAGGAACAAAAAAATCAGTCCCATATATACCCTTGATGCTATTTTTTTTACCATAATGCGCTCTGGTCTCCTTCCTTATCAAACAGATTGACGAGTGCCATGCTGATTAATACGAATACCATGAGCACGAGTGAGAGACCGCTTCCTGCGCCCCACTGCGAGCCATGGACGAAATCCTGTTCTATGATATTTCCGATGAGCAGGACCTTGCCGCCACCGAGTATCTGTGAGATGGCAAAGGAGGTGAGTGATGGCACGAAAACCATTACGATTCCGCTTATGACACCGGACACTGTAAGTGGCAGTATAATCTTGAAAAATATTGTGACTTTGTTTGCACCGAGGTCAAGCGCCGCCTCAATCCAGTCGTTTTTGATTCTGGTCATGGAGTTGTATATAGGCAGCAGCATGAATGGCAGAAAGTCATAGACCATGCCAAGCACGACTGCTCCGGAGGTATTCATGATGTTGAAGCCCGGAAGTCCGAGAGTGGTGAGTATCGAGTTGATGACACCGTTTTTGGACAAAAGCTGCTTCCATGCGAGTATTCGAAGCATAAAGTTCATCCACATAGGAAGCATGAAAACAAATACCACAAAGCTTTGGTTTTTAATCTTTAAGCCGTTTAAAATCATCGCAAGCGGATAGGACAGCACCAGGCATATTATGGTGCATATGATTCCAAGCCGTAGGGATAAAAGCAGTGCCTTGATATTGGTGTGCTGTGCTATTGCAGCCACATATTCAAATGTGAAGCCTCCGTCAGAGCCTTTAAATGCATAGTACACGATCATGAAAAGCGGAAGTATGATAAATCCGATAATCCATATGAGGTACGGCCCTGCGAGCAGCTGTTTCTTTATTTTAGACATCTATCTCCACCGCCTTTTCATCTGAGGACTCAGGCTTGTGCATTACCTGGATATTAAATGGAATCACCCTGATACCCACATGACTGCCGACCTCTACATATTTGGTGGTGTGCACCATCCAGTCGTAGCCGTTTGCCTTTACCTCAAGCTCATAGTGCACTCCCTTGAAGATATTTGACACGACATCGCCCTGCATGTAGCCGTCCTCCGCAGGCACCAGCTCCACATCCTCCGGGCGGATGACTATATCGACAGGCGTGTTCTCACCAAAGCCCTCGTCCACACAAGGCATCTTTACACCGAGTATCTCGACAAGCTTATCCTTTATCATAACACCGTCGATGATATTGCTGTGTCCGATAAAGTCAGCAACAAAGGCATTTTCAGGCTCATTGTAAATGTCCTCCGGTGTGCCAATCTGCTGGATATAGCCCTGATTCATGACTACGATGGTGTCAGACATGGTAAGTGCCTCCTCCTGGTCGTGTGTGACGTAGACGAAGGTGATACCGAGCTCGTTTTTGAAGCGGATAAGCTCATACTGCATGCTCTGGCGCAGCTTTAAGTCGAGAGCGCCAAGCGGCTCGTCTAACAGCAGTACCTTAGGCTCGTTTACAATAGCTCTTGCGATAGCGATACGCTGCTGCTGGCCTCCGCTAAGAGAATCCACAGAGCGGTTTTCAAAGCCGTCGAGATTGACGAGCTTTAATGCATACTTTATTTTGTCATCTATGTAAGCCTTGCTTTTTTTCTTTATTTTGAGACCAAACGCGATGTTTTCAGCTATTGTCATATGAGGGAAAAGAGAGTATTTCTGGAAAACAGTGTTCAGATTTCTTTCGTTTGCAGGCACATTTGTGATGTCCTTTGAATCAAACATGATTTTTCCCTTGTCCGGTGTCTCAAAGCCACCGAGCATGCGAAGTGTGGTGGTCTTTCCGCAGCCTGATGGTCCAAGCAGCGTCAGAAACTCATTCTCCCTGATGTATAGATTTAAATCGTCGAGTACAACATTGCCGTTGTATGACTTTGTGATATCGATAAAATCAATTAATTTCTTTCCCATGGTGTAAACCTTTCTCATGTAATTATAGTACTGGTAGGACCTGTATGTTTATAATTTGCTGCTGTACACACTAAAAATGCGGCCAGCAGTAATTACAGCCCTATAAAAGAGCTTCTGCAGGGGAAGTGTCAGAAGCTTGGAGGATTGCTGACCCATATGAGCATGGCATCCTTTGAAGACTTATTTTCAATAAAATGCTTCTTACCGGCTTTAAAATAAAAGGACTCACCGGCCTTTACGGTGTGCACTTTGCCACCGTAGCAAAGCTTCACAGTGCCCTTTATCACATATCCAAACTCCTCACACTCCTGAGGAAGATATATTTCAGAACTGCCACCCGGATGAAGAGTGAGCCTGACAGGCTCCATGGAGCGGGTCTGTGCGTTTGGAATGATCCATTCCACCTTGCTGTTTTTTTCCTCGTCAATTTTCTCGAAATAATCGTTTGCCTTGTATACAATCTGCTCAGGTTCTGAATCTGTAAAAAACTCCGCCGGTGTCATACCCAGGCACTGGATGATATCAAGCAGGGTGCCGACTGACGGTGAATTCTGATTTCGCTCGAGCTGGGAGATAAATCCTTTCGTCAGCTCAGCCCTGTCAGCAAGCTCCTGCTGGGTAAGTCCGTACTGGATACGAAGCTCCTTCATACGATGTCCGATATCCATGTTTACTTCCTTTTCTAATACATTTTATGTTATATTTACTGTAGGTTTAATAATAGATTTTTTGTTTACTAAAAATAAACCAACGAGATAATTTTAATATATTTTTTATAAATGTCAAGGGGATTTTTGTAATAAAAAAACACCTCATTCAGTTTTGAATGAGGTGTTTTTTATGTATGAAGCCGATAACCGGGATCGAACCGGTGGCCTACGCATTACGAGTGCGTCGCTCTACCTACTGAGCCATATCGGCAAGCTATATTATATTATCAGATATAAGAGTGTATGTCAAATTAAAATTTTGGGGGATGATTTCATAAAGGTATTGACAATATAATGTATATAGTGTATATATAACACATGAACAGTTAATAAATACAGTACGGAGGTAGCATATGAAGCTGATGCAAAATTCAGGAGTGCCCATCTATCAGCAGATAGCGGACAGCTTCAAGACAGATATTTTGGCCGGCAGGTATGAGCAGGGGGAGTTCCTTCCGTCGATAAGAGGACTGGCGAAGGACCTGAAAATCAGCGTGATAACCACGATGAAGGCTTATGAGCAGCTTGCAGATGAGGGACTCATCACAGCGGCGCAGGGCAAGGGCTTTTATGTCAATGCACAGGACAGCGAGATGATAAAGGAACAGCACCTGCGCAAGGTGGAGGAGTCGCTGACAGACGCGATAGCGGCTGAGGTAGCCGGAATCTCGAACGACGAGCTTAAGGGAATGCTTGAGGCGTTACTTGATGTAGAATGACAGGAGTGGATTGGTTATGAGTATGATAAACATAGTGATGACAGCATTAGGTCAGCTATTAATGGAGTTTGTAGCACAAATTATATCCAGATTTATTTAATAAATGATTATGGGTAGTTACAAACAGGGCAAAATTTAAGTAAGAATTAGTTCATATTTAAATAATGATATGAAAACGAGTCAGGAGGAATGAAAATGACAACAAAGAATGCAATTGAGGCAGCAAAAATCACAAAGAAGCTTAAAAACTTCACACTGGATGTGGAGAATTTCGCAATACCGCAGGGCTTTGCCACAGCATTAATCGGAGAAAACGGAGCAGGAAAGACAACACTTTTAAATATCCTGGCAGGAATCAGGCTTGACTACAAAGGTGACATCACATACTTTGGACAGTATTCCGACAAGCAGAAGGAAAACTCGGGAGATATTAAAAACCGCATAGGCTACACCGGTCCGGGCAAATACTATCTGCCGCAGTGGACAGTTAAGGATATCGAGGAAATCAGTAAGCTGATGTTTGATGATTTTTCCGCAGAGGATTTTCACAGATATTGTGAGGAGCTTGCAATATTTTCACATGGCAGCATTGATATGAAGAAAGCCAACAGCTCATTTTCGGATGGTATGAAGATGAAGCTCATGCTGGCAGGAGTCATGGCGCGAAAGACTGACCTTCTTTTGCTGGATGAGCCGGCATCGCCGCTTGATCCGCTTATGAGAGATAAGCTGTGCCAGATGATTGGCGAGTATATCTATGAGCGCAGCGTATTTTTCTCTACACACAATATCTCTGATATGGAAAATATCACCGATTATGCCATTATAATGGAAAACGGACAGATTGTGGAGCAGGGCTTTGTTGAGGATTTGAAGGAAAAATATATCCTGATTAAAGGAGATGCAGCAGATACAGAGGCTGCCGGTAAGGTACTTTATTCTATGACCAAAAATCCGTACGGTTTTGAGGGCATATGTTTGGCGGAAAACATAGATAAGCTTGCAGGACTTAATGTGACAAAGGAGATTCCTACACTTTACCAGATAAGCGTTGCGGTCATGAAAAATAACACAAAGATTGTGATGCGCTAGTGCGAGGTGAGGTGTTATGGAAAATAAGTCAGGAAGTATGAATGAAAAAAACGTTTCACAAAAACATGTAGCTCTAACATACATCAGGGATTACCGTGTTATGACTAATCTCAAGTATCGTCTTATAACAAATATACTGATTCCGCTTTTAGCAATTTTTACATCAATGCTAATTGCTTGTTCAAAAGCAGTCTGGGCATGGATTGGTGTTATAGTAATTGTTTATGATTTTTATATGATGTGCGAGGTGGTACAGGACTATTTCTGCTTCGGCTGTATGTGCAAGAAGAATGCATTTGGCATGCATTTTTTAAAGACAGGTTTTAACGGAGTAAGATACTTTGAGAATGCAGTTCTTGTGGATATACTTATAAGACCGCTGCGTATTGGAATTACAATACTCATTGCTTCAATACCATTTATTAAATTTGGAGTTAATATTTGATTGATATTTGACATTATTATGATATCTTCAATTGTGTCGGTTGGCTCGTTAAATATATTCAGATACATGGATATGGGAATGTATATTTATCTGCTTGCGCTTATAGTTATCTTGCCGGCAATTGCAGGCAGTATAGCTGTTTTGATTTATGGCGGGAGAATGTGGTTTATCGCACCTGTGTTAGCAGTGGTGCTTGTAGGAGTGATAGCAGCGACATATTATCATATGATGGTGTGTATCCGCAGATCATATGTTGATGTGTAGAGGCATTTTAAATTGGAAGTATATTTGAAAAGGAGAATATTATGCTTAAAGATATTAAATTAGGATTTAAATTATTGAAATATGGCTACAAACTGAAGTTGAATGTGATCATGCTTGTATTCTTTACAATATTCGGAATAGCATCAGAGATATTCAGCAAAGGAACCTCAATCATAGGCGGTGTATACTTTATGATGAGTGGTATGTTCACGTTTCAGCTTATTATGTCTATGGATGTATCTGAGCTTATCCAGTCCACATCGCTGAAAAAAAAGCTGCAGATATACATTCCGGTGCTTGCCAGCACAGTGATAAACCTGATTTTATTTACAATTTTTGTGGTGGAAAGAGTTGTTCTGATACAGATGGGAGTGGCAGATAAGACGCAGATTATCTATACGCTTTTTATGCTTGATGTTATTCTTCTTATAACTTATCTGTACACCAGCATATGCTATAAGTACTTTGTACTGGGCTTTATATTATTTATGGTTGCGTTCATGGCGGCATTTATGGCACTTGATAATACGGCATTTATGGGATTTGCCGATACTATTGCAGCGCTTGGTCTGCCGGTGATTGCTTTGTTTGGTTATATTGCTATTTTTGTCGGCGGGGCACTTGAGATATTGATAGGAGAGCTGCTTTACAAGAAGCCTTTGTCTGAATTCGCATTCAGGGGATTTTTCCGTGATGCAAAGTAGTGATGTTACTGTTCCCACATAACAGTGTGACAAACAACATAGTGATTTCAAAAAATAAGAAATATTTGTGTAAAAATATTGAAAAAATGATCGCTTTGTAGTATGTTATCATTGTCGGTGCAAAGCCGGCAATGAGACTAATTAACATATTATCAGGAGAAAAATATATTAAATGGATAGTGACAGTTATAGTAAACAACAGTTAGACGACTTGTTTATGGATATGATTGCCTACTATGATGGCGATCCAAAGAGAATCCAGCATTTCACCAAGGTGCACAGCTATGCAAGGCTTATCGGTATAGGAGAGGAGCTTGATGATGCCTCGCTCTTTATACTTGAGGCAGCGGCTTACACACACGATATCGGCATACGTGTAGCGGAGGAGAAGTATGGCAGGTGCGATGGGAAGCTTCAGGAGCAGGAAGGACCGATAATCGCCCAGAAGATGCTCTCACAGCTTGGCTTTGAGAATTACATAGTTGAAAGAATATGTTTTCTCATAGGTCACCATCACACATATGACAATATAGATGGTCTTGATTATCAGATACTCGTTGAGGCTGATTTCCTCGTAAATCTGTATGAGGATGATGCGGGAAACCGTGCAATCGACAAGGCATATAAGCGCATATTCAAGACTGAAACAGGAAAAAAGATTTTTAGACTAATGTTCGGATATGAAGAAGAGGATTAGTATGAGCCGGACCGGGAGGAGACTTCCGGTCCTTGTTCGTATTATGCGGCTTATATCAGAAATAGTAATTAAAGTAAATATGCAGAATAGTTACCTGAAATATATTTGAGGATGTGTTAAATAATTTGGTATTTGGAGAAAAAATATAATATGGCAAATAAAATTAACTATCAAAAATTAATGGAGGATTTAATAAAAGAAAATTGCATGGATAATAGCTGTACCCCACGGCTTTTGCTCCATAGCTGCTGTGGGCCGTGCAGCACGTATTGCATACAAACTCTCTCAGAGTATTTTGAAGTGACGGTATTCTATTATAATCCAAACATTTATCCGCCAGAGGAATATCACATGAGAGCACAGGAGCAGAAGCGATTTATAGATGAGTTTCCGGTGAAAAATCCGGTTCACTTTGTGGAGGGTGTGTACGACACCAAGCGCTTTTACGATATGGCACGCGGCATGGAGGCTGTGCCTGAGGGCGGTGAAAGGTGCTTTAAGTGCTACAGGCTGCGTCTTGAGGAGAGTGCACAGTATGCAAGGGAGCATGGCTTTGATTTTTTTACTACGACACTTTCCATCAGCCCGTTGAAGAATGCCGAAAAGCTCAATGAGATAGGAAAAGACTTAGAGAGCCAATATGGAGTGCGATATCTTTTCTCTGATTTTAAGAAGAAAGAGGGCTATAAAAAGTCAACGGAGATATCAAAGCAGTATGATATGTACAGGCAGTACTACTGCGGCTGTGTATTTTCCAAGGAGCAGCGTGACAGGGAGATAGCAGCGCGTGGGTGAAAATGTGGTTGCGTGACAGCAAAAATTATTATATAATTTAGCACAGTAAAGCGGCTGTGTAGGGCAGACGGCGGTATCACATTTTTGTTTTGTTCAATGTTTTATGATACTGGGAAAATAAATCATTATTTAATAATCAAGGAGGAATCTCATGGCACAGTTATGGGGAGGACGTTTCACAAAGGAGACAGATCAGCTCGTTTACAATTTCAATGCGTCCATTTCATTTGATCAGAAGTTTTATAAAGAGGATATAGAGGGCAGCATCGCCCATGTCACGATGCTTGGAAAGCAGGGCATCATCTCACAGGCAGAGAGCAACGATATAGTGGCTTGCCTAAAGCAGATACTTAAGGAGGTAGAGTCAGGGGAGCTTGAAATCAGCTCAAAGTATGAGGATATCCACAGCTTCGTTGAGGCTACACTCATAGACAGGCTTGGTGACACAGGAAAGAAGCTTCACACAGGCCGAAGCAGAAACGACCAGGTGGCTCTTGACATGCGTCTTTTCACCAGAAAGACAGTGAAGGAGACTGATGATGAGCTTAAGGAGCTTTTAGCTGTTATCCTTAAGATTATGAAGGAAAACACACAGACTATCATGCCGGGCTTTACACATCTGCAGAAGGCCCAGCCAATCACTCTGGCTCACCATATGGGCGCATATTTTGAGATGTTTAAGAGAGACAGATCAAGACTGTGCGATATATATAAGAGAATGAACTATTGTCCGCTTGGCTCAGGAGCACTCGCAGGCACTACATATCCGCTTGATAGGGACTATACAGCACAGCTTCTGGATTTTTACGGACCGACACTTAACAGTATGGATGGTGTGTCAGACAGAGATTATCTGATTGAGTTTTTATCGGCTCTTTCAACTATCATGATGCATCTGTCACGTTTTTCCGAGGAAATTATCATATGGAATTCAAACGAGTACCAGTTTGTTGAGATTGACGATGCGTACAGCACAGGAAGCTCAATCATGCCACAGAAGAAAAATCCTGATATAGCAGAGCTTGTCAGAGGAAAGACAGGCCGTGTATACGGTGCGCTCATGTCGCTTCTCACCACCATGAAGGGTATTCCGCTTGCGTACAACAAGGATATGCAGGAGGATAAGGAGCTGGCATTTGATGCATTCGACACTGCAAAGGGATGTATCGCACTTTTTACAGGAATGATTGATACAATGAAGTTTAACAAGGACGTGATGAGAAAGAGTGCAAACAATGGCTTTACAAATGCCACAGATGCAGCTGATTATCTCGTTAAAAAGGGTGTACCATTTAGAGATGCACATGGTATTGTAGGAAGAATAGTGCTTTACTGCATCGACAAGGGCATTGCAATCGACGATATGAGCATCGACGAGCTCAAGGCTATCTCTCCGGTATTTGAGGAGGATGTATTTGATGCCATTTCAATGGAGACCTGTGTCAGCACAAGGTGTACAGTTGGAGCACCATCAAAGACATCAATGGACAAGGTAATTGCCGTTTACGACGAGTATATGAAGTCAAATTGGCAGGATGAAGTATAGTTTTTGTGCATATTTTATAAAAAACATGGAGAAAAATTATTAATTTAATATAGTTTTTTCCTTGTTTTTCATTAGAGTTTCAAGTAATATATTTCCTATAAAGACAGTTGTACGTGACGGACGGACAAAAGATATTTAAAAAATAAACGTCTGACATAGTTGTTTGATTTTATTTTAATGTCAACGTATGACAAGGTCGAAGAAAATCTAGAAGATAGGGAGATTAGAGTAATGAGTGAAAAGCTTAAAGTAGGTATCCTCGGTGGAACAGGAATGGTAGGACAGAGATTTATTTCTCTTTTAGAGAATCATCCATGGTTTGAGGTAACAACAATTGCAGCCAGCCCAAGAAGTGCAGGCAAGACATACGAGGACGCCGTTGGTGATAGATGGAAAATGGACACACCAATGCCTGAGGCAGTTAAGAAAATCATCGTAAAGAATGTCAATGAGGTAGAAGAGGTTGCTTCACAGGTTGACTTCGTATTCTCAGCCGTTGATATGTCAAAGGACGAGATCAAGAAGATCGAGGAGGACTACGCAAAGACAGAGACTCCTGTAGTTTCAAACAACAGTGCCCACAGATGGACACCTGATGTGCCAATGGTTGTACCTGAAATCAACCCACAGCACATGGAGGTTATCAAATATCAGAAGGAGCGTCTCGGTACAAAGAGAGGCTTCGTAGCAGTAAAGCCAAACTGCTCAATCCAGTCATATGCTCCGGTTCTTACAGCATGGAAAGAGTTTGAGCCATATGAGGTTGTTGCTACAACATATCAGGCAATCTCAGGTGCCGGAAAGACATTCAAGGACTGGCCTGAGATGGTTGGAAACATCATTCCATTCATCGGTGGAGAGGAAGAAAAATCTGAGAAAGAGCCACTTCGTCTCTGGGGATATGTGGATGATGAGAAAAAACAGATTGTTCCTGCAGAGTCACCGGTTATCACATGCCAGTGTATCCGTGTTCCTGTATTAAACGGTCATACAGCAGCTGTATTTGTCAAGTTCAAAAAGAACCCTACAAAGGAGCAGCTCATCGAGGCACTCGAGAAGTTCAGCGGAGTACCACAGGAGCTTGGGCTTCCAAGCGCACCAAAGCAGTTCATCAGATACTGTGAGGAGGATAATCGTCCTCAGGTTGCACTTGATGTGGATTATGAGCATGGTATGGGAATCAATGTCGGACGTCTCAGAGAGGATACAGTCTATGACTGGAAGTTCGTCGGACTCTCACACAACACAGTACGTGGTGCAGCAGGTGGAGCAGTGCTTTGTGCAGAGCTTCTTAAGGCACAGGGTTACATCACAAAGAAGTAGAGTTAGCAAAAGATTCAATTTTTATTAGGAGGGCGGATTTTCCGTTTGTGGGCTGTGGGCACCGGTGTAGCACACAGTAGTATTCCTCAGAAAAAATATGAAGTCAGCCACGGGATTATTTACGGATAGGTTATGGCAGTTTGCAAGTCTAAATTGTCATTTGACCTATTGGAAACCCGTGGCAGTTCATATTTTTTCTTCGGAACATACTGTGTACTCTCCGGTGAAGGTAGTGTATTGAACGGAAAATCCTTACTCTGTGAATTAATTATTATGCAAAAGTCGAGCCTCTTAAAAGAGGCTCTCTTTTTTGTTACGCTTGAATTTATATTTTATCGTGGTAAAATAGATAATCTGAGTAGAATATATTTAAGAGGTAGATATAAGTGAAGAATAATAAGTATGAAATTGATATGGTGAACGGTTCAATAATGGATAAGCTTATTTCATTTGCGTTGCCACTTATGATTTCGGGTATTTTGCAGTTAGCGTTTAATGCTGTGGATATTATTGTCGTGGGACAGTTTAGTGGAAGTAAATCACTGGCGGCTGTTGGTTCTACTACGGCACTTATCAATGTGTTTGTCAATTTGTTTATGGGTATATCGCTTGGTGCGAATGTGCTCGCTGCCAGATTTTATGCGGCAGGCAAGGATGAGGAGATGTCTAAGACGGTGCACACCTCTATTATGATTGCACTCATAAGTGGTATTGTGATGGGTGTGGTCGGTGTTATTTTTGCAAGGGGTGCGCTGGAAATCATGGGTACACCGGATGATGTCATAGGTCTTTCCACTATTTATATGAGGATTTATTTTTGCGGTATGCCGTTTTTTATGCTTTATAACTATGGTGCGGCGATTTTGCGTGCTGTCGGCGATACAAAGAGACCTCTTATCTTTTTGATTATTTCAGGCTGTATCAATGCACTGCTCAATCTGTTTTTTGTAATAGTGTGCAAACTGGATGTTGCAGGTGTTGCAATCGGTACAATTGTTTCGCAGTTTGTTTCCAGCGTGCTTGTATTATATTGTTTGAGCAAAGCAGATACCAGCTATAAGCTCTGCTTTAATAAGCTTGCGATTGATAAGGAATATATGCTTCAGATATTTCAGGTGGGAATTCCGGCCGGCATACAGAGCACAGTCATAAATATCTCAAATGCCATGCTTCAGTCATCAGTCAATTCCTTTGGTTCAATAGCCATGGCTGGATATACGGCGGCAAACAATATACTTGGCTTTTTGTATGTATCTGTCAACTCAATCACACAGGCCTGCATGAGCTTTACAAGCCAGAACTATGCGGTAGGAAAACAAAAGAGAATGGACAGGGTACTGATAGACTGTCTGTTTCTCACGACAGCGGTAGCACTGGTGATGGGAAGTGCCTCATACATATTTGGAACACAGATACTTGGCATATATACAAGTAATAGCGAGGTAATTAAATCAGGACTTGAGATTATTTCGATTACAACAATCCCATATTTCCTGTGTGGAATCATGGACCTTTTTCCGGGAGCACTAAGAGGAATGGGATACTCAACTGTACCTATGATACTTTCTATAATAGGAACAGTCGGAGTCAGAATCATCTGGATATATGGTCTGTTTCCAAGCCACAGGTCGTTGTTTTTCCTGTTTATATCATATCCCGGTTCATGGATAGCGACAATCATCATGCAGGCTATCTGCTATATGTTTGTCAGAAATAAAGTGAAAGCTACAATAGGAGCTCGGAAATTATAATTAAAATCTATTTGTATATGTGTTAAATTGTGATATAATATTTTCAGTTGATTATTTTGGAGGAATATTATGAAAGCAAAACACACAGATTTAGAGAAACTTGAGCAGCTCTATAAAGAGTCGGGCAACCAGCTCGTAGTGCTCTACGGAAGGAGAGGCTGTCAAAAGGAGGAGCTCATAAAGGAATTTTGTGACGGAAAGAAATTCTTTTACTACAGATGCAGACAGGCATCGCCAGAGCATCAGCTTGAGATGATGGGGGAGGAGATAAGCCGTCAGTACAAGGTGAGCCTGAGCAGACAGACATATGAGGAGTACTTCGCGAGAATCAAATCAGGAGGCCCTTCAAAGCTTGTCGTGATAATCGATGAGGCACAGTTTGTGGCAAAGAGGGATGCATCATTTATGGAAGCAGTTGCAAAGCTTAAAAAGCACAAGCTGTATCCGGGACCTGTACTTATAATACTTGCCACATCATCTACAGTCTGGGCTACACAAGAGGCAGCAGAGCAGTTTAAGGGAGCCGAAATGAAGCTTGAATCGCTCAATTTCCTTGAGGTTGTAAGACATTTTGAGAGTCTTCCGGTCGCGGAAATCGTGAGAATTTACGGAGCAATCGGTGGAGTTCCGGCATATCTGGATAAGTGGGATGCAGCTAAATCCTTTAAGGATAATATATGCAGGCTCGTATTGACACCATCGGGAGCACTGTATGGTGAGGCGGATGCTGTTATAGCCGCAGAGCTTCGAGAGCTTTCTGCATATAGCACAATACTTGCAGCAATCGCAAGAGGTGAGAACAAGCTCAATGATATTTTCCATGCGACAGGATTTTCGCGTGCCAAAATCAGCGTATATTTAAAGAATCTTGCCACCTTCAATATTGTGGAAAAAGTAGTTTCATTTGAGACCGGCGGATGGGAAAATGCAAAGAAGGGCGTATATCAGATAAAAGACACATTTGTTAATTTCTGGTTTAAGTTCGTTTATCCGAATATGTCTAATCTGTTTCTGCTTTCACCGGAAGAGTTTTATGATACATATATAGAAAAAGAGCTTGATGCGTATCTTGAGAGATATTTCAGGGAGGTCTGCACAGAGTATCTGCTTATACTAAATCAGATGGGACAGCTTCCGTTTACCATAAAGCGTGTGGGTACATGGATTGGAAAGACAGGCCGCATAGACATCGTGGCTCAGAGCGAGGATAGAAGGAGTATCATCGGCTTCTGCAACTGGGACAAGCCAATGATGACCATGGATATGTGCGAGAATATGGCTATGGCTATGGAGCAGGCAAGGCTTACATCTGATGACTATTATCTGTTTTCGGCAACGGATTTTGAGCCTGCACTGCAAAGCTATGTGGTCAGAGACCCTAGATTCAAGCTCATCAACATGAATGAATTATAGAGGAGCTTATGGGAAAATCACTGATAATAACAGAGAAGCCATCCGTGGCACAGGAATTTGCGAAGGTGCTGCGGGTGAGCGGACGCAATGACGGTTATATAGAAAATGGAGAATATGTGATTTCATGGTGCGTGGGACATCTGGTCGGGCTGGTCTACCCTGAGTCCTACGATATGAAATACAAGAAATGGCGTCTTGAGGATCTGCCGTTTCTGCCAAAGGAATACAAATATGATGTGATAGACAGCGTGCGCAAGCAGTACAATATTGTGCACGCTCTTTTGCAGAGAGAGGACATTGACAGAGTTTACTGGGCAGGTGATGCCGGAAAAGAAGGGCAGACCATCGAGGAGAATATCAGAAACTTTGGTGGTGTCAGGGAAGGCATGGAGGAGCTTCGAGTCTGGATAGATTCGCAGACCGAGGAGGAAATCCTAAGAGGCATAAAAGAGGCAAAGCCGATGAGTGCGTATGCAAACCTCGGAAAGAGCGGCATCATGCGTACCATCGAGGACTATGCCATGGGCATCAACTTTTCGCGTGTCATGTCGGTCAAATACGGCAATCTGCTAAACGATGCAGCGGGTACACGCTCGTACACGGCAATCGCGGTCGGACGAGTGATGACCTGTGTGCTTGGAATGGTAGTAATCCGTGAGCGCGAAATCAGAAACTTTAAGGAGACTCCGTTTTACAGGGTAATCGGCAGGTTTACGGATGCCGGTGTAGAGGCAGAGTGGAAGGCTGTAGAAGGTTCAAGGTACTTTGAATCACCGCTTTTATACAAGGAAAACGGCTTCAAAGAGGAAAAAGATGCACTCGCTTTAATTGAAGAATTAAACGGCAAACAGGCGAAAGTTAAATCTATAGTTAAGAATATTACTAAAAAAAGAGCACCGCTTCTTTTCAACCTGGCGGAGCTGCAGGCAGAGTGCTCAAAGAAGTTTAAAATCAGCCCTGATGAGACATTACAGGTGGCTCAGGATCTGTATGAAAAAAAGCTCACCACCTATCCTAGAACAGATGCCAGGGTGCTCTCAAGCGCTGTGGCAAAGGAGATTGGAAAAAATATAAGCAGGCTTAAAGGTTTTGAACCGACAGCAGACTTTGTGGAGCATATTATGCAAAAGAGGCTATATGCCAACATAGCTGATACGCAGTACACGGATGACAGCAAGGTAACAGACCACTACGCTATCATTCCGACGGGTCAGCTTACAGAGCTTTCGGGGCTTACATCGCTTCAAAGAGCAGTATTTGAGCTGATTGTCAGGCGTTTTCTTAGTATTTTTTATCCACCGGCAGAGTATGAGAATGTGAAGCTTGTCGTAGATGTGGATAAGGAAAGTTTTTTTGCATCATCAAAGGTACTAAAGAGCGAGGGCTATTTACAGGTGGCGAATCCGCCGAAAAAGAAGTCGTTTGAGGAATCAAACGCACGAATACTTGGTAAAAACAGTGAAACTGCAGATAGTACAGATGAAAACAGCACAGCAAACGGCAGCAATGATGAGATAGTCGTAAATCCCAAGGTGATGCTTGAGCTTGCCGATAAGCTAAAGGCGGGTGATGAGATAGCATGCCAAGGCTATAATATCAAGTTTGGTAAGACATCTCCGCCAAAGCGCTATACATCAGGCTCCATGGTGCTTGCCATGGAAAATGCAGGACAGCTTATCGAGGACGAGGAGCTTCGTGAGCAGATAAAGGGCTCAGGAATAGGCACCTCAGCAACGAGAGCGGAGATAATCCAGAAGCTTGTCCGTATAGGATATCTGAATCTGAATAAAAAGACACAGATACTCACACCCGAAAGCCTTGGCGAGATGGTGTTTGAGGTCGTATACATGACAGTTCCGGCACTTCTTAATCCAAAGATGACAGCCAACTGGGAAAAGGGACTGGACGGAATTACAAGGGGCACGGTGGATTTCTGGGAATACAGGGGAAAGCTTGAGAGCTTTATCCGCAAAGAGACAGAAAAGATGATTGAGCAGAATCTGCGCCCTGAGATTGCAGACCGTATCAGCAGCTTTGCAGGCAAAAATGCCAGAGGTGCGGCGGCCAGACGAAAGATAGGTGTCAAGTGCCCGGTCTGCGGCGGCGAGATAGTGACCACACCGTTTGGCTACGGCTGTGCCAATTATAAAAATGATAAATCAGGATGTAATTTTAATATCGGACAGGTGGCAGGACTTGATATTCCGGAGGAACAGGTCAAAAAGCTGATTGAAGAAGGAATCACCGACACAATCCGTGGTTTTAAGTCGAAGAGCGGCAAACGCTTTGATGCATGCTTAAAGCTCAACAAGGATGAACAGACGAACAAGGTATCAGCCACCTTTGATTTTGAAAACGTAAAGCCACAAAAGGTCGAGGGCATTGTATGCCCGGACTGTGGAGGCGATATATATGTGTCACCATACGGCTACCGATGTGCAAACTATAACAGACAGACAGAGGATGGCTGCCATTTCTTCGTTGGAAGGATAGCAGACAAGCAGCTGTCACAGGTACAGTTTTTAGAGCTCATGGCAAACGGCAGAACAGAGACGATAAAGGGCTTTAAATCAAAATCGGGAAAGCGCTTCAACGCATGCCTCGTCTTAAAGAAGGAGCCGGTCACAGAGGGAAGTGAGAAAATGCACACCGTCGTAGCATTTGACTTTGACAATGTGGAGGACGAAATCATAAAGGATGTTGTCTGTCCGCTTTGTGGTGGTCAGATAAAAAAGACATCGTTTGGCTATGGCTGTGTGAACTACAAGGGTGACGAGCCGGGAAGCTGCCGCTTTTCGGTGGGACAGATTGCGGGAAAGACAATCACAGCCGCAAACCTAAAGCAGCTTCTTAATGATAAAAAGACCGAGACAATACGAGGCTTTAAATCCAAAAGCGGGAAACGCTTCGATGCGTGTCTGGTGCTTAAGGAGGATGAAAACAAGAAGCTCTCTGTCCAGTTTGATTTTGACCATGTAGAGCCAAAGACAGTGAAGGATGTGGTATGTCCGAAGTGCGGAGGCAAAATCCAGGTGGCGCCGTTTGGCTTTGTATGCGAGAACAACAGACGTGATGATCCTGAGAGCTGCCGTTTTATGGTAGGCAAGGTCGCAAGCGTCAAGATAAAGGAATCGGTCCTTAAGGAGCTTCTGACAAAGAAAAAGACAGAAGTTATATCAGGATTTGTCTCAAAGACAGGCATGAAGTTTGACGCACCGCTAAAGCTCACAGAAGACGGAGATATAGCCTTTGATTTCCCCGAAAAGCCTAAGCCAATCGAGACAAATGTACTCTGTCCAAAGTGTGGCAGACCTCTCAAAAAGACACAGTGGAAATATGAGTGTGAGTGCGGCTTCAATGTTTGGCATACTGTGGCAAAGGTGGAGCTTTCAGAGGAAATCCTCACGGAGCTGTTTACCACAGGAAAGACCAAAAAGAAGGTCACAGGCTTCACCTCCAAGGCGGGAAATGTATTCGATACATGCCTTAAGTTTGAAAATGACCAGATATCATTTGATTTCGATAACCCGGGTGAGGAAGAAGTGCAGAGCACGGCAGATGTACAGAGCAATACAGAGGCACAGAGAAATGCAGATGCACAAAGCACGGCAGAGGATGTTTCGGATGAGACAACCATTAATAATACAACCATGGATGAGATGGGAATCCCAGAGGAATTTCTGGCAGGATTTGATATGGCAGCTGATAGTGCACAGGCAGATGATGTGTCGGAGGCGGCACTTGCGGCAGCGCATGAGCTGTTCGGCGAGTAGCTCTGCCTATAATTAATTATTAAATCTATAGTTAATATGAATTTTTATATTTATGTTTAATACTTATATTTAAGTTTAAATATTAAAATGACAGTTAAAACAATAGTCAATAATTTTCACATAATTAAAAGAAAGGACATAGAAAAATGGAAAACGCAAAAATAACAAACCTCTATAATCTGGATGAAACAATCGCAAAGGAGTATTTATCGAGGTTCACTTATCCATGGGAGGCACTTGCCGGAATAAGTGATTTCATCAAGGAGATAGGACCAACACTCGACCCTGAAATCTATGAGAAAAGAGGCGAGGATATCTGGGTGGCAAAGAGCGCAACAGTATTTGACAGCGCATATCTGCACGGTCCGCTCATCATCTGCGAGGACGCAGAAATCAGACAGTGTGCTTTTATCCGTGGCAGCGCAATCGTAGGAAAGGGCTCAGTAGTAGGAAACTCCACAGAGCTTAAAAATGTAATCATCTTCAATTCAGTACAGGTGCCACACTACAACTATGTAGGAGATTCAATCCTGGGCTACAAATCACATATGGGCGCAGGCTCTATCACATCAAATGTAAAGAGTGACAAGACTCTTGTAGTCGTAAAGGATGTTTACGATACAAAAGAGGAGATTGAAACCGGCCGCAAGAAATTCGGCGCTATGCTCGGTGATCATGTGGAGGTGGGCTGCAACTCAGTGCTCAATCCGGGAACAGTAATAGGAAGAAATTCAAACATATATCCGCTTTCAAGAGTACGCGGAGTCATCCCTGCAAACCACATTTTTAAGGACAAGGACAACGTAGTTCTTAAAAAATAGTAATGTTGTTTGAAAAAATATTGTATTTTTGTTGTTTTTTGTCGATGATACTCTAGACTTATGACAAAAAATATGAGAGAATAAATCGGGTATGTTAAAACCATAACGAAAGGAGTCTTAAGATGATTTACACTAAGGAAGTTGAAAACATGTGTCCTGTAGCTAAGGGCGCAAAACATGAGCCAGCTCCTATCCCAGAAGAAGGAAAATGGGTTCATTCTAAGAAAATTGAGGACATTTCAGGATTTACACACGGTGTAGGCTGGTGTGCACCACAGCAGGGTGCCTGCAAGCTCTCACTCAATGTAAAGAATGGAGTAATTGAAGAGGCATTAGTTGAGACTATCGGATGCTCAGGAATGACACACTCTGCAGCTATGGCAGCAGAAATCTTACAGGGTAAGACAATTCTTGAGGCATTAAACACAGACTTAGTTTGTGATGCCATCAATACAGCTATGAGAGAGTTATTCTTACAGATCGTTTACGGTCGTACACAGTCTGCATTCTCTGATGATGGACTTGCTGTTGGAGCAGGACTTGAGGATTTAGGAAAGGGACTTCGCTCACAGGTTGGTACAATGTACGCAACAAAGGCAAAGGGAGTTCGTTACCTTGAGATGGCTGAGGGCTATGTAACAGGAATCGCTCTTGACAAGAACGATGAAGTAATTGGATACCAGTTCGTTTCTCTTGGAAAAATGACAGATTTTATCAAAAAGGGTGATGACGCTAACACAGCTTGGGAGAAAGCTTCAGGATCATACGGTCGTGTAACTCCAGAGCAGGGTGCTGTTAAGATCATCGATCCAAGACAGGAATAAGAGGAAAGGAGAACGACAATGGCATTATTTGAATCATATGAAAGAAGAATAGACCAGATCAATGCTGTACTTAACAGCTATGGTATCAGCTCAATCGAAGAAGCTGAAAAGATTACAAAGGACGCTGGACTTGATGTTTACGATCAGGTAAAGAAAATCCAGCCAATCTGTTTCGAGAACGCTTGCTGGGCATACACAGTTGGTGCAGCAATCGCAATCAAAAAAGGATGTAGAAGAGCAGCAGACGCTGCAGCAGCAATCGGAGAGGGACTTCAGGCATTCTGTATCCCTGGATCAGTTGCTGATCACCGTAAGGTAGGTTTAGGACATGGTAACCTTGGAAAGATGCTTCTCGAGGAGGAGACAGAGTGCTTCTGTTTCTTAGCAGGTCACGAGTCATTCGCAGCCGCTGAGGGTGCTATCGGAATCGCTGAGAAGGCAAACAAGGTTCGTCAGAAACCACTGCGTGTTATCCTTAACGGACTTGGAAAAGACGCTGCACAGATCATCTCACGTATCAACGGATTCACATTCGTAGAGACACAGTATGACTACAAGGCAGCTAAGCTCAACATCGTTTCTGAGCATGCATACTCAGATGGACTCCGTGCAACAGTTAAGTGTTACGGTGCAGATGATGTTCAGGAAGGTGTTGCAATCATGCATCACGAGAACGTTGGTGTTTCTATCACAGGAAACTCTACAAACCCAACTCGTTTCCAGCATCCTGTAGCAGGTACATACAAGAAAGAGTGTATCGAGCAGGGCAAGAAGTACTTCTCAGTAGCATCAGGCGGTGGTACAGGACGTACACTTCACCCAGACAACATGGCAGCAGGACCAGCTTCATACGGTATGACAGATACAATGGGACGTATGCATTCAGATGCACAGTTCGCAGGATCTTCATCAGTTCCGGCTCACGTTGAGATGATGGGACTTATCGGAATGGGTAATAACCCAATGGTTGGTGCTACAGTAGCAGTTGCTGTTTCTGTTCAGCAGGCTGCTGATGAGGGCAAATTCTAAATAGAAAGCTTGATTTTATAGGCTTTTTGGAGACTCATATCATTTTTGGTATGAGTCTTTTTTTTTAGCTCATTTTCTGGATTTGGTGTAAAAATAGCTGCACGCTGCCCTCAAGTTGCCATATTTAATTATTGGCGACGTGGAAAGTGAAATATTGGCGACTTGGGCGACGCAGGTTGACAAAAATAATTGTTTATGGCGACTTGGAATACTAATTCCGGTTATATTTTATGCCTCGCAGGTCATAGCCTTTTGTATTTTTATTTATTAAAATTTCTAATATCTCTTGTGCGAAAGGAGAAGTAAATGAGCGAAGTAATTGTAAGAGAAAGATATTTGAAAAATGGTAAGAAAGTGTATGAGTATTGTTTTGAATTGGCACATGAAGGGGGCAAAAGAAGAAGGAGAACAAAATCCGGATTTGCCACAAAACGTGAAGCAAGAGCTGCAGGACGGCAGGCATTGTATGAATATGAGAATGTTGGTGAGGTAGTTGTTGACAATAATATTTCTTATTCAGATTTTCTTGATTTCTGGATAGAATATGATTGTAAGAATACGTGTAAAGAACAGACGATTAAAGGATACGAGAAAAAATTAAATTATATATTAAACCAGAGTTGGGAGCATACAGAATAAAATCTATAAATAAGAATAATCTTCAGGCATTTATTACAGATTTATACAATGATGGATTTTCAGTGAATACAGTTACTTCAATTAAGGGTTTGCTCACCAAGTCATTTAATTTTGCGGTAGACAGAAATTATATACCTGCGTCACTGGCAGTTAACCTTGTTATCCCAAAGAATAAACAGCCGGATAGACCTACTAGATTTAAGCAGCATATTTTCCTTGAAAAAGATCAGGTAGATAAGATATTTGAGAGATTTCCAAAGGGTACGAGCAGTTTTATTCCTTTAAAGATAGCTTATCATACAGGAATGAGACCGGGTGAGGTGTTTGGGCTGATATGGGATGATATTGATTTTGTGAATAAGACTATAACAGTTCAATTTCAATGTATTACCTGAAACACAGGCAAAGGCATCATTCA
>ERZ860148.393-NODE-393-length-35781-cov-13.360802_pt1 | contig 35781 bp, 35 predicted proteins | sample MGYA00509981_ERZ860148 | MGnify/ENA primary metagenome ERZ860148 (study PRJEB30046, sample SAMN00715199) | human gut metagenome | study: EMG produced TPA metagenomics assembly of the A metagenome-wide association study of gut microbiota in type 2...
AAAAATCTGGACGGCTATCTTTTTATGTGGTGAACGCTATCGCGGACGGTTGTACCTAATATCGCTGCTAGCCCATTGTTCCATATCCTTCCTGTCTTTGTCATATAAAGAGCAAAGGTCGATTCGAAGAAATCTCCGATTGTTTTGATGTTTTTATCGTAAAAGGCATATCCGTAGTCTTCATCGTTTGCTCTTGGATATAGATAAGTCAAAGGTATAAAAATTAGAAATATACTGGTGTAAATGATGGATTGGAGTTTATTCTTGTTCAGAAGCATATTTTATTGATGAAGTTTGAATTTTAATACGAATCTTACCCTTAAAAATTTATAGAGACAGTAATATTAAAGTACCAGAATAAATTTATTTGTATAATTTAACTCTATTAGTTGTTAGACGAAGCTGCAAAATGGTTGTTCTTTTAACTTTAGTGCTTCCTCTTTATTTCAGTTTGAAACAATGCAACCCATTTTTTTATTATGTTATTAAGGCTAAAGTCTTCTACTCTTATTAAAGCTTGATTACCCATTTCCTTTCTTATATTTTCATGTTGAATTAAATAGATTAGTTTTTCACTTAAAGATTTTATATCTCTATTGTACACTAATAATCCGTTTTTCCCATCTGTGATGGTATCTTTAGGTCCAAATTGATATGCAAATGTTACAGGTGGTAATCCACATGACATTGCTTCTAGTAGAACTAATGGAAAACCTTCAAAAATAGATGTCATGGCAAAGATAGAAGATTCAGACATTTCTTTTTTAACATTATTGGAATAGCCAGTCAGCTCTATACTAGTAGAAAGATTTAATTCTTCTATTTCTTTTTGTAAATTCTTTCGCTCAGGACCTTCTCCTACTATTTTAAGTTTCCAGTTTAAACATTTCTTATGTACAATTTCCCAAGCTTTAATTAATGATATAAAATCTTTTTCAAGGCTTAGTCTTCCAACTGCAATGACTATATTATTAACTTTATTATTGATTATAGTTGCTGTTGGAATTACAGGATTGTGTATGTAAATAAACTTATTATTATGAGAAAAGTAAGTTTCTTTATTTTCTTTTGTTAAAAGTACAATTTTATGATAGCCTTTGGACATTATTTTAAAATCTAGAAAATTAAGTAAATGGGATACTATTTTTGATTTATAAGTATAGTTTCGATAATTGGAATTAAAATGTATTTCTCTGATTTTTACAGCATTTGTATGAAGTAAAGGTACTATATATTTTTCACTCTGCCCTACACTGATAAGTATGTCTGGTTTTATTTGAGAAATAGCTTTTTGAAGTTTAAAATAATGATTTATGATTTTGAGGTTAGATATTATTTGGTGAAATCTGGATTTATAGTCGTTTTTATAATAATTAACTTCAAGATTGATAAAATTAACTTTGGGAGATAAATCATGTATTAAAGGATGATTTATCCAATTATCAGTAACTATAATATACACTTTATTTTGAGGAATATCTGCTAAAGCATTTGCTTTTAGTAAAGTGACTTTTTGTATACCTCCTAAGCCACGGATACTGTTTATTGAGTAAACTATTTTCATGAACCTATTTTATTCGTTTAGATTTAAATTCAAGAATATTAATAAACATATTGTATGTTATTGGGATGTAGTAAAATGTAAGTAATCCTATTTTTAGAAATATGTTGATGTATTTATTTCTTAGAAATTCGTTTATCGTTTGATTTTTTAATTTCTTAGTAAATTCTATAACATTGTGATGTTGATGTGTTTTTTGTGCAAGATAGCGAATATTAATAATTATTTTATATATTTTTTCTAAACAGTAAGCTCTGTACCGAATATTTATTTGAGGCATTTCGTTTAAACAGAGAATATAGGTTTCACCTCGGTCTATAAGGTTTTTAGATTGATGTGATATTGAATTTGATCTTTGTAGCCAGTAATATAATGGTAAATTAATAAAAATTGCAGATTGGGCCTTAAGATAGACTCTATTATTAAATTCTGTATCTTCACTGCCTGTTGATTTGAATAACATATCTTTAAGGAGTGTTTTTTTATATAATTTATTCCAAACAGCTTGAAAGTCTGATTCTGAGATATGGGTCTTATTATATAATCCTGATATTAATGTATCTCTATTTAAAGTAATTGTATTAATACAAGCTCCAGAAATATCTATTATTCCTAATTTATTAAATACTTTTTTATGGGTAACCATAGCAAAGTCATAATCTCCTTTTTGTAATGCTTTATAAAGTATTTCCAGCATTTGAGGATGAATATAGTCATCGCTGTCGACAAATGAGATATACTCTCCGGTTGCATGGCTTAAACCGGTATTTCTTGCATTATAAACACCTTTGTTTTGCTGATGAATAGCAATACATCTGTTATCACGTTTAGAATATTCATCACAAATATTTCCTGAGTTATCCGTAGAGCCATCGTCTATTAATAGTATTTCAAAGTCTTTGTATGTCTGGTCAAGGATGCTTTCAATGCATGTTGGTAAATATGTTTCTACGTTATAAACAGGGACTATAATACTTATCATAAGGTTAATATTTTATATTATTGTCTTTATACATAAAACTAATAACATCAGCACTCTTTTCATGTTGTGCTTAGCTGCAAAGAAGAAGACTTTCCAATGTATGGGAAAGTGAGTCAAATCAAGCTTTTGATATGCTTCTTTATAATGTGGCTGATTAATGATTTCAGCTATTTTATCTGTTTTCTTTTTTAGAGTATTGGGTGACAAGCATTCATTTAGTCCCAGTCCGATAATGCTGAGCGCAATGCGGTTGTGCAGGGCTTTCTGACTGATTTCATCAGTCGCAGTAGCTTTCATGTAGTCAAACAGTCTGTTCCATTGCTGAGATAATTGGGGTTTGTATTTTTTTGTTTCTGCACCGGAGTTGAATTTACGGTAATGGTAAAATGCCTTATTTAGATAGATTGCTTTTTTTACTTTTCTAAAAACATTGCAATTATAGAGTGAATCTTCCGCTGTACCGATTACTTTTAAATCTATAAATTCTGTACCGTTCAGAATCTCTTTTCTGTAAAGTTTTCCCCAAATAGTTCCTAATGAATCCAACATTCCCGGATTGGCAAGCTCCTTGCCTGTTGGCCCTATCATTCTTCGTTGGAGCTGCTTACATGTTTCTGCAGTGAAGATATGTGTTTGTGGAAACAGAGGCTTGGGCAGCGAACGGTTGGGAAACTCCCGTATGTATGCAAAAAAACAGACATCTGCATCTCCTATTGCTTGCAGGCACTCTTCTATCGTAGATAAATCTATCCAGTCGTCAGCATCTACAAACATAATGTATTCTCCAGTTGCTTTTTTTAATGCTAGATTTCTAGCTGCTGATACTCCCTGATTGCATTGAGAGAATACTTTTAGTCGGTTATCTTTTTCTGAAATATCGTTTAATATGCTCAGGCTACTATCTGTACTACCATCGTCAACGGCTATAATCTCTATATGTGAGTAACTTTGTTGTATCAGAGAATGTAAACATTCACAGATATATTTTTCTGTATTATATACCGGTACGATGATAGAAACTAAAGGTGTGTTCATGATAGCTTGTTCAGATAAAAATTGGTCAACCATTTTGCATTGTTATAAATATCGAAACCTGCCTCTTTTATCATAGCGGTTGTATCTGCATGTTGCATCTCCATACACTTTTCCAGTTGAGCAACCCATTGCTCCGGTTTCTCTTTAAGGGATACAGGATAATAGGCAGAGGTAAGTCGGGTCTGGTCGGAAATTGTATCTGATATCACACAAGGTAGTCCACTGGCTTGGGCTTCAATCAGTGAAACAGGTAGACCTTCGTAGAAAGAAGGAAAAAGAAAGACGTCAAAGACTTGATAGATGTTAGGCATATCTGCTCTGTTTCCCAAGAAACAAACATCTTTGTCCAGTCCCATATTTTTGACTTTCTCTTGTATCTTTCCTTGAAGTTCCCCACTTCCTACCAATGCCAGTATGCTATTGGGATATTTACTATGAAAAACTTTGAAGATGTCAATGAGAAAATTATGGTTTTTCTGTGGACAGAATCTACCTACATGGCCTATGATAAATTTATCTGTCCAATCAAGATCTGCTTTTACACGTAGGGCTTTAGTCTCGTTGTATGCGAATGCTTGAGCATCAATAGCGTTCCGCATGAAAATTAGCTTTTTACTATTTTTTTTGCCAAACAGCCATTCTCCGGCGATTTGGCTACAAGTGAAATAATCGGTTGAGAGTTTTCGCATTTGCCTTGCCAATAACTCCCTAGGGATTCGTTTGAGCTTTTCTATAGCTGTTTCACTGCTGAATACCGGTGTGTTATGCGCATGGCAAATCCGAACTGGTACCCCGTGTTTAATTGCTTCCTTGAAGGCGAAATAACCCAATTCAGACATATGCGAATGAAGAATCTGATATTCCGGATGATTATCGAAAAACTCTTTCAACATTTGTTGATATCTGAACAGATTCTGTGGATAAATGGGACACATTCTGAATATCCTTCCTCCCATGGCTTCTATTTCATCGTCATAAGCACCCCGTTCCTGACGGTGTACCATAAAATCGAATTGTATCTTGCTTTTGTCTATGGCACGATAGTAATTCATTACCATGGTTTCCGCTCCTCCCCGATTCATGATAGTGAAGAGGTTCAGTATTCTGATAGGTTCACTCATTTTACATTCATTTTTTGATTGGACTGCACTTTGTATTTTGTCAGCAGGTATAATAAACAGCCTGGAACGATAGCGAGTATGGTCAAACCCGGTAGCGGAGATTCTGCAATGAAACGCGTATTCTTAGCTCGGATGGAACTTGATACATAATGTATGCATGATTCGAATTTCCGCTTCAGACTGCCGCACAATTTCATATCTACTTTTCGGATGAAAGCAAATCCTTTAGGATTGTTCCAGTATTGCCGGTACATGTTCATGCTGGATCCGTCTTGCTGGTATTCTACCACGACAAGCGGTTTGTTCAGGGTAAGCAAGGTATAATCCTGATCAATGAGCAGATACTTGTAACCGAGGCTTACATATTTCTCTCCTTCAAATATCGGGTATTCCGGATATTGTTTGATTACTTCAGTTCTGTACACCAGCTTCTTGTCACCTTTTCCACCTTTGGCATAAAAACCGCTTAATGTGGTTTCTTTCATCTCTTTTAGGAAAGAAGTTCCGATAATGTTTCTATTCTCAGTACAATCCAGTCCAATAATGCCTGCATATTTGTCTGAACCGTGTACTTTCCAGAAATTGACAATGGTTTCCACAGCATTATCAGGCATGTAATCATCCGAATCGATACAGGTGTTCAGTTCCGTATGTATATTCCGGTATGCGGTGTTATGGGCACCGTGCATGCCCTGGTTTTGCTGATAGATGTACCGGATGCTTATTTTACCCTCCTGCATCCATCCTTCTACAAGTTCTTTAGTAGAGTCTTTAGAACCGTCATCCACTATCAGCCATTCAAAGTCATCACAGGTTTGGCGGAGCAGGCTCTCATAGGTTCTGCCCAATGTATGAGCCCGGTTGTATGCAGGAGTAAATATGGTTAATGTTTTCATTTGCCAGTTTTTCAATTTCTGAGTTTTATAAAAATATCTCTTCCAAATATCCTTCTTATCATTCGTTTCAAAAAGATAACAAGAGGATGCTCTGGTTTCATCCATGTTTTGGAGTACCAGTGAATACTTCTTGTATTAGAGGTCTTATTTAATTTACCTAGGGCGTCATCCCAAGGGTTAAAATAATCTGGTGGATAAATGGTAATACCTTCAATATGCTGAATACCTTGTTGCTTGATTAATCCGTGGTCTATCAATATTTGGGTAGTTAGTCTGACAACAGCAAACGGATTTATTTGGTGGTTTTCGGTATAAAAAGGTAATTTTTGATATTGTTCAATAATTTCTTTATATAAACTGTGCTGAGGCTCTACTGCCAGTCCTAATCCCGGAGCGACAGAATAATTCTCAATGTTATTTACTTCGCAGCCCATAAAACTACCCTTTGTCAGCAGATCGTCCATGTTTCGGATAACTTCTACATCCGTATCGAAATATACGCCTCCATAATGATACAAAACCCAGAATCTGGCAAAGTCACTTACAAAAGCATATTTCTTTGCTTCGTAAGCTGCTTTTGTGTATGGAATCATATTTACATCAAAATTGCTTTCGTTCCATTCCTTGATTTCATAATCAGGAAAAAACTTTTTCCAGCTTTTGATGCATTTCAGTGCTGATTCCGGTTTTTCCTTTCCTCCAAACCAGCAATAATGTATTATTTTAGGTATCATATTATAGAATGTTTTCACACATTTCCGTAGAAGCCTTTTGCGGGCTTGTATATCGGATTGTGTCGTGTATTGACATTTACTAGTTTACTTTCATCCACTAGTCTTTGTAAATGCCGTTGAGCTGTTGTTTTTGTAAAACCACAGAGTTTTTCAAACTTAATTCTTGTCAGAAACTCATTTTCATGAAAGTAGTTCATAAGCAAGGCATCTATTTCGTAGCTATCCAGTCTGGAGGAATGCACCTTAATGTCGCTTCTTTCAAACCTAGCATGGCTCTCCAGGCTGTTCTTTAGGATGCTGTCTGCCCTGAATTCTACAGCTTTTATTCCGATGTTCTGTGAACGGGTAGTCTTGGGATTTGCGTCCTTGGGAGCCGAGAGCGAAAGGTAGAAATAACCTATCCCCGGCAGGTAGATACGATCTCCTTCACACAAGTTATATACCAGTTCATCTCCCAGTTCGTCCAGTACAGCTCGGATGTCTCCTTTTGAGAGTGTACAGCGCTTGCTGATGTTGTTTACTATATCATCTATTTGTACGGTATGGCTTCTTACCACCCGTGCGTGGTATTTCTCTTTTTCTTCTTTCTCCGAATCGGACGGAGAAACATAAAAATCAAATAGAATTGGCATGTTTCATATAGTTTTATAGGTATCTTTTCACCGTTGTGAAACTTTCGCCTGACTGATATGAAGCGTTCGTTTCACCTAAGTGGGGCGATATATTCACCTTTGTGAGGCGATTATAACGTAGGTATATTTCCTTTTATCTTCAGTTTGTAGTAAGATTTTGCTAGATCTATGCAGACTATTGGAGATATGTAATACGTTATATCTACCAAAGATATAAATTAAAAACTAGATGAAGACATGTATGAAAATATTTAATTCATCAAACTATATAGTTTTTGTACTTCCTTTTCATTTCCGTAATCGTGTTCATTCAAGTAACTAATTATGTTTTGTTGTAATTCTTTGTTTTTGATAAATTGAGCTATTTCATGGGCACAGCCAGCGTTATCTTGTGGAACGATTATTCCGTCAATATCATGCTTGATCTGACTGTGAGCTGTAGGATAGTTAGCTACGATAACCGGTTTGCATAATATCTGTGCTTCGCGTACGGTAACCGCATTTCCTTCAAATCGGGAAGGCTGTACATAAATGTCGCATTCCTTGATAAACGGATACGGATTTTCCTGTTTTCCCAGCAGGATGACACGACTTTCCATGCCTGCTTCTTTAATTTTCTCCTTTATCAGATGCTCATCTCCACCATAGCCTACAATATACCAGTACACATCACATCCTTCCTTCATTATCCGGCGGCATATATCGGGTACATTATCAAAGTTTTTGGCAAAGGTAAAACGTCCTACAGAAAGCAGATTGATCCGTCCATCTTGAGTGGGAAAATCAACCTTACCAGCCAGTGCTCTTTGTCTGACCGTTTGTGGGGAAAGAATATTGGCTATTCCGATAATCTTTCCTGCCAAAGTTGGAAATACCTTCAGGAACGCGTGTGTCACATCTTCCGATATCGAAACAATGTGATCGAACTGACTCCACACTTTTATTTCCTTTTCTACATTTACACTGATTTTGGTGTAATCCGTATGAATCCATGCGAGCTTTTTTTTAGCCTTTACCTTATTCAGTACAATGTTATGCGGTGTCAGAAAGCTGATGGCCAAATCATATTCCGTATCTGGATTGATATCTGGCAGCAGCGGAGTAACCGCATTGAATATATATTGCAGGATTGCCGACCCTTCTTTCAGTTGGTTCTTTTTAGAGTATCGTGCAAACTGATATTTTGCCCATAGTCTGGCTAGGGCAATATCGGGGAATCCTTTCTGTATAGCTTCCTTGATCGGTTTTTCGATAACATCATACTTCTTGATTTCCGGTAATAAGTTGATTTTATTTGGAACTTGCTTCAATAGTTCTCCCCGATGGCTATACAGAAACAAATCCACATCGTATAGTTCTCTATCTATGGCATTAAGCAGTCCTATCAGGCTTATTTCCGCTCCTCCGATTTCTAAGTAGTGTATGGCTATGAAAATGCGTTTTTTCATGCTATCAGTTTTATTTTGTTTTCAACCTTTTGAACTATTGGAATTTGTATTATTCGATTATTAATTTTATTCTCAATTTTATCAAAAAAGTATAACCGAACTTGTTCAACTAGAGCAAAAGTAAAGTACATTACTATTGATATTGAAAATGAATAAGGTATAAACCATATAGGGGGGATGTTGATAATTTGCAAAAACTCACATATCTTATTCCAAAATAAAGGATGCATATGGATAATATATATTGCTAAACAATATTTTGCCCATTTATTTATGAATGCATTATATCCAATATTTAATTTTTTAAAGAATAGAAATAGAGTTACTGATCCAAGGAATACAAATATCGTATTGTATGAAAATAAAGCTGTAAATGAAAATCCTAATATGATAGAATAAATTAATTGAAAAATAAAAAGTGATATACTTATAATAAAATATAAGAGTAAGAAATGTTGCTTTATTGTATGTATATTATGAAGTTTTATATACCTGCCAAGTAAATATAAATAAACAAAATTGGGAATTCCGAATCCTGCATCATCAATAGGTCGGCTACTGTTTAGGATAAAACTTAATGTATGCCATACATATATAATGAAGAACCCTATAAGTAAAATTGATTTAAAATGATTTTTTGAAATAGATAGGGCTAGTTTATTTAAACATGGAGATAAAATATATAATATGATATATATGGTAATAAACCAATATATTTTGCTAAAAACAGGGCATAAGTATAGAATATCTTTTTGAAGTGTTAGGTGATGCCATCCCATATATATTGCTAATATAAATAGAGAAACAGAATAAAACCATGTTTCTTGTCCTAGTTTTAATAATCTTGAAAGTTTAAAAGATATAGAAAAATAACCTGAAATTAAGACAAAAACATTTACGGCTACAATAGTGAAACTTTTAAAGAAATGAGATTCTATATAGCCTAGTCCTATAATGGGAGTCTGTTCGGAAAATTTATTGATAAGATGCCCCCATATGATAAGTTGCATACATATTATTCGTAATAATTCAAAATTTGATTTTCTTTGTATATTCATAATTGGTTAGGTTCTAATAATATAGAAATGTAGTATTTAATGTTCTATCAATTGATAAAACTTGTCAAGCTCTTCTATATTTCCTTTTTTTTCTTTTTTTAAATATTTTTTAATAGATTGGTATAAAATAGAATCATTTAATAGTTTTTCAATAGCTTCTGCTACCATCTGAGGGTCTTGCTGGGTTACGATTCCATTCTTTCCTTGAACCATTTGATTATATACAGCATCAAATTCTGTAGTTACTACTGGAATATTTAATAGTCGTGCTTCGGCTATGGTAAGACCAAAACCTTCATGACGAGAAGTCTGGACATAGAGATATGCATCTTTAAAAAAAGGATAAGGATTAGGGGTTGTACCAAGAAGAATAAAATGTTTTTCCAATCCATTGTCTTTTATATATTTTTCCATTTCTTCCCTATATGGTCCTTTACCTATTGCATACCATCTAAAATCTATTCCTTTCTCTTTTAATATTTTGCATGCTTTTAAAGCTATATCATATCCTTTTTGGTGTTTATTTAATCTGGCTACTGTTAGGATTCTTTTTCCAGTATAATTGTCTGTATAACTTTTTCCATTTTGTGACATATTTAAAATAAAGTTATAATCTGTAATGTCCCAAATGGTAGTCATGTTCTTTTTTAGTGTGGGGAATACTTCACTAAAAACGTTGAAGGCAGAATCAGATACTGTTATTATTCTATCTAATTTTTGATAATACTTTGATTGAAACTCTTTTTCTTTGCCATTAAGATTATAGCTTACATTTACCCATCCAAATTTTTTCTTTGCATAGATTTTATCTACTACATAGAATGTTGGAACGCCTTGGGCATATGCAATGGCATAATCATATATTACAGGATTTTTTTCAATACAATTTCCTATGGTTTGCCAGTATATTCTAGCAATCATTGTATTATTTAGTTTTTTGGTAGTCCTTAAGATAATAGAATATAAACCACGCATTAAAAACATTTTGATGTTTTTAATGTGCATAAATCCGAAGAGTTGTTTAGAAATTGGTTTCTCAATAAATGTTGTATATTGAAATGGAGGTAATAAGTTCACATTTTCATTGAGATATTTTTCAAATTCTCCTCCGTATTTGAATAGTTGTAGATCAACATCATATTTGGAGTAATCGATTAATGACAGTAATGTAGTTAGACTTTTTTCAGCCCCAGCACATATTAATGAATCGATTACAAATAAAATTCTTTTTTTCATTTTATTTTATCAAGTTTTTCTCTTAAGATTGTAGATGAAGTTGTTTTAGTGTAAGGGAAAAATACAATTTTTACTCCTACATCCTTAAATTTATTTTCCAGTTCTGTAAATAACGGTGAATTTTTCCAGTCGTCTCCTACAAACATAACATCAAACTTAATTCTTTCCCATGCAGCAAATTTATTTCTGTCTGTTTGTGGAACTACTTTATCTACATATTTGATAGCTTCAATAATAGCTTTTCGTTCTTCATAGGGGATAATAGGTTCTTTCTTTTTATAGCTTTTGCATAACTCGTCTGTTGAGACTCCTACAATAAGATAATCACATTGTTCTTTAGCTCTTTTTAGAATGTTAAGATGGCCAATGTGGAACATATCGAATACTCCAGTGGTATATCCTATTACTTTCTTTTTTTCCATAATATTATTTATTGCATTCTTGGTTTATGTATTCTATAACTCTTTCACAAGCATTTCCGTTTTCATAACTTCCTATGTTATTATTAAATGCTGTCAGTTCTGATAAATATTTTTTTTCATCAAAAGTTGATATTGCTGATAGTAAATCATTATTTGATGATGCTTTAATAAATGGTAGTTGCTTTATATCAAAGTACAATGCTCTTTCTTTTTGGATATATTCATTTAAATCTAGGACATATAAGAAGCATGGCCTTTTTGTTAAAGCAAAATCGAATATGAGTGAGGAATAATCACTTATTAAAATATCAGAAACAGCTAATAATTCTTGTATATCATCATAATTGGTTACATCAACAGTCTGCTTTCTATGTAATAATTGTTGAGAATATTGTCTTAAATGTGGATGCAATCTAACTAAAATAGTCCATTCATGTCCAAAACGATTATGAAGTGCTTCTTTTAGCCTGATATAATCTACATTATAATATTCTAGATTGTAACTTTGTCTAAAAGTTGGAGCATAGAGAATTAGCTTGTTGGTTTGAGGAATATTATATTTTTCTGTTATTTTTTCCTTTATATTTAATTCATTTGAGAAAAATAAATCATTACGAGGTGTTCCGCATTCTAATATTAATCCATTATACCAAAATGAAGATTTAAAAATATCAGTGCTGAATTTACATCCTGAAATTAGGCAGTTGATATATTGAGAATCTTGCTGAGCCATTTTAATATAATATGCTGGAAGATTGGCTATTGCATCTTTTTCAATGGTTTTTAAACGTAAGGAACTATGCCATGTTTGGATATACAGTTGATTCTTACGCTTTTTAAACAAAGTTATCATTCGATAATTCGTTATTATAACTTTTGATGTACACAATTCATAGAAAAAACGGAAAGAATAATATTTGACTTTTTTAATTCCAGATATATTGTATTTTTCAGGTTTGGTGAAGGCCCATATTATCTTATAGCCTAAGTTCTTTTTTACTAAATACTGACTGATATACTTGGGGTTACATCCATATTGGTTTCCGTAATAACTAAAAAATAGGATCTTATTTTTCTTTATAGGTAAAAAGGAAAACAAACTTATGATGAATTGATAGAATAGATCTTTCATAATAAACTAGAATAAGAATATTTGAGATAATGTCCCTTTTTTAGTTTGCTTATTCCCTTTTTTATAAAGGTTATAACACAAAATAGAGGATGAAATTTATTATACAATATATATATCAATTTTAGGCGTTTATTTAGATACTCTTTGTATTTAAAATTGGTAGCCACAATATAATCTTTATAAGTTTTTTTTATATTTTCATTATGAGACTGTTGAGCTATGAGCATGCAATGAAATGCCAAATTCCAGTATTTATTTAATGCAAAATTGAATAATTTAGGATAATTCTTTTGTATAAATTGTAATCTTTCTTCTGTTCCTATTAACAGATCAATATTTCTTAATGTAAAATTCCCAGATATACTTTCAGGCCTTTGCCGATAATAGAAAAGTGGAGTAGCTACATAAACAAACTTGTGGGATAATTCCATTATTTGATATTTCCAAAAAGAATCTTCGAAATATTTACCTTTAATAAAGGGAACTTGTAAGGCTAACTCTCTTTTAATAAGGCTGCCCCATGCAAAATTTTTTATTCTTCCATTTGAAATGAGTTCTTTTAGAGCGTTTTCTTTGTTGTATTCTATTATATTAGCTGGTTCATCATATACTAAAAGATAGTTCTCATAAGCATAATAGTAGCTTGATTGTATAAAATCAGCATGATATTCTTGGGCAATATGCACTAATTTTTCTACAGTATTTGTAGCAATCCAATCATCTCCATCTAGGTATATTATATAAGAACCTGTAGCTTTTGATAGTCCATAATTTCGTGCATCAGATAAACCACCATTTTTTTTGTGATATACTTTTATTCTACTATCTATGAACTCCCATTTATGACACAGGGTGTCTGAATCATCTGTGGATCCATCGTTAACAAGAATTATTTCTAAATAAGGATATGATTGTCCACAGACGCTTTGTAAACATTTTTCTATAAACTGGGATATGTTGTAAATAGGTATAATAATAGAAATTAAATTTTTCATGTAAATAAATTGAATTTTATTAGTCTTATTTTCATAAAAAAAGTAATATTTGATTTTAAAATTTTTTTTATAGATGGCTTATATTGCATTAGATCTTTGTAAATGCACTTTTCCAAACTCCAATTGTTCTTTCTCATTATCATATAATGGGCATAACAATCAAAATATCGTTTAATACAAATATTTAATAAGATATTCATTTTTAATAAATGTTTGACAATATTTATATCTGCACAAATAAGTGATTGGAGAACTTTTTGAGATATAGGTTTTTGAGTTGTTTGGTCTTTTCTTTCATAATAAAGATAAGTTCCGATATCTGATATATAAATATTGGAAGCAATTTTTAATAACTGGCACATTAAATGTCTGTCTTCATAATAAATGCCCTCATGAAAGGTTATATTATTAAATAATTGTCTGCGAAAAATTTTATTGCACATATAGCTTGTAATGATTTTATCTTGAAGCCAACTTTTAAATAGATTATATTGACCTGATATTATTTGAGATGATGGTTTTCTAAAAAAAGCTCTTTTTGTGCCATAAGAAACTATGCAAGGATATTGAATAATGTTAATAGATTCATTGTTTTCTAAATAATTTATGTTACAAGAATAAACGTCAGTATCTATTTCATCATCAGCATCAACAAAGGTAATATATTTACCTTTAGCTATTTTTAGTCCAACATTTCTAGCAGAACCTTGTCCTCCATTAATTTTGTGATAAATTTTAATTCTATGGTCTGTTCGAGAGAAAGTATTACATATTTTAAGAGAAGAATCTGTACTACCATCATCTATAATGATTATTTCTATGTTTGCATAAGTCTGATTGAGAATACTATTTAAACATGATGATATATACTTTTCTGCATTATAAACTGGTATAATTATTGATAGTAAAGGATGCATAATATTAATAATTGATTAACGCTAAAAGTTTTTTTATGTCAGTCTTGAATTCTTTGTTTGATGAGGAATCCCTGTTAAATTTAAAAGCTTTTATGATACTAGTTGCAATTTCTTCCTCTGAAAATCCTGTAACGATTCCGTTATTTCTATTTGTTAATTGCTCTTTTGCTCCCACAAAATTAGTAGCTACTATTGGGGAAGTAAATACTCTTGCTTCCGCTAATGTGATACAATAACCTTCATGGCGAGAGGGTTGGACATAAATATCACAATCTCTCATATAACCGTAAGGATTTTTTTCTACTCCCAAAAAAACTATATGGTTTTGTATCTTCAGTTGCTGGGCTAGTAATTCACAATATTGTCTATGTTTACCATCTCCGACGAAATACCATTTTACGTTATATCCTTTGTCGAGTACTATTTTTAGGGCTTTGATTGCGATATCATGACCTTTTTCTGAGGTGATTCTGCCTACTGTAAGGATACGTTTTCCTGCAAATGAATCACCAAAAGTTGGAGCTGCATTAGCTAGTCGATTAATTTGTTCGGGAGAAACAATATTGTAAAAGACTTCTGTCTTATTTCTTAATTTTGGAAAAATTCTGTCAAACTTATCTTTAGCTGTTTGAGAAACAATAAATATTTTGTCATATTTAGAGTATAAAAGTTTGGTCATACCTTTATCAATTCCAAATTTCTCAACATCAAAATGAATCCATCCACATTTTTTGTTTGCTTTAATTTTCTTTGTAATATAATAATCAATTGCTTGAGAAGGACCAGCATAAGCTATTGCTAAATCAAATGTTATGGGAAAGATTGGCTCTTTACGTAATATATATTTGTAAAGTAAATATCTGCTTTGAGTTAATTTGAAATGGATATATAAACAAAATTGTACGATGGAATTTATAATGTGTCTCTTTTTTAGTTCATGAATAATTACTTTCAAGGGTGGATCATTTATTATTTCTTTGTATTTACTATAACAGTTAATGTGATGAATAATCACATTCTGTGGAATGTCTTCTAAGAATCCACCTTTCATATTTAAAAGTCCTAAATGTATTTCATATTTATCTTTAGGTATATAAGGAAGCATGCTTAAGAAAGCTTTCTCAACTCCTCCTACATTCATTGAGCTAAGTAGAAAAAATAGCTTTTTCATAATTGGCTTCTTTTTATTTTAATTACGTGTAATAATCTAATACTAAAATCTTTCATTCCTTTAGATAGGTAAAAGTAACCGATCCATGTAAGAATAATATAGATGGGAATTAGTATTAATATGTTTAATATGAGATCTGTAAATGAAGATATTTGATTGATATTAAAATATGGTATTAATAAACAATCTAATAGAAACCAGACACTAATAGAAATTATGAAATAGATTGAAGTGTTTATCCAATAACTGTTAATAGGCATTTGAAAACCTTCTTTATATAAAAAATAAGGTTTCCATAAACATATCATAAAAAATAGGCTGACAGTTGTACCTAACAATACTCCTTCCATGCCCATATAATTGCCTAGTAATATAGCCGTACCTATGTTTAGAATAGCTTCAGTGATGGGTGACCAGGTATCCTTAAAGAGCCCATATCCATTTAGAAATCCCATTACTACAATGCGAGTTTGTCCGATGAATACATTTATTAATATAATTATTAATATAGAACGGCTCATAATATATTCTGCACCTAGCCATAATTTGATAAATGGTTCTATAAAATAATAAAACGAAAAAACAAGTATGAAAGCACCCCAATAGCGAAATGCACGTAATTCCCAAAAAACAGAAAGTATACGTTGTTTATTTCCTTCTGCTATTAAATTTCCGATGCCGGCATTTGCTCCACTCATTGTCATATTTATTAAATTGGCTCCTCGATCAACTAATATCAAATAATTACCATACAAGGCTACATTTTGTAATGTAGAATAAGCATAAATCAGAGGTGTAGTAGTTTGAGTCAGAATAGTAAATGCTACCCTTTGTATGAAGACTTGTTTTGTCTTAGTTATAATTTCAGGGTATTTTTTGAATAATGCTTTCCCTAACTTTAATTCGGCTTTTAACCAAGGGTATACTTGATTGATTTTCCTATTTAATAAATAACTATAGAAAAGGCTAAATATGAGTTCAATTGTTATCCATATATAATAATTGTGGGTATAATAACACAATATCAATTGAACTAAATTTTTGATGATTAATGATGATTGATAATATCCTGTAATAACGTAATTTCGTTGGTCTGCTCCAAGCAGAATTTGTCTGTAGTTGATAAAGTAACTCAGTAAGGTTGAGGTTAAATATGAATAATAGGCAAAGTAGATTATACTAAGAGGGAGAGTCGTTTTTTCAAATATGATTGGCAGGAAAAAAGATATGACAATTCCAATTGATAATATGATTTTTCCTATGATATCATACATGTATCCGAATACAGATATGATTTCATTTATTTGCTCTCTGTTTTTATCAAAAATAGGTTTATAAAGGAGGACTGCAATGGAGGTTGAGATACCTAATTCTGCTAAATTTAAAAAACCTAATATACTTCCTAATGTACCTGTTAATCCAATAAAATCATCTCCTAAATTACTGAGAAATATCTTTCGTGATACAAAAGATATAATTAGTGTCAGAAAATAGAAGATGAAGTTAACTCGTGCATTTAATAATGTTTTTTGAGTTCTTGATTCGTTCACTATAGAAAAGAGTCGTTATTTAAGAATGTTATAATAAAATGCGAATGCGTAAAATACTAGTAAGGCTGCTCCTAGTATTTTTTCATGACTTTGCCAGAAGCGTTGTTTCATAAAAGGATAAATCAATATAATGGGCATGATAAACCAGGAAATTTGGGCAAAGCGGTTGCTGTAAGCGGCACGAATCACCAGCACCCAGAAAGCATTGGTAATCAAAAAAGTATTGTATAGCCAATGATAATATTCGTCGCGGAAGTTACGGCGGAAGATAAAATAATAACCGACAAATACACCCATAGCACTATAGAGTAGGAAGTCCCAGCGGAACGTCATACTCATTTGAACAATCTCTCCTAACATATTTTCTCCTGTAAGGTAGCCAGAAAATCGGTCATCCTCTCCAAAAATACCTAAAGTAGCCAGATAGTTTTGTATACGCATACCAGCTGCATACGAAGCTCCTACACAACCTATCCATGTCAACAGGTAGAGATAGCTGTTTTTGATAAACCAAGCGATAACAGCTGCGCCTACCATAAGCAGACAAGATTTGTGGATTCCGATTGCTATGATACTTAAGAGTATGGCAATAGGCAGGCGGTTGATATAAGTCATTGCCAAAATAAAAATAGAGGCTCCCATTCCGTTTCTAATGCCGTTTACTCCATAATTCCAAAAGGTAAACATGCTGAAGATGACTAATAAGGGAATGTAGTAATAAGATTTGAAGATGCGCTGCATGGCTAGCCACAAACTTCCTACATAGATAAAGGCACATAGCAGGAAGAAACTATGGATATCGCTGTATTTAGCGAACCAGGCATGTAGGTTATAAAAAAGAAAATCTGTTCCCCATTCCCAAGTAAACGGTTTAACAGAGCGTTGTATTTCAAAGAAACCTTTGGCGTAGTTTACGGTATCTCCAAAATAGAAAGATACAGGACGTAGCCCCATGTAAAGTATAAGCAAGAGAGTGAAAAGTGCTCCCCACATGGCATTCATGCTGACGATGTTTTTATGTAATGCAATACCATTATTGCATTGCCAGAAGGCAATCAGTACCAGTATAAGAATGCTATAATGGAAAAAGGGTGTATAATCTACTAAAGGGATAAAATCTATCATAACGAGTTTACAATTGTATATTGGATTCTATGATCGCTCCAATGGTTACTGTATAAACGGTAAGCCGATGTCTTCAATTTCGGAGAGCAAAGTGTATAATCAATGCGGAACAGGTTACAGGCAGGTTGATATGTCCCTCCCCAGCCATTTCCGGCGTCGAGAAAACAGTCGTCCAGTTGAGCAGTCAGCTTCCGGTAGGCATACGATATAGGGGTATCATTCAGGTCTCCACATACGACAACGGGATACGGGCTCGAAGCTACTGCTTCTGCCAGTAACTGTGCCTGACGGTTACGTTCCTTGGCATTGAGCTGATAGGTATGCAAAAGGTTGTTTCCCTGAAATGCCGGTGTCATGCCAGTCGTCTGCAGGTGTATGTTGAACAGGCGGATGGTTCTTCCTTCATATTTCAGGTCTATTTGCAACACTTTGTTATAGCTGTTGGGAAAGTAATATTCTTTCATGTTCGATAACGGGAAACGGCTATATATTGCCAAATTCAGTACTTCGTCTTCCCGGCTGTTGAATACCCGATAGGGATATCCGAATGCTTCCGAGATACTATCACGATGCAGTAAGTTATCGTGTGGACGTTCTTGCAGACAAATAACATCGGGATGAAGGTTTCGGATGAAAGCGGTACTTGTCTGTAAGGTGTCTTTATTCAACTGAAAGCCTTCTGCATTCCAACTGACGAAGCGTAATGAATGGGAAGTCGATTCATCTGTTTCAAAAGATACAGCCCAGGATTTTCCGCAAAGAAACAGACTGATCAGACAAGCTGTACCAAACAGCAGGCTAATGTCTTTACTTCGGTAAAGAACTGCGATGATTGTTGCCAAAGTACTGAATACAGCCAGCGGTATAACCAACAGCCCTAATGGAGCAAGGTAACCGGCAACTAGCGGAGAGCACCAGGGCATGGCAGCAGTAAATAAAGCCAAAAGAACCGTAAAACCTGCCAGAATGTAACTAAATCGCTTCATTGTTTGCTATCAGTATGCTGAGGGCATCCAGTTGTTCGCTGGTTAGCTTCATACTTTCCAACATGGGAGCATATCGTTCCAGATGGTGCAAATCGCTTCCTACATAGCTGTACATGCCTTCCGCGAGGATGCTTTCTGCCGCATGTCGTGCACTGGGACCGTAATAGCCGGATAAGGACATCAGGTTCAACTGCAAGCGATAACCGTCTGTGCTATACAGCCTACGGTAATCGTCCATATCCATGTAAGTATAGCGTTCCGGATGGGCGATAACAGGGAAATAGCCGTTTTGTTTGACACTGGCAAGTATCTCTTTCATGCCGACAGGCGGAAGCATATAAGAGGTTTCTACAAGCAGGTGATTCTTTCCTAGCGGAAGTACTTCAGCAGGTAGCTTCGCTGTGAACTGTGCGTCCATCATGTATTCGCCTGCCTGATGCAATCGGATAGGACCTTTGTAATAATTCCGGAAGGCTTCGAAACGTTCGGTCAGGTAGGCTGTAGTATTGCGTTGCATATCGGACATGACGTGGGGAGTAAACCATACGGAGGTAATTCCCAGACTTTCCAGAAACCGAAGCAGTTCCAAAGAGGTTGCTCTATCGGGAGAACCGTCATCCACTCCCGGAAGAATGTGGGAGTGGATGTCGGTCATACCTTTCAGAATACCCGACTTAATCAGGTTGTGTTTTTTCTTAAAGCTGAAAAACATATGCTTTCGTCGGCTTATGGGTTATTTTTTCCAAAACTGATACCATTTGCGTGACTTGTTCTCGTATCCGTAACCGTATCCATAACCATAGCCATAACCATAGCCGTTGTTCTTGGTATGGGCACCATTCAGGATAACGGACATATTCTTAAGCTGACCGGTACGGTAAATCTTTTCCAGATCGGGTAGCATACGGCGGTCGAATCGGTCGGCGCGGATAACAAAGATCGTCAGGTCGGCAATGCGGTTGGTGATAGCCGCATCGGCAATGATACCTACCGGCACGTTGTCGACAATGATATAGTCGTATTGCTTGCGCAACGTTTCGATCATAGTTTCCAGACGTTCACTGAGTAATAGTTCTGCCGGGTTAGGAGCTACAGGTCCTGCCGGAATGATATCCAGGTTTTCTACCAGCTCATCGTGTTTGATGATTTCCGATAACTCGGCACTGCCAGACAGGTAAGAAGTCATACCTTTGTCGTGGTGGTGGATGTGGGAGCTGAGGGTACCCTTGCGGATATCAAGGTCGATCAGAATCACTTTTTTCTCTGTTTGTGCCATACTTGCTGCAAGGTTACTGCACACAAAAGTCTTACCGGCTCCCGGACCGAAAGAGCTGAAGGTTACTACTTGCAGGTCTTTGCTCTTGACACGCATGAACTCCATGTTGGTACGCACGATTCGGAAGGCTTCGGAAGCGATGTCACGTCCCTGACTGCGGACAATAATGCCTTTCTTGCCCTTTGCACTAGGTTCTTTTTTACTTTTTGACAAAGGAATTTCGCCCAGGAAGGGTACGCTAAGGTTGTCTTCAATATCCTTGCGGGTATGTACCTTGGTATCGAAGAACATAAAGGCAAGCAGAATAACAGCCGGTAAAGCGATTCCTTTCATAATTCCTCCCATGATGATGTTTTTGCCATTGGGAGTATAAGGCATGTCGCTGCCTCCTGCGGGGTCGAGTACACGGACATCGGTCTCAGTGGTTGCTTGGCTGAGCGCATTCTCCTCACGTTTGTTGAGCAGGTAGAGGTATAACTCCTCTTTGATACGCTGCTGGCGTTCGATAGACAGCATCTGGCGCTGTTGGGTCGGAATGCTGGCGATGCGGCGTTGTGCTTCGGAGGTACGGTTCCGGGCTTCCTTCAGTTTGGCATTGATGCTGACAATCAGGTTATCGATGTCGCGGATAATATTCTGACGGATGGCAAGCAGGGTGTTGTTCAGTTCCTGTACTACCGGATTCTTGTTGCTGCTGTTCTTGACTAGTTTGTCACGCTTCAGCTTGTTGGCGTTGTATTGTACAATCTGTGCCTCGATATTGGCATCGGCGATTCCGGTGTTTGACGGAATCAAACCGGTAATCTTAGACGGGTCTACAAGGAACTGCTTGATATAGTTTGCCATTTCAATCTGAAGCTCCATTTCGGTAGCCTGTGTACCGTATTGTTCTTTGTCGGAAACAGATGTACTTGCCGAAGAGGAAACATCAATGATTTCATGCTGGCGCTTATAGTTCTCGATTTCTGATTCTACTCCACCCAATTCCTTTTCAATAATAATCAGACGTTCGTTGATGAATTGGGAGGTATTGATGGCTATCTGATTTTTGTCTTTGATGGTTTCTTCGTTGTAGACTGTTATCAGCATGTTCAATACATCCTCGGTACGAACCGTAGAGTAGTCGTTAAGACTGAGATACAGGATGGAAGCATCATTTTCTGCCTGATTAATACTCAGATTAGAACCAAACAGGCTCGCCATGTTGTCGATGCTGTTCTTCTTTACACTGACGGTAGTACCGAACCATTTGTTGCTGTAATATAATGTCGGACTGACTACCAGTTTACCTATAGGAGTTGGGATAGTATCATTGAGTTTGGCTGTCAGAGTCTTTCCTGCATCCGGTATCATATCACCCCCAAAGGCAGTCAGTCGGACCTCATGGTCGTTGACCGGAGTCGCATCTACTGATAAGGTCTGGTAATCTTCCGATTCGACGAACGAAATTCGTATGGGAGCCTGTGTATACAGTTCCTTTTCACGTAGTCCGTCTGAAATTGTATAACTGATGTTGGCATTCAGGCGGCTGACTACCTCTCGCATCAGGTTGTGTGACTGGAACTGGAGGATTTCGTTGGAAACGTTGGTCGTTGAGAAAGTTTGGAACCGTTCCAGACCATAATTTCGTCCTTGGTTGGCATTTTTAATCATGACCGTTGCCGAACGGGAATATTTAAACGGAGTCTTGGCATACTGGTACCAGGCATATCCTCCGAATAAAGCTACTGACAGGACAAACCAGTACCAGCGGTTAACCAGGTACATCACCATGTCCATCGGGTTGATATTGAAACCGCTTCCACTGATGTTCTTATCGGGGGAAAGGTCTTTCTGTTCACTCATTTGTATCATATCTATTTAGCAGGAAATTGTGATTATTTTACGGCCAATACGACCAGTGAAGTGATGGTTGTAACGAAAGATAAAATCATGCTGAACGTGCTGAACGTACGTTGTGCATTGTCGCGTGTTTTGGCAGCCGACGGTTCTACATATACAATATCATTCTGCTGCAAGTAGTAGCAGGGAGAGTTGAACACGTCCTTTGAGCGAAGATCGTGGAACATGATTCTACGTTTGTTTCCGTATTCACGGATAACGGCTACACGGTCTACACGGCCATCGTCGGTAATATCGCCAGCTTTAGCGATGGCTTCGAGCAGGGTAATACGGTCTCCTGTGATATCATATGTACCAGGTCCTCCTACTTCCCCTAATACAGTTATTTTGAAATTCAGGAAATTCACCATGACAATGGGATCTTTAATCAGGTCTTCGTCAATCAGGCGCTGTTTGATCATTTCGGTTACCTGTCCACGGGTACGCCCTTCTACTTTCAATTTGCCCAAAACAGGAAAGTCTATCTCACCGTTGACATCAACCAGGTATCCTTTGTTGGCATTATCAGCTGCATTTCCTGTAGGTACGGTTGTAGAGATGTTTCCGTCGGGACCGATACTGTAGTTACTGCTACCAGGAATGTTGAACGGCAGGGTCAGTTCCGGGTTCTTGCAGCTTACGGTAATACTGAGGCGGTCGTCGCGGTGGATGACTGCTTCGTACTTTTGGAACACCGGGTATTCTTTAAGTTCTTCCATGTCGCGAAGATAAACCAGGTCTTTTCTTGTAGCACATGACGAGAAAAGCAATACTGTAAGTAATAAGAAGAAGAAAAGAGTTGATTTGTTCATAAATGTTTTTTACTGTTTATTAGGATTCTATTGTTTGTTGTTCTTTTTCGTTCAGCCGGATGACTGAATCACACCGTTCCATCACCCGCGGATCGTGGGTGACAAAGATAATGGTTTTTTCTTTTCCTTCTGCTAAAATGTTGTTTATTAACTTTGTAGTGGTATCGCAGTCGAGGGCGGAAGAGGCTTCGTCGAACAGCCAGATGTTGCCCGGACGGAGTAATGCACGGGCGATGGAGATACGCTGTGCCTGTCCCTCGGACAAGCCGTAGCCGTGTTCACCGACACGGGTATGAATACCTTCGGGCAGGTCGAAGACAAAGTCGGCACATGCCGTGCGTAATACCTGTTCTACATCTTCATCGCTGCAATCGGGAGCTCCCAGAAGTACATTTTCACGGACGGTTCCGCTAAGCAGGGTATTTCCCTGAGGTACGTACATGAAGTTTACCCGGGTAGCGGAAGTGTCCGGATACATTGAACCGTCTGCGGCTACCAGGTTTACCTGTCCCTGGTCGGGACGGATGAGTGCCAGCATCAGGCGGATGATGGTAGTTTTTCCCGTACCGGTGGGACCGGCAACAGCCGTAGAAGTACCGGGACGGAATACGGCAGAGAAATTATGCAGTACCGGCTGTCCCGGTTCATAGCCGAAGGTGACCCGATTGAATTCCAGTGTAAGCGGGCTGTCGATGTATTCCGGTGTTTCATCCGGCTCCACATCTTCGAAGAGTTCCATCAGTCGCTCGACGGACGCCCAGCCACGTACCAGTGCGGGAGGAATACCGATCAGTCCGAGGAAAGGTCCCTGTACCTGTCCGACCAGTTGCAGGAATGCCGTCATGGTACCGAAGGTAATTTCCTGATGTTCTAGCCGGTAGATTCCCCAGAGGAAGGCACACAGGTAACCGCCTCCGAATACAAAGCCCATCACTCCCTGCGAAAAGGTGGAGAACTTGATCTGCTCCATACCGAGGTTGAACAGTTTTTCCTGCGATTCATGTAGCTTTTGCTTGCGGTAGTCGGTTGCTCCCAGTGAACGTACCAGTACACGTTGTGACAGGTTTTCCTGCATGACCGATCCCATTTCGCTGCTCATGGCCTTTTGTGCCTTGCTCAACTCACGCACCTTACGGAAGTATATTTTCGACAACAGCACCAGCGGAGTAGCTCCCAGAATGAACCAGGCAAGCCGGGGTTCCAGTGCCCACAGGAAGATAAAGGAACCAATCAGCTGAAGGCTGGTGATGAGCAGGTTGGGAAGTATGCCCATACCCATGCTGAGTACTTCGGAAGCATCGCTGTTGATACGCGTGAGCAGGTCGCCGGTATGCCATTTCTGTCCGCTTTTCCAGGAGCACATCATCAGGGCGTCCGACAAGGAGTTTTGCATGCGGATGCCGATACGCATGTTGATTTTCCCGAAAATCCAGGGAGAAATCAGCTTGACTGCCATGCCGAAGAAAAAGAAAAAGACAACGATACCGGCTGCCATCCAGACATTTCCTTCGCGGGCTCCGGTTACGATGTCGATAATCCATTTGGAAAGCCAGACATTGAACAGTGACATTCCAACGCCGAAAATTCCCGAAAAGATGGAGAATGTAATCAGCCAGTGGTATCCCTGCGTCACCTGAAGTACCCAACGCATGGCTTTGCGTCCGATGGCGTATTGTTGCGAGAGATTCTCTTTGGTAAGTTTACTTAGTATTTTTTTCAGTATGGTCTTCATGCTTGATAAAGAGTTCTTTGATGCGTCTGGCCGTAAGCAATGTAGGCCACCAGAAGGTTTCTGCCGGGGCGCATGTGAAAAACAGTTGTGCTTTGCGGGCTATCTGGCGACTTGTGTACAGCTTGTTTTTCCATTTCCCCTCCGGGCGTTCTCCTTTCCGTTCATCGTAAAAACCGAAATTGCCGCTTTCCCATATTTCGGTCATCAGGGTTTCGGTATTGTAATGTTTACGGAAAGGAACGTAGGATTCATCCAGTCCCAAGTGCTCAACTAAGAAAGAATAAAGCAGGCAAGACCATTTCCAGATGCCGAATTGGTGACACAGACGCTCCAGTTCCTGTTTGTCCGTTTCCTGTGCCAGTCCTTTCAACAGGATGGCAGCGTCGCATAACTGGCGCAAGCCGATGCCTTCGTTGAGCAGGTGCTTCAGGATATGTGTGGAAACCAGCAGGTGGTGTGCTTCCGGAGTAGGAACACTAATTGAAGTCTCCTGATAGACCGGCTTGATTGCGGTGGCAACCGTGCAGAATACGTTTTTCTCCCATTCACGCAGCGACTTGCGGATTAGCGGGCTATGCAGTTCAATCAGCTCCGGATGCAGTTCGATTACGACCTGACCGATGAGGCAGGAGGCATCGTCGTTGGCTCCATACTTGACATATACACCAGATTCTTCCAGCTTTTTGGCAGCCTGTTTTACAGCCTCTGGGCTGCCGAAATATAAATCAATATCCCCGCATACACGATGAAGCGGATTGGGGTAATAACAACTTAGGGCAAGTCCCTTGATGACTTCGAAGGGAACAGCCGGTTCAGCGGTAAAGAAACGATTCAACGCACAAAGCACCTGAATGTGTTGCTTGTTGATGCGTTCCCACTGATCGACATCCACTGTCCATCGCAGAATGAGTGCGTGAGGAGGACGCAAAGGTTTGGGCAGAAGTAACATGCCATCGTAAACGATACCTTGTATCGCCTGCCGGCGACTGTGGATATAAATTGCCTGCCATTCCTCGGGAGAAAGCGGGAAATACTTCTCTGCATCTTCCCTGACTCCCCAAAGTCCCTGACGGATCAGGAAGAACAAAGCATCCTTTATGCGGGTGTTACTGTTCATGCCAGCAGACCGTTTTTCTGCCATTGTGCACATATTTCGTGAACATCAGTTGTAGCTGTTTCACGGTCGACATCGTATTCTTCACACAGGCAGTCTACCAGATAGGCTTCGTCGAATTCTTTACCTTCAGCCTGCTGCCACAACCATGCGGCTGTTTCGTTCAGGGTAAGAATTTGTGTCATGTCCATGGTTTCACTGAAAGGATTTACTATCATGTATTCTCCCGCCACTTCGCGGAGGATAAGATTTTCATTGAGTTTCATAATTTGTTGTTGGTTGGTATTGATTTTTTTATTTTCCAAAGCACAGTCAGGAGATGTCTTCTCCACGGGTGCATGTCACACCAAAGCAGCCCGACAAACCTCATCAGCGGGCTTTCGGGCGAGAAGCTGTATTTACCACGGTAGTAACGGGTAACTACAGCAATGATCCGCGAACGGTCTGTGTGTTCGAAAATGTAGGTATTACCGTCGCCAAGTAAGGTAATGCGTCCGTCCCGGTCTATCCGACGGATGCGGTGCAGTACGATACCAGACTCATCGGTCTGTGCTACGACTACCGTGCCCCGGCGGATGTGTTTCCCTTCGGGAGGAGCCAGCAAGGCATCGTCGTTGTGGCGGAGGAAGGGAAGCATACTACTTCCTCTGACACGGATGCGGACTGACTTGCCCTGACGGAGTACCTCCTGTACACCGGCAAAGAACACATCGTTGCGGACAAATATTTCTTTCTGTTCCATTGCCTTACCAGTTCAGTCCAGACGGCTGAATCATGCCGTGCTGCAATAATTGCATAACAAAGCTAGAGGCATCTGCCGCAGCTGTTTCACGGTCGACTTCATATTCGTCGAGAATCATGTCGACCAGTTGGTTGAAATCGGCTGCTTCTTCGATATGTTCCCAGATAAAAGCAGCTGTATCGGTAAGGCTGATCATGCCGTTGAAATCGTGTGCGGTTTCTTCCGCAGGAACCAGTACGGTTTCGCCGGCAATGGTACGTGATATAAAGGATTTAATTTTTTTCATTTGTTGGTAGTTGTCAGTTGTTGGTACAGGGTGTCGACCGCTTCACGGCTGATGTTGCAGCCATACGTAAAGCAGGGTAAAGTAGACACTAGGGAGTCGGCAAAAGTCATTGCCGCGTCCGTAAACTCGCGGTTCCAGTAATTGACCGTAAGCTGTTCGAGTACACGCCTGAACGTGAGCATTTTCTTTTCTTCTATCAATCTATTCTCGGGAGCCTGCTGTAATAGCACAATAGCACGTACTTCCCGGCGTTCGTTGTAACAGATACCGCTTGAACCGCAGATCGGCCAGCCATTGGCATAAAATGTGCTACCTTCACGGCTTAACAGACATTTGTCACCGTTCAAAACTTTTGCCCGGTTGGGCAGGTATTGGCACCACAAATTGGTGTGCGTGGTCTTTCCTATTCCACTGGGACCGCTGAATAAGATTGCTTTCCCCTCGAAATCGAGGTAGGAACAATGGAAGACGAAAGAATTCTGTAAGACCAGATGCTTTTCGAGAGCCAGCATCGAGTGGAAAATGGTATCGGCACTCAGCAGGGAGGTATATGCCGGATTGAAATAAATTTCCGTATGCTGGGAATCGGTCTCTTCCAGATAGGCGTAGGCTGTTTGGCTGTCGGGAAGAATCAACAGGCGGGATTCCAGCTCTGACGGTTGTCGGAAAACAAGGATATCCGGTTTCCGGTATATGGGTGGTGTGTTCGGCAAACGAGGCTGTCGGTCTGTATGAAACGTATAATATAAATCTGCCTCTTCGAAGGTTGATTCAAAGAGCAGGGTATTTGCCGGAAGGTGTGCTCTGTCGATGCCTTCCAGCTGTATATGTAAATTTCCAATGGTCAGTCTGATCATACTATATGGGTTATCGTTGAGCTTCCTGCTCAATGAGGCTTCTTTTTGCCTTGCCTATGGCACAGAGATAAGCCGTATCTCCGCAGTATTTTTCTTCGTTGGTTGCATTGGCATAGCATACATCGCAGAGTTTGCTCAGTTTACAGCCGCTGCATTCCGTGTGTGCCGGTAAGGAAGCACATTGCTTCACAATGCTCTGCCAGGCTTCGGCAACTGAGTGCTCAGCAAGTGATACGGAAGGAGTTGCCATATCGACACAGGGTGACAACATGCCCTGCCAGTTGATCCAACAAGAACTTTTTCCGGCATGGCAATTCAGCGTAACTCCATCGGGTACGGCAGATTCTATACCGATAAGTTCCGCATTCATCTCTTTTATCCGTTCGTGATAGTTGTTCTTGTATTTGTATTTAAGGTGTTCGATTTCGAGTGCAGCCACTTCTTCCGGTGTCAGCCTTATTTCCGGTATGTTGAGTTGTGAGGTACATGTCGGACTACAGAATAAGGATGTGTAGCAATTGATGAATGCCGGCATATCCAGTTCTTCTGCCATGCGGATGACCGCTTCATAGTCTTTCCTGTTCTTGCGGATGATGGTCAGATTCAATTTTGTATCGATGTGATACCTTTTCAATAACTGGAGTCCCTGTATGCAACGGTCATACCCGTTCGAAATATGGCATAAATCCTGATAGGTTTCATTACATCCTCCATACAGGCTTACATTGAGGCGGCGAGGCTTGACACGGCTGAACAGTTCAGCTACCTCTTCGGTGATAAGCGTTGCATTGGTGTTGATTGTAATAATGAACCCCATTTCACGGAGGGCGAGATAAAGCTCCTTGAATCCCGGATAAAGTAACGGTTCTCCTCCGGTAAGCAGGATGAACAACGTGCCCATCGCTTTTAGTTCTTCCGCTGTCTGAATCCATTCATCGATGCTCCGTACATTTCCATGCATCGCCAGTTCGCGTGCATTCATGCGGACATAACACATGTCACAGCTCAGGTTGCAGAGCGGAGTCAGTTCGAAAGAGGCTGATATGGGGATTCGGAGTTGCGTCGCTTTATCTACTAAGCGTCTCTCTACTGGGCTTGCGTCGTATAGTTGGTCCATCTTTTAAATAAAGATAAGATTGTATCGGAAAGGTACAATCTTATCTCTATATGGTTTATAGATTGTTTGTTGTTAGGATTTGGCTGTCTCCCAATCTTCTTTTTTAAGATCTGTTGTACAATGAACATCTGTATAGTTGTCAGTCCAGATAATTACATTTATTTTACTGCCAGTATTATTCCCACGCCAGTCTTGTTTATACATATATCCATCTAAAAAAATACTATTAGAATCAGCCCAATGTTCATCGTTACATGGATGATAACTATCATAGTCTATTTTACAGCCACCAAAATCTCTTCCTGACGTTGCATAAGGGGTTCCATCTGCAAGATAAACATTATAACTATTCCAAGCATTACCTGCATTACATTTAAATTTATAAATAGTTCCGCTATCTCCACAAGCAGCAATATAGTTTTGTGGAACAAACGTTTCACTTTCCAAGACTGGTTTGGCATAAACTCTTTTTTTCATATTGTTAGTGTTTTGTTGTTACACTAATGAAATAAGAAGTTTACGCTTTACGTCTTTACGTGCTTATTGAATTTTGACTTGTTTATCACAGATTACATAGGATGGTTTTGACTTTCTTTGTATCCTATGTAATCTGTATATTTTTATTAGGATTTGACTGTTTCCCAAGATTCTCTATTTAGATTTGTTGTCGCATGAGCATTAGCGATACTACCCCACCATCCTCTTTCTATCCAAACAACGACGGCTTCTCCAGAGTCTTCCTTTCCATTCTTGTTATAATCAATAAATCCATCCGGAAATTCACTTGCCATACTTGCTTGATGTTTTTCTGAGCAGGGTGTATAATTACCTATATATTCTGCTCGCCCCCTATTATTGTAATAATAGAGTCTACCTCCAGGTGCATCACAGGTAAATAAATATTTGCCATATTCTGTATCTCCACATGCTGCGATATAATTTTGTGGAACAAAAGTTTCACTTTCTAAGACTGGTTTGATATAAATTCTTTTGTTTTGCATAGTTCTAACTCTTTTTGTACGGTTGTTTGTAAAAACTCTCTGTTGTAAATATATAAAGTTTTATTCAACTAGCGTACTAATTAATAATTAATTCTTGATTATCTCTACAATTCTATCTACATCCTCATCAGTTACCATCGGTCCTGAAGGCAAACAGAGCCCTTGGGCAAAAAGAGCTTCAGACACTCCGTTTACATAGGCAGGTGCATCGGCAAATACGGGTTGCAGGTGCATCGGCTTCCACAACGGACGACTTTCGATGTCGGCTGCCATAAACCGTGCGGATAATTCCTGATAAGTGAACCCAGCTTCCTGCGGGTTGACCAAGATGGTACTTAACCAATAATTAGGATGTAAATCCACATTAGACCGTGGTTGCATCACCGTAATACCCGGTGTGTGTTTTAACTTTTCCACGTAAAGCTCATGTATCACACGGCGACGGGCGATATGCTCGTCGAGCACGTACATCTGGCCACGGCCGATTCCGGCAGAGATGTTGCTCAATCGATAATTGTAGCCAATCTGCTCATGCTGGTAATAGGGGAAGTTCTCGCGTGCCTGAGTGGCATAGAACTTGACACGGCGGGCGCTTTCTTCGTCGGGACAGATCAAGGCTCCTCCACCACTGGTGGTAATCATCTTGTTGCCGTTGAACGAGAGGGCTCCGTAAGTACCGAATGTTCCGCAGTACCTGCCGCTATATTCCGAACCCAGTGCCTCGGCTGCATCTTCTACTACCGGAATGCCGTATGCGGAAGCAACGCTGTTTATTTCGTCCATGCGGGCGGGAGTACCGTACAAGTGTACGGGAATGATTGCCTTAGGCAATTTGCCAGTCGCACGCAGGCGGTCGTCGATAGCCTGACGGAGCAGTTCGGGATCCATGTTCCACGTGCCGGGTTCACTGTCGACAAACACCGGAGTGGCTCCCTGATATACGATGGGATTGGCTGAGGCAGCGAAGGTAAAACTCTGGCAGATGACTTCGTCGCCGGGACCTACACCCAGCATCACCAGCGCCAGATGAATGGCTGCTGTCCCAGAGCTGAGAGCTACGACATGAAGAGGAGAGGCCGATTTTTCCCCCAGCCATGTGGCGAGGTCGTTTTCGAACCCGTCGACATTGGGACCCAAAGGTACTACCCAGTTGGTAAGGAATGCCTCGTGGATGAACTCTTCTTCCTTGCCGCTCATATGGGCCAGTGATAGATGGATGTGCTTCATGATTATTTGTTGTTGTTTTCCTCTGTTACAAATATTACAACACGGTTCCACTCGTTCTTGAGATCATAAGGCTGAACGGTATCACCCTTGTAGTCGATGCGCAGACGTGAAGGATCGACTCCGAAATCGTTGACAAGCATGTCGCGTACGGCGTTAGCACGGCGTTCTGACAGTTTCAGGTTGTATGCCGGATTACCAGTCTTAACATCGGCGTAACCGGTGATGATCAGGTTGATGTTCGGGTTGTTCAACAGGTATTCGGCTACCTTCTGTACGTTGTTTTTCTGAACGTCAGTAATGTTGTACTTGTCGATGATGAAGGAAACGGTCATATCGAGTACGCGGTTGGTTTCAACCTTCTTTTCTACACGTACGATCGGTTCCGGTTTGTTGGCAAGTTCGGCACGAGCGGCGTTGATCTGTGCATTGAGGTGGTCGATCTGTGCCTGGTCGGTCATGGTTACATACTTGAAGCGACGGTCGCCATAATGGTCTTTGAAGTGATAGGTAGCGCCTGCTACAACATAGATATAACCGTCGTACTTTCTATCGTAACGGGTTCCGTTGTATCCGTCGTCTGTAGCGTTATAGGTAGCTTCGAGGTTGATATCGACTGCATCACTTACCTTATAGCCTAACTGAAGACCGGCATGGATAGCCAGATAGGTTCCGCCTGAACGGTCTACTTCATACAGACCTCCCTTAGATGGTGACCAGTTCTTGATCTTGTCATCGAACCCGAATGCAGAGTTCAGACCGATACCAAGTACGCCTACTACGTTGAAACGGTTGTTTTCGTTATACGGCTTGAAGATGTTGTTGAAGTTGAACAAACCGTCGACGAACGTAGAAACCATGCTGAACTTGTAAACACCATCACCGTAAACTTCCGGGTATGCATCTACCAGTTCGGTATTTGCCATACTGTGCTGATTCAGGTATGATACGCGTACACGGGCACCTACTGCCGGGCTGAAGTATTTACCGACAGAAATACCCACACTGGGACCGAAACGTTTCGGGAAAGAGGCGAAACGGATGTTTTCACTTAAAGAGAAGTTGGTTCCGGCAAATACTCCGAAGAACCAGTTGTCGCCTGCTTTATAGTGCTTTAATGTTCTGACTGTATCGGCTTTTACCGTAAGATTTTTTGAAGGGGTTTCTTCACTTGCATATAAATTGGCTGCCATGACTGCTGCAAGGCCTGCAATAACTATTTTTTTCATGTTGAATGTCCTGTTTATTATTTAACAATATAGATAATTACACAGTTCTTTGCAGGGTCTAATGAGCGTACCAGCTCGTTGTTTTCTTCGATAAAGATGTGTCCTGCAGGAACCTGATATTCATTCACAAGCATGTCGCGAATAGCATTGGCACGGCCATTGAACAAATCGCTGCTCATTTCGTTGTTCTTGATAGGAGTGATATACAGGTCGCCGTCCTGGATCTTCTTCAGACCTTCGGCTGCTGTATAGATATTTACTTCCTGAAGTTTGTTTACTTCTGTAGAGTTCGGATCGAATGATACAAGAGTTGAAACGCGTTCGCTTTCTACAACTTCACGCTTAACTTCTACGGCAGGAGCTGCTTTCATTTCGGCTACTTCCTTGCGCAAACGGTTTACTTCTGCGTTCAGGGCATCGTATTTATCCTGGTCGCGACGAGTGAAAGTGAACTGGTGTGTTCCGTCGTGGTTCTTGAAACGGTAAACCAAACCAACCAACAGGTTGACGTGACCGTCCCACTTGTCGTCTGAGGTTACACCGTCGTATGAGTCGTCCAGACAGTTGACAGATGCTTCTACGTTAAGTGCCAGTGCTTTGTGCAGTCTGAATGATGCCAGCAAACCTGTACGGAATCCCAGCAGGTTGTTCTTTTCTGTGTTGACATTGTAGTTCTTGTACCAGCTTTCATCGCTGAAACCGAACATGTGTTCTACACCGATACCGGCGATAGCCATTACCTGGAAGAAGCGGTTTTCTTTGTAACCTCCGAACAGGTTATGCAAATTGAACATCGCGTCGATGTAACCGTTTACTACGTTCCAGTTGTATGTACGGTCGAGAACGGGTTTGTAAGTCTGACCGAATCCACGTCCCCACATTCCCATGACACGGAAACCACCCCAAGGTGATAACCATTTACCTACTGACAAACCAGCTGCCGGCTGGAACTGTTTGCCTTTTGCGTCACTGGTATTGTCGCACCAGTTAAGGAAGGTACCTGCATTGACTGTGATAAACCAGTTGTCGCGGAACTTGTTTGGATTGAGAACCCTTTCATTGTTTGTCTCAGGGCTTACCCAATACGTGGTGTTCTCTTCTTCACTGGTTTCTGAAGGCACTGTAGAATTAACCTCCTGTGCGAATCCTTTGATGAAAAGGAAGGGCATCATTAATGCTAGAAAAACTCTCTGTTTCATATAAAATAAATATTACTAGTTAGTCTCTTTTCTTAATTAATACGTTCTTTATTGTTTATTCTCTTTGTCGAGCGCTTCATATCTGGAATGCTGACTGATGAATTCGGGTGTTATTTTTTTCATGTATTTTACGGTTTCCAGCTTATCATCGGTTCCGGCTATGGCAATCAGTTCTTCGATAGACGGCAGCAGGGACTGGTATTCCGTATTGATACTCTCTGCATGGAAGATTTCCGGATTGGAAGTGGGCAGTGTGCTTTCCTCCTTATATAATAGTTCTTCGTATAGTTTTTCGCCCGGGCGGAGTCCGGTGTATTCGATCTTGATGTCTTTATCCGGAATCAGTCCGGAGAGGCGGATCATCTTTCTTGCCATGTCGTCTATCTTGACGGCAGCTCCCATATTGAAGATGAAGATATCGTTTCCTTCACCGAGGAAAGCAGCCTCGAGTACCAGCTGGCAGGCTTCGGGGATGGTCATGAAGTAGCGGATGATATCGGGATGGGTAACGGTGACCGGACCACCTTCGAGTATCTGACGGCGGAACAGCGGAATGACGCTTCCATTGCTTCCCAATACGTTGCCGAAGCGGGTGGTGATGAAGCAGGTCTTTCCGGCTACCTTGCCTTCTTTGATGGCATTACTCAGGCTCTGCACGTATGTTTCGGCTATGTGTTTGGTAGCTCCCATGACATTGGACGGGCGTACGGCCTTGTCGGTAGAAATCATGATGAATTTTTCTACTCCGTGTCTGACAGCGGCATCGGCGAGGATACGTGTTCCCATAACGTTGGTACGTACGGCTTCACACGGATATTCTTCCATGATAGGAACATGCTTGTAGGCTGCGGCATGGAAGATGATATCTGGCTTGTACAGGCTGAGCTGTGATTCTACACGCTGGTAATCTCTTACGTTTCCGATGACTGAGGTAATGTTGCATTCCGGATAGGTATTCCGGAGTTCCATATCGATCTGGTATGTTCCTGTTTCGGAAAAATCGAAGATAACCAGATGTTTGGGATGGAACTTGCAGAGCTGTCGGCACAGTTCGCTGCCGATACTTCCTGCACCACCGGTGACCATTACGACCTTGCCTGAGATTTCTTTCTTGATTTTTTCGGTATCGATCTTGATTTCTTCGCGTTCGAGCAGGTCTTCTATCTGTACCTCACGCATCTGGATGCGTTGGGAGATGTTGCTGTTGTCCTCCACCAGCGGAGCGATACGCATGGTGATATTGTTCTGGATGCCTGCTTCAATCAGCGCGCTGTCTTTATGCAGGTCGTCTGTATTGACGAACAGAATGGTATTGACACCGAGTGATTTCAGCTTTTCGTTGAGGTCGCAGTCATCGCAGAGGTAGATAACCGGATATCCCTGTACGCGATAGTCTTTCAACCGCTGTTCTCTTGTGATGAATCCTTTCAGGTTGTACAGGCTGTTGGTGGATTTGCTCAGGTATGCAGCCAGACTGATTGCTGCCTCGGAAGTGCCGTATATCAGTGCCCGGTGTGTCTGCTTATCCATTGCCTCGATGAGGTTATAATAGAAATTGACGACAACTACTCTGACAAACATGAGCAGAAAGACTGACATGATGAGGTCGGAGAAGATGATGGTATAGATGAACAGACCGGTATATTCCAGCAGCAAATTTGACAGGATGATGAATGCAAGGGCTTTGATGAACATGGCATATACGATGCGCATCAGCTCGGTGAGGCTGGAATGGCGGATGATGCCCTGGTAGGTCTTGCATATCCAGGTGGCACAGATACTAATCACCAGTGAGAGGGCGAGGATTGACGTAACGGTAGTGACATCTGTATCGACCTTCATCAGGTAATGGAAAAACAAAAAGCTGAAGGATGTGGCCAATACGGACAGAAGACAGTCGGCTGCCCAAACAATGTATCTGCTAAAGAAATTGATGTTTTTTATCTTAACGCTGAACATAGTATTATTTCTCTATCTTTTCAACTAGCGAAGGATGAATGCTTGTAGTGGCTACAGCGGCTATTCCCTGAAGGGAAACAACCACTCGCAAATTCTTTTTTATGCGTACGAGCTTCCCTTCTATTCCTTTCCAGATTCCTCCAGTAATACGGACATAATCACCTTTCTTTAAAGCCACCTCCTGAGGTGTCAAGTAAAGAATCTGTTCGTCAATATTCCCAGCAACCGATATAAAGTCCTGCATTTGCTTGTCGGGAATAGTAATGATTTGCTTGGTTTCCTTGTCGATTATGTATCCCTCAAATCCGCAACTAAGCTCTTCAGCGTCCTTCTTGCGTCTAAACGTCCTCT
>ERZ860148.481-NODE-481-length-31920-cov-4.727256_pt1 | contig 31920 bp, 26 predicted proteins | sample MGYA00509981_ERZ860148 | MGnify/ENA primary metagenome ERZ860148 (study PRJEB30046, sample SAMN00715199) | human gut metagenome | study: EMG produced TPA metagenomics assembly of the A metagenome-wide association study of gut microbiota in type 2...
TTCCAGTAACCGAATCTTTCCACAATGTTCATATACTCATCAGCCAGATTTATTCCACCTGTAAAAGCAACTTTACCGTCAATAACCAAAATCTTTCTATGATCTCTGTTATTCTGCTGTGTTGTAAAAAAGGGTCTTGCAGGCGCAAATGGCTTAGACTTAATACCTAATTCCCTTAACTTTTTAAAATATCCTATTGGTAGTTTAGACAAGGAACATAGTCCGTCATACATTACCCTTACTTCAACACCCTCTCTTATCTTTTCACATAATACTTCAAGCACAGAGTCCCATACTTCTCCCTGCTCTATTATAAAGTATTCAAGAAAAATAAACTTCTTTGCTTTCTTTAATTCATCAAGAAGGATTCCGTACTTTCTAAATATGTAACATCCGTATTTTTGTACACCGGACAACCTGTGTTTTCATATACATATTTTGTAAGAGATGAAACCTGCTTATCCAGTATTTGTAATTCATTATATATGTTCTGGTCAGGATCTAAGTATTTACCTGAATTAAGATTAATATGTTCAAGTCTCTTTTTTAGCATAAGAGAACCCGGTTGAAGCATAAAATAAAGATACATCATACAGCCAATAGCCGGTACAAACATAATAAACATTATCCAAACCAGTTTCATTGTAGGATCCGATTTATCGTTTGCAATGTAAATAATAAGTACAAACTGTAATACCATTATTATATAATTAAGATTTTTTTCTACAGACGCATTATAGGCAAAAAATACAAACATTAGTACCTGAAGGACAACCATTAAGCCGAATAAAAAGAAACGACTGAATAAAAAGGCTGCCAATCCTTTTTTGCCTTTATGTTTTTGTGAAAGAACTCTCTTGGCTGACATTAATAAACTCCTTATTTTCTAATCCTCTTCATCTAAAAGATTTTTTCTAATCTTTAACATCTTCATATCCGTTTCATAAATTACATCTGCACATTCCGTAAGCTGTTTTACGGCTTCCACATTTGAATTTGAAAACTTTTTATAATGTATTTCATGCTCAAGACTTGCCCAAAAATCCATGGCAATTGTACGGATCTGAATTTCCACTTTTGTATCAATTACATCATTTGACAAGAAAATAGGGATCGACACGATCATGTGGTAACTCATATATCCGTTTGGTTTTGGATTGGCAATATAATCTTTGACTTTTAACACAGTAACATCATCCTGCTTAGCAATGGCGTCTGCGATGCGATAAATATCAGAAGTAAAAGAGCAGATAATACGCACTCCGGCTACGTCATTAATATATTTTAGTATATTTTCTACTGTTAATTCTTTGCCCTTGATCCGAATTTTGCGGGCAATGCTTGATGCGGATTTTATACGGGATGTTATATGCTCGATTGGGTTGTATTGGTGTGCCAGTTTAAATTCATTGTTTAGAATTTCAAGTTTTGTGCTAATTTCTTTTAATACAGCATCATAAAGAAGTAAGGCACGATTCCATTCTTCTTCCTCATCATAATATAGTAATTCACCCATTTTTTTCCTCCTTGTAGTAGTTCATAAAGCTACAATCAATTAAATCCATAAATGCGGTTAAACAGATGGTATCCTTTTACAACAATTGATTTTCCGAATTTTGTTTTAGATTGCAATGGAAGTCCAAGTTTTTGTAAACTGATTGTTTTGTATGCAGCAGGATTTGTTGTTTTTAAATAATCCCAAAGGGCATCTCTTTTAGCAATGTTTGTGGCAGAACCCTCATTGACTAATAACGCAGAACTTACAATCATCATAATAGAAAGATATTGCAACATATAGCTTTTTAATTTTTTGCTTGGAATTTCCATACTGTCATATGCATTAATCATTATTTTTGTAATTTTAATCTGCTGATCAATACGACCGGTCATGACTTTTTCATTGACCGATTGGTCTTCACGTCCAATATAATAGCGGTAAAGATCCACATTCAGATAATACATCTTTTTTACATATGGTAAAGGACAAAAAGCAAAAATATTATCAACATAGAATGTATGCTCCGGTAATTCCAGCTTGGATTCTTTTAAAATACTTGTCTTGTACATAATAGAATGCATAAGCAGATTTTGTGTTATTTTAAAATGTTTTACATCATCCCAGCCAAAGAATTTATTGACTGGAAATGCACTGCGGTAATTGACTGTCTTTTGTTTGTTCAGACTAGGTTTTTCATAAACGTAATTGCTTATGATCATATCAAGCGGTATTGATTCATTTACAATATAATGAATAAAATGTAATATTTTTTTTAAGCTGGCTTCGTCAAACCAGTCATCACTGTCTAATACTTTGAAGAACAATCCGGTTGCGTTTTGAATACCGGTATTGACAGCCGATCCATGTCCTCCGTTTTCTTTGTGAATCGCTCGTACAATCGTAGGAAATTTCTGTTCATATTCCTGTGCGATTGATAAAGTGTTGTCAGATGAACCATCATCTACGATTAATATTTCTATATCTTCACCACCGACTAATACACTTTCTATCGCATGGCGCATATATTCCTGAGAATTGTAACTCGGAATCGTTACCGTTAATAATTTCATAACTATCTCCATTTCTGTTATTTGTATTAAGACAAATAACGGCTTAAATTAATATATTACATTTTATTATATCAAATCCGGCTTTTTTTTTCATCTTTGAAATGAATATAAAAAAATAAGATATTCATTCTTATAATCAATATATCACATTTTTGTGAAAATTATTTATTCATATGTGTATTATAATATGATTTTGCATTTCAGAAAAGGTTTAACAGCTAAATAATTCCTTTCAGAAAACTTAATATTGCTTTTATCATGATATGAGTGGTGTTATACTGATAATAATAAAAAGTATGAAATGATTTGTTATAAAAAGAATTTGACCGGAAAGGAGTGCGGTTAGTATGAATACTATAAAAGATACGATTCAATTTGCAATGAATGCTAGAAAAAAGGCATACACACCATATTCTCATTTTAAAGTCGGAGCTTGTCTGGTTGCAAAAAACGGGCAGATTTTTACAGGATGCAATATAGAAAATGCCGGATATTCGTCAACGAATTGTGCGGAAAGAACGGCATTTTTTAAGGCAGTTAGTGAAGGAGTGCAAGAGTTTGAAAGTATTACGATCATCGGTGGTAGTGAGAAAAAAGGAATACAGGATTTTTGTCCACCTTGCGGTGTCTGCTTACAGGTTATGATGGAATTTTGTGATCCGGAAAAATTTCAAATTATTTTAGCAAAATCAAATGAAGAATATCAGATTTATACATTAAAAGATCTGCTTCCGCATGGTTTTGGACGAGCAAATCTTTCTTGAAATTTTATCAGACGTTTTAGGAAAAGTTAGAAAGATCGAATAGGGAGTATAAAATTTATACATTAAAAGATCTGCTTTCACATGGGGTTGGACGAGTGAATCTTTCTTGAAATTTTGTCAGATGTTTAAAAAAAATCGGAAAGCTCAATGAAAGAATTTAGATCATTTGCAATACGATCTGATTACATAGGGAGGAAAATGCATATGAGAATGTATGATATTATAGATAAAAAGAAAAGAGGACAGGAACTTACAGAGCAGGAGATACAATATGTTATCGAAGGTTATGTAAAAGAAGAGATTCCGGATTATCAGGTAGCAGCGTGGCTGATGGCAATTTTCTTTCATGGTTTAAGTGATCATGAACTTGTAAAAATGACAGAGTATATGGCAAAATCGGGTGATATGGTGGATCTTTCTAAAATACAGGGGATCAAAGTGGATAAGCATAGCACCGGTGGTGTTGGTGATAAAACAACATTGGTGATCGCACCGATTGTTGCTGCCTGTGGTGGTAAAGTTGCAAAAATGAGTGGAAGAGGTCTTGGATTTACCGGTGGCACAATAGATAAATTAGAATCCATTCCGGGATTTCGGACGGCAATTGATGATAAAGAATTTTATGACATTGTCAATCGTACCGGACTTGCTGTTATTGGGCAATCCGGCGAAATCGCACCGGCAGATAAGAAACTTTATGCTTTGCGTGATGTAACAGCTACTGTGGATAGTATTCCCTTGATCGCAACTTCTATTATGAGTAAAAAGCTTGCGGCTGGAAGTGATAAGATTTTACTCGATGTTACGGTTGGAAGCGGTGCTTTTATGAAGTCGAAAAAGGATGCGATCATACTTGCTCAAAAAATGGTTGCGATCGGTGAAGGTGCCGGAAGAGAAACGAAAGCAATTCTGACAAATATGGATGTACCGTTAGGTATCGCTGTGGGAAATGAGATAGAAGTTGTTGAAGCAATACAGACATTACAGGGGAAAGGTCCAAAAGATTTTCAGGAAATTTGCGAAGTTTTTGCTGCTAATATGCTGATGCTTGCAAAAATTGCAAATGAAAAAGAAGCACATGAAAGAGTAAAAGAAGTGATCGCAAACGGAAGTGCATTGCAAAAATTTGCCGAAATGGTAAAAACGCAGGGTGGAGATTCAGAATATATCTATCATGCGGACAAGTTTGAACCGGCTAAGTATCATCAGGATTTTATTGCACCGCAGGATGGCTGGGTTGTCAAAATGGATACGGAAATATGTGGAAAAACCGCTGTTGTACTGGGTGCCGGAAGAGAAACAAAGGATAGTGCGATTGATCCAAAAGCCGGAATTTATTTTTACAAAAAAACAGGTGATAAAGTAAAAGCCGGAGAGACAGTTGCAACATTATGTGCATCGGACAAAGAAAAACTTAAAGGAGGAGTGGAATACCTGAAAAATGGCTATTTCTTTGGGGATCAGCAGGTAGATCCAATGAAAAATATCATAGCAGAAGTTACAAAAGACAGTGTTATTGATAACTAGGCTGGTTTGTTTTTAATGATGAATGATTTAGGTAGATATCAGTGATCAAACCGGATTTTTTATAAATGAAAGTACGTGGTGCATTTGAGGATTTTGATACGGACATGGACGCAAATGCACCATTTCTTTTATATGAAATGGAAATACAAGGAAATGTTGTCTGTGACTGTGTGATTTCTTTTTGAGATAATACAAAAGAATCATTCTCAAGCAGGTAAAGGGATTGTTCATAAAAATCATTTGGAACTTTTTCCTGGAACGAAGAAGTATTGCTATTTTGACAGTATATTTTTAGCATGTATTTTGTTAGAGGATTCTGATAGTCGAAAGGAGTTGTATTTTCTAATGTTGTATGAAAAATATAATAAGAAGATGCAAATGCAGAATTCTTTTTTGGAAGCAGAAGATATTCTTCGTTTTGATAAAGGGGAGCTAACCAAAGTTCTGTATGCTGAAAGCCTGATGCAGCCAGAAAAAAGGGCATAGAATGAAGCGTAGTCTGGTAAAAATAGTTGTGATTCTTTTTTTGATACAGATCAAAAGAAGCTTGTAATGAAGTAGAAGTATATTCTGCAAAATTCAGACTAAGTGCTTTTTGTGCTTTTTGCAAAATAATCGTATCAGCATATGCTTTACCACGCAAAACAGATACAGGCAGAACAGAAGATAATGCTTTTGCTGTGTGTGTCTGGTTATATAATGTAAACTGAATGAAATAAGTGCCATCCGGCAAAAATAGTTTCTTTATATCAAGACCGGATAGAAGATTTTCAGATATGTCAGATACATGCCATTCATTTGTATAAAACGGAGTATGCTTTAAAGATGTATAAATAGAACAGGAAACAAAATCTGTTGGCAATAATGTGATATCTTTTGTTTGTAATGTAATATGCTGTAATGACAAAGTCTGGCAGTCAGACAGATGGAGCGAAAAGTATAGATGATCTGTCATAAAGTCAGAAAAGCGAAAAGAAAATTGCATTGTCTGGGAACAAGGGGGTTGAACAGAGGAAGATAAATCCTGTACAAAAATTGTGTATTCTTTATCATGATTAAGAAGATCTTTTGTAATCAAAAAATGATTCTTGCTTTTGGGTTGATATTTTTTTTGTACCGATACTCTGGTTGTGTTTGACGGATCAGAACGTTCTATGACAGAATACTCGTCGTTACAAAATGTATCTGTATTACTAAAAAGCAATTGTCCTAAAGAATCTGTTTTTCCTGAGAAAAGAATAGTAGAAGTTCCTTTTTGCACAATATAGACAGTGGTATTGGAAAGAGACTGATCCTGTTTGTTTTTGATTTCAAATTCAATAGAATGATTGTTTGCCTGACAGGATGCTCTCTTTTTTGATAAAGTAAAATTTTCGCATAATATACCTTTAGAAAGTTTGTTTTTGAGTTTTCTGCTTTGCGAAAGATATCCGCTTTTGGAGACAGAGATAGTATGTGGTTTTGAATTTGTTATATCTGCTGTAATCTTATAATATCCGTGTGAATCTGTCCGGACTGTTATCTTTTTATTTTTTTCTTTCAAGATAACAGTGGCTTTTGCTAACGGTTTTCCAATATCGTTGACAATAAATCCGGCTATTGTATTAGATGGAATGCGTTCGTGATAAGACAGAATGTTTCTTTTTGAAAAAAGAGAACTTTTGACAATATATTTTCCGTTTTTGGAACGATTGGAAGGGCATAATTTCTTCTGATCTTTTTTTATGATCGTATAGGTAATCTTTTTGCCATTAGAAGATAAAGATGCAAACTTTGCCCGATAAATTTGTTTTTTCTTCCCTTTTTTTGATAAAGTCAGTGTTGAACGGATGACTTCTTTTTTTCGCATAATACGTTTGCTTTTTAATGTGATTGTATGATTCCATGGATTGATCGTTTGGTTATAAGAGAAAAGAGAAGAGGAATATAAAGAATGCTTAGCAGAGTGATTGGTTGTTTTAACTGCTGCACAAGCTTTTGTCGCAGGGCTAAGGCACAATTGCACAGTGAAAAAGAATGCAAAGATGGTAATTGATAAAATCAGAAATGATATTTTTTTCATATAAATCCTTCTTTCTAAAAATAAATGTTATAATAACTCCAAAATCCAAGCAAGCGACAGCAAAGCCGGCATTTGCTTTTCGAGCGAATTAACGAACGAATTATTCTGCATAGCAGAAAGTAAGGATCTGCAAGAGCGTTTTTGTGAGTTCAAAGTACAAATCATAAGATTACTAATAAAAGATAGTACACAGTGGCAATTTTTTCTGCAAATAAGAAATCTCTTTCCTGCTGCATCCTGTGTTTTGCAAAAGTAAAAATTGAAGTTTTGTCAGAGAAGAAAGACAATGTATTTTCGTTATTTTTGGATTATCGGAAAGATCAAGTATTGTCAGATCAGACAATGCTTGCAATGCACCAATATCCTGTAATTTGTTATCTGACAATACCAAAATGGACAAATTCTGACAAGCAGAAAGCGATTGTATGGATGTGATTTTATTTGTGTTCAAATAAAGTTCCTTTACATTGGAAAGAGGTGCTATTTCTTTGCATGATGTTATTTGATTATACGAAGCTGCAAGGATTGTAATATCTTGATTCTGCTTTAGTTTTCTTTTTAATGAAACATTCGTTAGTCCTTGTTTTTGTAAATCCAAAAAATTGCTTGAAACGGTAGCAGGGAAACCGGCAGCAGGAGAATTGTCAGGCGGAGAAACTATTATTGAAGAGGGAGAACTGGCCAGGAAAACATTGGTCTGATTTGATAAGGCACTACCGGTAGCTGTCTTTTTTTTGTTTTGGCTGCCGGAAAAAGCAGAAATGATCGAATGTTTTGCGATTGCAGTATTTGCATTTTTTTTGCGCAAGGCATCATGTATAGAATATAGAAAAAGACAACTGCAAAAAAGGAATGCTACATAGGGAAGATATTTCGAATGCAAAAAGGCATTTCTTTTTGGCTGTTCTTTAGGCAGCAATTCTATAAAGGAAGGAGATAAAAGTATTAACAGACCATTTTCGTGTAATAATAGCATATCCGGATGATTAGATTGCATTTTCTTTGCTTGTCTTAATAATGGATAGGAAAAAGAATATATTTGCAGGACATAATCTTCTGCATCCGATTTAGAACGGATTTGTAAGACTAATTCTGATGACTGGGTGGAAATGATGTGTTCAACGGTATATTGTTCTGCCAGTTTGGAAGAAAAAGCAGACAGATCCAACGATTGGTTTGTTAAAGTTTTTGCCACAATAGGTCTCCTTTCTTAGATAACGCGCACTATCATGCATGCTGTATGGTTCTTTTTAGTATCTTTGCGATACAAAATAGAAATGCCGGTTGATCTTGCATAGATTTTTCCGTTTTTATAAAGAGCAACAGAAGATTCTGTTACATAGAAAGAAATGGATGATATGTTCGTTTCATTTTTTGTAAGATCAAAATCAGGTTTGTAAACATTATTTACACGTAAAATCAAAAAATGTGGATTTAGATTAGCATTTCCATGGGTAAATGTGGATAACTTTCGAGAAGAAGAATTTTTTTTGATTTTAGTTTTATCGGAAGGCTTTTTAGAAGAAAAAGAATTTTTTGATTTTGAACTATTGAAATTGTTGTTAGAAATACTTTGGTTATCTGGTTTCGAACGATTGGAAGCAGTTACAGAAAACGTGTTCTTCTTTTTTTTCTGTGAATTCAAATCATTTTTAGAAGAAATATTTTTATTATTCTTTAGTTGATTTGAATCACTTTTATTCGGTTTTTTATTTTTACTTTTTGAAAAAACTTTTATGCAGAGCGATATTTTTTTTTCCTGATAATTTGCGATTTGCAAAAAACAGCCATCCACAGAATCAAAAGTTTCTTTGGGCAGCAAAGTATAGTTGTGTTTTTCTTTTTTTACGGAGAAGTTAAGGGATTGTCCTGTCTGCGAATAGAGTTTTAGTGAGAGAGAACCGGAAGCCTGAATAGAAATACCAATAGCTTGTTTTTTAGCCGGAGCAATATAATAATATTCTTTTTCATTTGTGGAAAGTGTTTTTTTTTGGCTTATATTTATGGGCAGATCATAAGCTGTAGAAAAGGTATTGTGCCTTTGAGAGATAGCTATGGTATGTGCACTGGCTTTATAGATAGAATGGGAAGAATATCCGAAAAAAGATTCAGTGAAAAAAGATAAATAGACTATCAAGAGAAAGACGATAAAAAGAAACGCACCAGACAACAGTAATAGATATGAATATAATTTTTGCATAAATCTCCTTTCAATTTGTTTCTGTTTAAGGTGAGAATAGTGTACAAAAAATAATAAAGAATTACTATGGCAAAATTGGTAGAAAATGAGATTGAAAAAACAGCATTTTGCCAAAAGAGTACAGAAAAGAGAGTTTACGTTTGGCATAATCATGAAAATAACTTTTAAAATTTGAGCATTTTGACATACCAAAAATAAAAATCCCCCTAAATGCTCTTACTGAGAAGTATTTAAGGGGATATATGATCTAAATTTTTCCTTTATCGGAAGTGAAAATTACAATTTTTCCAAGTTCTTTTTCTGTGATCAGGAAGTATATCTTTTTAATCCGAAATATAACTTACAAACTTATAACCGGCATTCTTAAACATATTTTCTGCGACATGAATTGATACGGTTTTTGATTTTCTTGTCTGTGGATCCATCCAGCTTACGGTAGAAGAAGTATAAGCTGTGATCAGTACAGCATGGTTAGAATCCAACATTCCGATCACAGGGCATTCACGGCTTACAAAGTAAAGGACATCATCCAGAGAACAGCCGGCAAGACTGACCGGATACTCCAAATGCTTTTGCAACATTGACAAAATAGATTTGCCGGAAAGCTCGGAGGTTGTTGTTGTTACCTGTGCAGCCTGTAAAAGCATCTGTGTACAGGCTTTTATGCTGGATGAAGTATCACTTGGATAACTGATCGTTGACAATTTCTTGCTGATAAATTTTCCGCCACGTTCCCATACAATATGTGATTTGTTATCAATGACAGTTCCCATTTCCTTATAAGCCTCGGAAATCGCCTTTGCAGCACTCGTATAGGACTTTGTAATCGTTCCGTTAGCGCATACATAATATTTGATTGATGTAGAGATATCTTTGTTTGAAAAATGAAGTGTTGTATTATCCGTAACCATTACATTTTTCGTAGAAGAAATCTCAGGCATCCGTTCCATTACATAACCTGCAGGAAGAGAAATATACTTTTCTGTCAGCATTTTATTCGTGAGTCGCGTTGTCAGTCCGATCGATGTCTTTTCCTCTGCCATCTGGTTCATGATCGTATCCGATGTAGCGGAACGGAAATGACCATTTACTTTCTTACTTCGTTTCAAATGAATAACATTGCCATCGACAGAAGCACTTTCCACATAGCGGTTTTTGCTTTGGTAATCACGCAGGATATTTCCCTTGCAATCGGATATTTTAAGAATGTATGCCGGTTTTACAACGTCGCCGGTGGAATCTTCATAAATATCGGAATTGCGTACAAATCCATATACAATATTAGCATCGATCGTTCCAAGCACAACGACACTCTCATTATCCGGTGACTGGATCGTCAATTCTTTTGAAGTATTCAGATCAAGAATTGTGATCTGGTTGACAAAACCGTTTTTGTCGGTAGTGGACCATACAAAACATTTTGCGGCTTTCAACATGGAAAAATGATCTCTTGTTGCATTTTCAGTCAGGATCGTGTAACGCTTAGAAGAAATATTATAAGCATAAACAATGTCGTTTAATGAGAAATAGAAGATGTTTTTGGTGTTGACATAGTTAAATGTACCAAGATCCTGGTTAAGCTGCTGGAAGCTTGTTTCAAGCGGTATATAGACTCTTTCTGTGATCTGGTTTGTCTTTGCATCGTAATCATATAAAAGGATTCCCACTCTGCCCTCATAATCACCACAGTTCATATAACCATAGACCATAAAACTCATCGTTCCGTCTTTTTCCAGGTTTAATATCTGAATATCATGCTGATCATATTCATCACGAAGATAATCTTTTTTATTTTTAGCATAACTAAAGACACAATTTAATTTCTTTTTACTAAGATCATAATACCAAAGGCTTCCGTTGCGTACAAAAGCCATTTTCTTGTCTTTATCGGCAGTTGTGATATTCAAATCATCTGCGTTAGATATGCCGATCTTAAGTTCACTTTTCTTAACAGAAATCAGATCAGGATCAAAGAGCGATTCCATTGTACGGTTAAAGTTTAAAAGATAAATCCGGTTACCTGAGAAACGGACACGGTAATTTTCTTTCACATGATATGTTTCGAAATTATCACCGGAGCCGATCTGTACAAAATAGTCCTGATAAATGGCAGCTGTTTCGATATTGATTTCTTTGATCGTTGGTACGATCGTTGTAATGATTGTTGGTTTTAGGTTGTTCCACTGAATCATTTTTTTGCTGGAATGAATATCTACATTAGCAAGAGTAGCATCCTCATTGGTTGTCGCTTCCAGATAGGATGAAATGTTAAATCCTGATTGCGGATCTAATGTTGCATTATGAAAAGAAGAAACAAAATCCAGTTTTTGCTGCAAAAAGAAATCGTTTGTGTAGTATTTGATACGTGTATAAAAATGAATTTTCTTGCTGACATTTGTTGTTAAAGTGATTTGCATATCATATTCCGTACTGGTATCAAGTGCCTGATTCAGCGTAATCTTCGAGGTCAGATATTTTCCATCAGAATCAAAACTCATATAGGAATTTGTTTCTAAAACTTTGTGATTTGCAATATCGCGAAGTTCATAAGTAATCTTTTTGATCTTTGATTCATTTTGCTGTATTTTTACGGAAAATGTTTTGCTGTTGTCTAAAGGAGTGATCGATTCACGGATCTTTCCGATTGGCATTTCACTGCTGTAGCCATGCAACGTATTGATCGTATAGTTTCCATCCTGAAGATACATGATCGGAAAAGTAGAATCCTGTAAGCTTGATGCGGTTGTCGAAGTGATCGACACGGATGGAATGCTTTGTCCGAAGAAAAAAAGCGAACAGAAAAACAAGAAAAATAAAGCAACAAATTTATATAAATGTTTCATAAGAACCTCCAAAAATAATCTAATTTATAGTATAGTTTGTTTTCAATAAAAAGACAATGTATAGCAAGAACCTTTTTTGGGAAAAAACATAAAATATTCTAAGAAACCAGACAGGAAGCAGGGAATGGCAATATGGAAAATAAAAAATATGAGAAAGGAATTTCAATGACATTTCCATTAGAATTGACGGAAATCAAAATGAAACATATCGCAAAAGATAACCGGTACTTATGCCCATATGAGGTAAAAGAGCTTCAAAGGGCAATCGAAGATGCTTGTGATCATATGGAATATGATGGAAGTCTAATGTATGATGCCTATCCTGATAAAGTCAGTGTGGAGCTTTTGGCTTCCCGGATCGCTAAAAAGAGCAAATGCAAAAGACAATCTGAGATCAGTAATCGTTTCTATCAAGTGTTGATTCAGACAATGCTTTGTAATGAAATGTCATATCGAAGAGAAAGAAGAAGCTGTCATAAAAGAAATATGGGAAAACCATGTGATTACCGGTAAAAAAATCCGGATAGATTCAAATGAATTTATCCGGGAGTTTGATATTTTTATATAAAATTTTCTGATCGATTCCATTAATATAAATCTGTTATTTGAGATAAGGTTTTCAAATAACTTAGTTCTCTTTTTGCTCCAGCAATGCCTGATATACATCTCTTTTGGAGATGCCGCGGTCCTGAGCGACTTTTTTCATTGCAGTTTTTTTATCCATGTTTTGGGCTAGATATCGTTCCATATGTTCCGGAAGCGAAATTGCTTCCCAGGAAGCCTGTGCCTGACTGTCAAGCTCTTTTTGAGATATCCCTTCAAGTACAAGGACATATTCGCCTTTGGGGGCGTTTTGTGAATAGTAGTCGATTGCTGTTTCTAAAGTAAATTGCTGTATCGTTTCATGTAATTTTGTCAGTTCACGGCATAAGGTGATCTTTCTGTCACCAAGAGCATTATATAATTCTAAAAGTGTGGCTTTTAAATGATGTGGTGCTTCATAGATCACAGTCGTGCGTGTTTCTGTTGTCAGGCTTTCTAAGATCGTACGCCTTTCCTTTTTGTCGTGTGGCAGAAAGGCTTCAAAAGCGAAGCGTCTGGTTGAAAGCCCGGATAGGATCAAAGCTGTGACACAGGCACAGGCACCCGGAACCGAGGTGACAGTAATACCTGCTTCTAATGCCTGGCGGACAAGTTCTTCACCGGGATCGGAAATGCCCGGCGTGCCGGCATCCGTTACGACAGCAACATTAGTACCATCCAGAATCTTTTGAACCAGATATGCTGCTTTCTCTATTTTGTTGTATTCATGGTAGCTTGTCATTGGTGTTTTGATTTCAAAATGATTCAGAAGTCTGATCGTATTACGTGTATCTTCTGCTGCGATCAGATCAACTTCCTTTAATGTGCGGATTGCGCGAAATGTCATATCTTCGAGATTTCCAATCGGAGTTGCACATAAATATAAAGTTCCAGCCATTGTTTTCCTCGTTTCTATGTTAATGTAATCTCAAAATTTTTTGTTCAGAAGATTTTGAGATTACATGTTATATTTTTTATGATCATTCCTAAAATGATAACAAATCTGCCTGTGTATTTTACTGATATCCATACAACTTTAGCAACTGGTCTGTATAGACGTTAGGGCTTTTGTATACAATGATCGGTGGTTCTACCGTGATACGGGATCTGCCATCTTTTACCCCCTCGATCAGAACCATATTCGGCTCTTTATCAATATATGGATGAACAAGACACATTCTTTTTGGTTCTAAATGGTATTTACTCATTGTTTGCATGATCTCGGCAAGGCGGAAAGGCCGATGCACCATAAAAAAGCTTCTTTTTGGTTTTAATACGGCAGCACTTTCACGGATCACATCTTCTAAAGTACATAAAACTTCATGACGAGCAATCGCTTTTGGCCTATCCGGATTTTTCAGTCCATGTGTATCTGTCATATAAGGTGGATTCGTTACAACAGCATCAAAAGACTGTTTTCCGTAGATTTCAGATGTATTACGGATATCTCCTGTTGTGACATGAATCTTATCTTCCAAATGATTATAGGCAATACTTCTGCGTGCCATATCAGCACTTTCTTCCTGAATTTCCAATGCTTCGTAAGAAGCAGCCTGCGTTTTTGCACATAGCAGAAGGGGAAGAATGCCGGTTCCTGTGCCAAGATCCAGTACACGTTGTCCTTTTGTGAGTTTAGCAAAAGAAGAAAGTAGGACAGCGTCCATGCCGAAACAAAACTTTTCCGGATTTTGAATGATCCGGTAACCGTTACGCTGTAGATCGTCAAGTCTTTCTCCGTCATGCAAGTAGTCCTGCTGTATCATAATCTTTTACTTAGTCTCCGTTTCTTTTTTCGAATTATTTACATTGCCTTTATGGGAGTAATAAGAATTCTTGTTGTTGTATTTCTTATAATTTCCTCTGGTTGCAGAGCCTGCGTTTTTGAAAGTATTATTGTTATGTGAATTCGTTTTTGTAAACGGTTCTGTATGCTCTGCATTATTATACTTCGCGTTTTTCTGACCGGCATTTGGATAATTTTTCTTATAATTTCGTTTTTTATAATTGTCTTTGTTTTTATTCTCTTTATGCGGATTCTCTTTTGCAATATAATCTGTAGAAGAATCGTTTTTAGTTCGATTCTCTTTATACGGATTCTCTTTTGCAATATAATCTGCAGAAGAATTGTTTTTAGCTCGATTCTCTTTATTTGAATTATCTTTTGCAAAGTGATCGGCAGAAGAATGGTTTTTGTTTCGGTTATCTCTATATGATTTCTTTGAATGGTTGTTTCGGTGTGAATTCTTGGAAACAGCATTATCTGCCTCTTCTGCAACAGAATCTTCCAGATCTTTCTGTTCCAGATCTTCTAATTCTTTGATTGTTTTTTCATCAATCACTTCATCCGGTATAATCGGAGCAATTGGAGTATTAGATGGACGGTTTCCTTTGTCAAAATTTAATTCATCTACGTCATATTCACGTACTTCTTTTTCTTCGTTATCTATGGTAACGATAACTTTAACACGTTGTTTTAATACGCTGACACTTTGTACTTCTCCTTCAAATCCGTCAATCGTACTGACCTGTGTACCAACATGCGGTAATGTTTTATTGAGGTATTCGTAAGCTTCCTCTTCGTTTTTCAGACAACACATAAGACGACCACAAACTCCTGAGATTTTAGCAGGATTTAATGACAGATTTTGTTCTTTTGCCATTTTGATCGATACCGGTGCAAAATCAGACAGGAAAGTGTGACAGCAAAGGGGTCTTCCACAGATTGCAATGCCTCCGATCATTTTTGTCTCATCACGTACACCAATCTGACGTAATTCAATACGGGTACGAAAAACAGCTGCTAAATCTTTTACAAGCTCTCTAAAATCAATTCGTCCGTCTGCTGTAAAGTAGAACAACAGTTTATTACGGTCAAATGTATATTCTGAATCAATCAGTTTCATTTCAAGATTGTGTTTTGTAATCTTTTCTAAGCAGATGTTATAAGCTTCTTTTTCTTTCTTTTCATTTTCAATACTTGTTGCATCATCTTGTGGTGTGGCGATACGCATAACCGGTTTTAATGGCTGTACGATCTTTTCTTTCTCGACTTCTTTTGGCGCTAGTACAACAGTTCCGTATTCTACACCTCTTGCGGTTTCTACAATAACATGATCGTTTTTCTTGATATCAAGATCAAGTGGATCAAAGTAATACACTTTACCCGATTTTCTAAAACGAACCCCTATAATCAATACCATAATCTATATAATTTCCTTTCTTTTTCGTCCGGTTTAATTTTCTTTTATTGTCAAAAGAAGTAATTCAATTGTTATATCAAAGTTGACATTAGCAGCAAGACGGACTTTTGCATTGTCGATCGCTTTGATAATGTTCTCGATCTTCTGATAGTTATGAATACAAGCCTGCTCGGAAATTGCTTTGTATTCTTCACGGTATAAAAGAATATTCGTATCTTTTGTAATCTTAAACATCAGAACATCACGATACCATAAAAGCATCAGATCAAGATAATCGTCCATTGAGGATTTTCTTTGTGAAAAGCTCTTAATCTGCTGCATGATTTCAGGAACATCCATTTTATCGATCTGTTTTAATAAAGAAAGTGTTTCAGCTTTCATTTCCTGAAAATTTTGGTCTGAAGAAAAATGAATTGCCTTTCCGACATTTCCCTGACAGAAAGCAGCAGCAATGTCTGCCTGATCTTCGTCCATCTGAAGGTTTTTGATCAGATATTCCTTGATCTCAGCTTTTGTCAAAGGACGTGTATTTAATGTAATACAGCGTGACTGGATCGTATCTAACAGATTTTTGGAATTTTCCGTAATTAATAAGATCACAGCATATTCCGGTGGTTCTTCAATTGTTTTTAAAAGGGCATTTTGTGCCTGTTCTGTCATTTTGTTTGCATCCGGGATAATGTATATTTTGTAAGCACTGCTATAAGGTTTGATCGTAATATCATTGATCAGTTGCTCACGGATATCATCTACACTGATGCTTGCTTTTTCATGTGTTACAAAGCGGACATCCGGGTGGTTATTTGAGTCTGCCTGCTTGCAGGATTTACACACGCCACAGGCATCTCCCTGCGCAGAACGATTCTCGCAAAGCAGGGCTTTTGTTAAGGCAGATGCAAGTAAACGTCTGCCTGATCCTGTTTCGCCATTAATAATATAAGCGTGGGAAATATTTCCCTGTAAAATGCCATCTAAAAGATGTGTCTTAATCTGGTCTTGTCCGATTATATCTTTAAAATTAGCCATTATTACTCCAATCCGTGTATTCAAATATACACTTATTTACTTTATAAAAAACTGAATGTACAGTAGTGTACTGACGTTATATTTATCATAATATAAAGAAATGTATGTATCTGTTTTCTTTATTTGCATCAGGTAAAAATATCAAGGATCAAACCACGTATTTCATCAACCTTTTGCAAAATGGCAAGATGATCTTTCTCTTCTTCCAGAAGTTCCTCTGCAAGTTCGTCTAATGTCTGGTTGATCTGCTTGATAATTCCATATACACGATGCCGGCCTTTACGGTCAAGAAAATTTTCACGACTGAATTTATGGGAATGTGTAGAGATTTCATTAATAAATTCTTTGATCAGTTTGCGATACTGTTTCATATCGCGAACATCCATACGCTTGCTGATCCGGTTTCCCTGTTGTGTGATCTCTTCCATCATGAAGGCAAGCTGGGACTGTAGTTCATTTTCCTGCAGGTTACTGAGTAAAGCAAATCGAAAAGAGCCATCTGTTTCAGGAAGATTCGACGGTGCATTTTGTTGTTGTATCTGTGCAAGATTAGTGACTTTTAAATCCACAGTTATCGCCTCCTTATCAATACTTATTTAAAAAAGAGCAGAGACTTCTTTCCAGATAGCATTGGCAATCTGATCTACGGACCGGTTTCCGTCAACGACAATAATCTTTTCTTTGTCTTTTAACTGCTCAATCAGAGAAAGATAACAGTTTCTGACTTCTGTCAATCTTTCTTTTGTTTCAAAAAGTTCTGTATGAAAACGTCCTTTTGCCATACGTTCTAAAGATACTTCAGGAGTAACATCAATAAATATATGGCAATCAGGTTTGACAGTATCGTTTGCTACCGAATTCAGACTCATCACCCAGTTTAATGGGGCGCGTACACTTTGGTAGGCATAATTGGATAATACATAGCGGTCACAGATTACATGAATTCCTTCGTCTAACTTCTGGCAAATGCCGTCTGTTTTATTAAAAAGATGATCCAGACGATCTGACGCAAAAAGGGCAGCCAGAGTGCGTTCATCTGCTTCGATTCTTTTTGTAAGACATTGACGAAGCATACATCCTACCGGACCGTCAGAGGGTTCACGGGTTTCATAACAGCGTGTTCCCTGTTGCTCGATCTTTTGCTTTAACAGTTCGATCTGTGTGCTTTTGCCACAGCCGTCAATTCCTTCAAAAGTTATAAAACGTCCTCTCATTTGTTAAAAATCTCCTGGTTTGATCTGGTTAAAAGTTGCCCCTTGTGTAGCATACATAAACGATAAAATGAAATTATCCGTCACAATGGGCGACAAGCGTGCAATGCTTGAATTTTAGAATTATTCTATCGTATAGATACTTTAATAATACGCTTTTTGGGGGATATTTGCAAGTTATCTGCTCCGGTATAGGCTGACAAAAAGTTCTAAAAAAATAAAAATGTTTTTATGAAATGATCTGTCTAAAAAAAGAGCCTTTGCTTCGTAGGTTTTCTGCCTATGTTGCAAAAGCTCTTTATAGATATCTATCCGATTTTCAGCTTGAACTTTTGAATGGCTCTATCGTCATCAATTTCAACTTTTTCCATTCGCGCACCGAGCTGATTCAGTTTGTGCTCAAAACATTCATAACCTCGCTCAATGAACTTGATCGAATCGACCGTTGAATAACCATCCGCCACCAATGCAGCTACTACTAATGCAGCTCCGGCACGCAAATCCGGTGCTGAAACAGCAGCTCCGGTAAATCCCGAAACGCCTTCGATAATAGCAACATTTCCTTCTACTTTTACATTTGCTCCCATGCGGGAAAGTTCATCAATATATTTAAATCTGTTCTCAAAAATACTTTCCGTAACGGTACTTGTGCCTTCAGAAAGAGCCAGAAGTGTTGCGATCTGAGGCTGCATATCTGTAGGAAATCCCGGATATGGAGAAGTTTTAACCTGTGTGTGGCTTAATCTGCCGGTTGCGGATACACGGACAGCATCATCAAATTCTTCGACTAATGCACCGATTTCCGTAAGTTTTCCGGTAATTGCTTCTAAATGCTTTGGAATGACATTTTTGATCAGAACATCGCCCCTTGTAGCGGCAGCAGCTACCATAAAAGTACCGGCTTCGATTTGATCCGGAATGATCGAATATTCACTTGCGTGTAGCTTTGATACACCGGTAATACGGATCTTATCGGTACCGGCTCCTTTAATATTTGCACCCATACTGTTTAAGAAATTTGCTACGTCTACAATATGTGGCTCTTTGGCGGCATTTTCCAATACAGTCTTTCCGTCTGCCATACAGGCAGCTAACATAATATTGATCGTTGCACCGACAGAAACAACATCAAGGAAAATGTGGTTTCCAACCAGATTTTCCGCAAAAGTGTCGATCATACCATGTTCAATGTTGACCGTAGCGCCAAGTGCACGAAATCCTTTCAAATGCTGGTCAATCGGACGGCTTCCAATCTCACATCCACCCGGTAACGCTACTTTTGCTTTTTGATATTTGCCCAGCAACGCACCGAGCAGGTAGTATGAAGCACGAATCTTACGAATGGAATCGTAATCAATCGTTACAGCTCCAATGGTACTGCCGTTAATTTCTACCGCATGTGGGCTCAACCTGTTGACTGTAGCTCCAATCCCCTCAATTGCAGTCAATAAAACATTAATATCGTTTACATCAGGAAGATTGTCGATCAAAACCGTTTCATCTGTCATAATTGCAGCGGCAAGTATGCCTAAAGCAGCATTTTTAGCACCACCGATCGTAACCTCTCCACGGAGAGGAACACCGCCTTTAATAATATATTGATTTTCCATATTGCACCTCATAAAATCCAATTTCGCTCTCTTTTGTATATTGCATTAAAATTTATATAATATCCGTAAGTCCAGTCTGATAAGTCAAAATAAGTGTCTCACTATTATAGTTTAAAATACATTTTATGGCAATTCGTGCACATAAAATGTATTGTGTCGCAGAAGAATACATTTTTTTAACAAAAACCTCTGCATTTTGTCTCAATTGTCGAATGTGTTTCCTGCCTTTTGTAAAAATAAGCAAAAAACAACACATAACAATATTATAAACAAAACTTATGTTATGTCAACAAGAAAAAAGGTTTGTGACACAAAAGTGACAAAAATTCGTCTCCATCCTGTATGGCTGTTTTTGTTGTCATCATTTTTTTCTGTTTTCAAAGTATACAAAAGAGTCGATCGCATCAAAAATATCCTGAAAGGTTTCGCGTGGTGCGGCATCAATATACTTTTTGAGGATTTCCTGTTCGGCTGTTCCGTGATAGCGTCCATAGAAAATGTCAAACAGATTATGGCCTCTGACATATATTTTTATGTCTTCTATATGGTCTTTTATGTCTTGTTTATTTTTTATCCTGAAATTTTTTGTGCGCAGCAGCTTTTTGAAACTGTTCAATTTAAATAAGTAGTCTTTGTATTTTTTATAAAGAATATTGTAAAAATCTTCTTCGGAACGGATCACGCCGATCTTTTTCATAACGGATGGCTCTAAAAAGTAATTTTCAAAGGAATAATACTTTAAGATCAATACATTTTTCGGCTCAATCTTTGGCAGATTGCCTAAATCTTCTTTGGCTCGCTGGCTGTAATAGTTACATAGCTGCTTCTTTAGGTATTTTGGGTTTTTTCCATCGCTGTCGCGGATCATTAAAAACTGATCTTTCAAATATAATTTATTGATGTACTTTAAGTTTGCGTACGTTTTAATATTTGTACAGCTATTAGTAGGAATGATCGTAATTCGCTGCAGTTTGCCGTCATCATCATAGATTTCGGAATAATATTTTTCTAAAAGCAGCGGCAGGCGGTTGCTATCCTGTTTGCCTTCTACAATAAAGACGAAGCTGACATTCATCAGATCATTTGCAGTATATCCAAGGTCATCTAAAATGACATCAATATCCGTATCCTGACGTGCGATAGTGTAATATTCTTCATCAAGAATGATTTCGCGGATCTGCTTTGTAGAAAAGTTAAAGATCAGATTCGGGGAGTGTGTTGTAAATAAAACCTGATTCTTCTTTGAAAGGCGGTAAAGAATTTCACTTGCTACCTTCTGGAGCTGTGGATGAAGATAGATTTCGGGGTCCTCGATCATGATAATGCAAGAAAGAGTATCTTCTTCTTCGATATAAGCCTCCAGAAAAGAAAGAGCATAAATACTTCTTAAGCCTTCACTAAGCAGATTGATCGAACCGACAGAACCACCACGGACTTTGTTACGTACTAAAGTATCAATATGGAGCAGACTGTCAATATCATAATTCATAACATATTGGATATCCTGTGATGGACTTGCATTCGCATGGAAATGTTCATTGACTTTTTTGGTAAATTCATTCAGGTTCGTATGAAAAAGTTTGTATTGTAAAAGTCGTGCTGTTTCAAAAAGAGTTAGTTCCTCCGGTGTTTTTTTGTTGATCAGTCCAATGCACTGAAAGCAGCGGTTGCAGGTTCTTGTCGCATCAAAAGTACATTGGTTGTCTTTGAGTTTTTGGAAAGATTCTTTGTCGTAAAAATTAAATACATCATTTTGTAATGCTTCTAAGTTTCGCGTCTGATCGATATGGTAGATTTTTGGAAAAACTTCTAATATATATGGATTGTTTTTTTGGAATCCATCGTCATAACGTACTTTCTTTTGTGGTGTGATAATGCAGGTAAAAGAAAGTACATTATCCTGAAAGGAAGGAAGTTTTGTGCAGAATTCCTGATACCATGCATCATAATCACGCAGCTTGTTTAATGTTCCTTTTTTGTGAAAATATTCGAGATCTTCCGTAGAAAATTCGATGTGCAAAGAAACTTCAATAGATGTGTTTGCGTCACGATACTGGTAATCTTCCACTTGGGTTTTACCGGCAGTTAATAAGAGTGCATCAATGATAGAAGTTTTGCCGGTGCTGTTTTTACCGACTAAGATCAATGCATTTTCAATATCACAGATCTCAATATCGCGAATAGATTTGAAGTTGCGGATTTTTATATAGGTTATTTTCATAAGTGCTCCCTTTTATACCATGAATAGCATCAAAAACGCCGGTTCTTTGTATACCATTGTTAACAGGATCTGTTGCTATATAGTATATGAATCTGTTGCTGACATTGTCATAGTATATTTTATGACTTTGCTTTTCGTTTGTGTTCTTTCTTTTTTTTCTTTTTTTGAATGGAATATCCAAACTTACCGACCGGCTCTCCAAGCGTCAGATATGTTCCGTGCGAATAAGAGATCAGATTACTGTCGTTTAAATGAAATGTATTATGTTCATCTAGCAATGTATCATCTACATGAACAGCAACAACATCAGCAATAAACATATGATGCGAACCTAATTCCTGAATCTGCGAGACTTTGCATTCAATATTGACAGGTGATTCTTTGATCATCGGGCATAGGACCTGATCTGCTTTTTCTTTTGTCAGGTGACAATCGCTCCATTTATCATAGTTCCGGCCGGAACGGACACCGCAATAATCAGTTGCAAAAGCCAGATCTTTTGTCGTCAGGTTGATCACAAACTCTTTTTGCCTGCGGATCATGTCATAGGAATAACGTTCCGGGCGGACAGAAATCGAAACCATTGGCGGATTTGTGCATACGGTAGCTGCCCATGCAACAGTAAAAAGATTGGATTCACCATCAATATCACCACAGCTTATCAATACAGCCGGTAAAGGATAGAGCATGTTGCCGGGCTTAAAATTTATCTTTGCCATAGAGGGTAACCTCCTTTGTTTTTCTAAACATAATTATAACAAAAAAATAACAGATACGATACACTTATAATTAGATATACACAAAAAACAGGATGTGTGTTAAAATGAAAGATAATATGGAAATAAACTAAGATAGAGGATTGGATACAAAGAAGTCTGATCAGAGGAGAAACGGAGAGATAATTATGGCAAATTATTTGGCATTTGAATCTATGACAGAAGGATTGGAGAATAAAGTAAAACAGGATCTGAAATTCAAGACAGGAAATTTTTTGTGGAAAATTAAGTTTAATGTGCCTTTGGATCCTAAGACAGTCAATAATGTAAACCTGTATGTAACAACGATGAATATGTCGCCATTAAAGACGGCGATCCGTTATAATTCAATTGAAAATGAGATCGAGATCGAACCGATCGAACCATATGCACAGGATGAATCATATATTTTGAATATTACAACGAAAGTAACATCACTATCCGGTAAACCCTTAAAAAGTCCGGTTCAGGTACAGTTTAAGATTGGTGAATAGAAAGAATGAGAAAAAGAAAATACAGATGGTATAAAGTGCTGGATATAGCAAAAAGTATCAGTTTCGGAAAGAGAATGTTCCTTATATATATAATAGGGGGAATTATTCCTTTTGTAATTGCAACATTTTATATCAGTCAGCAGAGTCGTAATCTGATTCTGGAGCAGAATAAAAAAGCACAGCAGGAGGAGGTTGCCCTGATCGGCTCCAGTATAGAAGAATCTATGGAAGTTGCTACAGATGTGGGGGAACAGATCTATAGTGATGCGGCTGTCCGTAATATTATTACGAAGATCGCACAAAAGGAGTATAAAGATACCGATGAGTTTACACAGGACTGTGTCAGCATGCAGTTTATTGACAAATATCTCGAATATTATAAGGAAGAGATTTATGATATCAAGATCTATGTAAAGAACAGAACGATCGCATCGAACCGGTATTTCAGCTATTCGGGCGGAGGGGATATCAAAAAGCTTAACTGGTATCTGCCCACCTGTTACCGGAATGGTGAGAGTTATTGGTCTTATTTCTTTGATGAGACAAAATCAGAAAATGTGATCCAGCTTACACGTAGTATTCAGGATTCTTCCGGTAAAACAATAGCTGTGCTTGCCGTTCGCTTGAATCCCGAACGAACTGTGAAAAAAGTGATTAAACGAACAGAAAATTCCGTACTGGTGTATGGACCCGATGATGTGATCGCAACAAATTTTGAAATTACAAACGATAATGATTTTCTGATCGCAAATTTGAATTCTTATCGTAAAAATTTGGGAACTCAAAATGTGGTTAATGGTATTAGTGAGTATCTGGTAACCTATCAAAAAATTTATCCTGACGATACGGGATCGTGTTATACGATCGTGCGAGTCCAAAGTTCACGAGCTTTACTGGGTGATTTTAATAAAACAAATCTGATCAGTATTGCTACAGTATTGCTTGGTCTTATGATGTCAATCTTTTTGATCCTGCTCTTTTCGAAGCTGTTTGGGCATCGTATCAAAAAGCTGCGTGAACAGATGCATTTAGTCGCGGTAGGCAGATATAAGGAAGTAGAGCCGATCGATGGAACAGATGAGGCAGCTGAGCTGTATCAGGAGTTAGAACAGATGATGCAGGATATTCAAAAGCTGACAACCAAAGTGGTTGATGAACAGGTTCAGAAAGAAAAGCTGCATACCAAGCAAAAAGAGGTTGAATTTAAAATGCTTGCAAGCCAGATCAATCCCCATTTCTTATATAATACATTGGAAACGATCCGTATGAAAGCAAAGATTAACAAGGAACCTGAGATCGAAGAACTGGTAAAAAAACTTGCAAAGATCATGAGAAGAAATATACAGGTTGGTGATCAGATGGTCAGTTTGCAGTCAGAGATCACATTGATCGAAGATTATCTTGTAATTCAGAATTATCGTTTTGGAGACAGAATCCATTCAAAAGTTATTGTAGACGATAATGTTGATACTTCTATCATGGTCATCCCACTGATCATGCAGCCGTTTGTGGAAAATGCATTTGCACATGGTCTGGAGTCGAAAGAAAATGATGGCTATCTGGAAGTGCATGTTATGCAGAAAGAAAAAGATATTGAAATTCAGATTAAAGATAACGGTGCAGGAATGAATTATTATACATTAGGAAAGATTCGTAAAGCACTCAGAGAAGGAATTCATTCGGAAAATGATCATATCGGAATCAACAATGTGAATCAGAGAATTACCATATTATATGGCGAGCCGTATGGTGTATCGATCAGGAGTGAAGAGGGGAAAGGTACTTGTATTACAATCTGTTTTCCGGCAGAAATTCCACAAGAAATTCAAAAATACATCTAAAAATGGAAAAGATTGCATAACAGATACAAAAGTAACCATATCAGAAAAGAGTTTTTTGTGGAAAATACCATAAAAAACTCTTTTTTAAATGCAAAAGTGAAATAATGTGGGTAAACATGTCAAAAAAATAAGGTTACTTTTGTTGATTTTTATGGTATACTCAAATACAGGCATGAAAATGTCATTATGTTGAGTAAAAATAAGAGGAGGAAATGGTAATGAGAAAATCATTAAAGAAAATCGTTTCAGCAATTACAGCCGGTGTTATGGCTTTAGCACTTGGTGTAACAGTGATTCCTTCCGTAGCTTTTGCAGAAGAAGTTACAGATGAGGCAATCGCTCTTGGTAAGAAGGACTTTGATCCGAATGGCGAGTACAATGCATACTTTATGTTCCAGGCAGATGGATGTTGGATTTTTAGAGATCCTTTCTACAAGAAGACGACAGGTATGGAGAATGAAAACTGGGATAAGATGCTTACTACACTCGATGTAGAAGATGCTAAGCCTGTTGACGGTCAGATTACTGATGTGAAGATCAAAGGTAATGGTACATATACTGTTGGCGTTAAAGGATTAAACGGCTGCATTACAAACAGTAAAGAAGAATCACATGTTAAATTTGTAGGTGTGTCTACAGATATTCCATCAAATGATACAGTTAAAATTACAAATGTAAAGACAAAGATTGATGGTATCACAAAATTAACACAGGATAATGCTATTATTGATGATGAAGCCCAGAAAGCAGTGAATACAATTAATTTCAACACAGCAAATACTTATAGAAATTCAGCAGATTTAAAGACAGACTTCCAGCTTCCTAATGATTCTGTAGAAGTAACATTTACTGTTTCAGGATTTGCAAAAGATGATCCTGATGCAAAAGAAGCTACTCCTACACCGGCAGCAAAGTCAAACGATAAGAAAGATGACAGCAAGTCAAGTGTACCGGTTATTCCAATCGTAGTAGTTGTAGCTGTCGTTGTAGTTGCAGGTGTTGTAGTTGTTGTAACTTCAAAGAAAAAGAAAAAATAATTCATTCTGACAGAGAATGATTGAGGAGATCTTGAGATGAGATTTGAAATACAATCTCATCTCTTTTCCTCTTTTTTTCATGTCTAAATTGTTTTTACGTTTGTCTGCATATTCTCTGTATGATTTCATAATAAAAAAGAAGTGCGAACAAACAGTTTAAAAAGTGTGAAAAATATGTGTATTTTCAATCCATAAATTATGGTATTTTTAAAATGCACTTTTTGATAAAATAATAGTAGAAAAGTTCTATTCGTTTTTTTGAAGCGAAGACTGAAATACAAAACAAGGAGGTCATTATGAAAGAAGAAATAACCGAGAAGAAAGGGACGTTAAGCAGTCTTTGGATTGTGCAGCGTGTGATTGCCGTACTTGTGATCGTCATGGCATTCTTCCCAATCGCTAACCCGGCTAAGATCTGTGGTTTGGTTAGTGACAAGATTTCATTATTTACATCAGCTGTTTCTTATAACAGTCTTATTAGTGACTGTGCGAGAGCATTTCGTATGAATTGGGTTGATGAGACAACATTCGTAGTTACTTATATTGGTGCGGTGATCGCGGTACTTGGTATCGCGGCAACAGGTGTTGGTGTTTGTACATCAATGGGTAACAACAAGCTTCAGAGATTTGGCTTAAAATTCTCTATTATCGGAGCAATTGCAGAAGTAGTTGGATATGCAGTTTGTTTCGTAGGTTACATTTTGGTTCAGGATACAAATCGTGTGGACAAAGTTGCACCTTCTATGCCGGTTGGTGTATTTGTCTTCGGCGGAATCGCTGCTTTGATTCTGATACTTTCTTTGGTATTATTTGTTAAGACTCCAAAGGCACTGCCTGGTGAGAAGTTTGAGATGGAATCAAAGTACAAATTATTCCTGATGTTCCTTCCGTTTGCAATCCTTGGTTTCTTATTCTGCTACCTTCCTCTTTATGGATGGAGATACGCATTCTTCGATTACAAGTCAGGTGGAACGCTTTCATCAGACAACTTTGTTGGTCTTAAATGGTTTGCTTACTTATTTAAGAACTCTGCAACAAGAAACGATGTTATCAACGTTATGAAAAACACATTGGCAATCAGTGGTTTAAATATCATCACAAGCTGGATTCCTATGATCTTCGCTGTATTCCTTTGTGAAGTACGCAACATGAGATTTCGTCGTTTCGTACAGGCATTCACGACAATCCCTAACTTCATTTCATGGGTACTTGTATATGCCGTTGCGCTTTCTATTTTCTCAACAGATGGTTTCATTAACACATTTGCAAAAGAGGTTGGTTTGATGTCACAGAATGCGCCAGGTCATAACTACCTGATGGGTAACTCTTTCACATGGGTTAAGATGTGGGGCTGGGGTACCTGGAAAGGCGTAGGCTGGAGCGCAATCATTTACATAGCAGGTATTTCCGGTATCGACCAGTCATTGTATGAAGCGGCTACCGTGGATGGTGCAGGACGTTTCCAGAAGATGCGCCATATCACTCTTCCGGGTCTGCTTCCAACATTCTTCGTATTATTGTTAATGGCTATTGCCGGTATTCTCAGTAATGGTCTTGACCAGTACCTCGTATTCGAAAACGCTGAGAACAGAGAGTCTATCCGCGTATTAGATTTATATGTTTATAAATTAGGTATTGGTAATGGTAGTATTCCATTATCTACTGTAGTAGGTATGTTCAAATCTGTAATCAGTGTCGTTTTACTGTTCGCCGCAAATGGTATGTCAAAACTGCTCCGTGGCGAGAGTATCATATAGGAGGTGAAGAAAAATGGCAAAGACAGCACAGGAAAAGCTTGATGCTAAGAGAGAAAAAGCATATTACAAAAAGCATAAAAAGATGTACCGTACTAAGCCGGGCGATGTGATCTTTAACATCTTTAACTATATTTTCTTCTCAGCATTTACACTTACATGTATTTTCCCATTCTACTATCTGTTTATCAACACGGTATCAGATAACGAATTGGTAAAAAGAGGTTTGATCAACTTCTATCCAAAGGGATTTAACGTTGATAACTATATTGCGTTACGTGAGGTAGGTGATCTTGGTACTTCCTTTATCGTAACCATTTCAAGAACATTGATCGGTACAGCACTCATGGTAGTTGCTTCCGCTTTTGTAGGTTACATCGTAACAAAGCAGGAAATGTGGCACAGAAGTTTCTGGTATCGTTTCCTCGTTATCACTATGTATTTCAATGCCGGTCTGATCCCTTGGTATTTGAACATGGCATTGTTAGGTTTGACAAAGAATTATTTAGCTTACATCATTCCTACGATCGTAGCTCCGTATAATATTATTCTGGTTAAGACGTATATAGAGTCCATACCGGCAGAGCTTGAAGAAAGTGCCTTTATTGATGGTGCTTCTTATATGGTAGTGTTCCGTAAGCTGATCTGGCCTTTGAGTAAACCGATTCTTGCTACAATCGCTATTTTCGGTGCAGTAGGACATTGGAACTCATTCCAGGATTCTTTGATCCTGATGCAGGGTAATGAAAAGCTCTTTACATTGCAGCATAGATTGTACAACTACCTGAACCAGTCATCAAACCTTGGTACTTTGATGAGTCAGGGTGGAACAGCAGCACAGCAGGCTATGGAGCAGGCATTGAACTCTAAGGTTATTAAGTACACTATTTCCATGGTATCCGTTATTCCTATCTTCTGTGTATATCCATTCATGCAGAGATATTTCGAAAAGGGTATTATGTTAGGTGCTGTTAAGGGTTAATGTACTCGTAACATTATTAAGATTAAAATATTGGTCACAGCAGAGTGTAAACTGCTGTGACTGTAAAATGAATCTATTAAAAATGCATTTTCTTGAGAGGAGGAAAAAATAATGCGTAAGAATTTTACAAAAAAAGCAACTTCTATGCTTTTAGCAACAAGTATGATCGTTGGAAGTACATCTTTCTTGGCAGGATGTGGTTCTAAGAAAAGTGAGATTGTTACACTTGATGTATACAGTCAGTTAGCAAACTATTCAGGTGTCCAGACAGGTTGGATCGCCGATATCTTAAAGGACAAGTTCAAAGTTAAATTAAATATTATTCCTGATGGTGACGGTGTTTACGAGACACGTATGGAAGATGGTAACTTGGGTGATATCGTTGTTTGGGGTAATGACAGTGATAAATACCCAACAGCGGTAAAGAATGGTCTTTTATATGACTGGAATGAAGATAATATCTTAAAGGATTATGGTCCATATATTAAAAAGCATATGCCTGATGCGATTAAGAAGAATCAGGAATTAACTTCTACTATTACAAATGGTGCAAAAGATACTCTTTATGGTTTTGGTCATAACGTAGCTACTTCAAGTGAAGATCATGAATCATTCTTCTATACATGGGATGTTCGTTGGGATCTCTACAAGAAATTAGGTTATCCTGAAGTTAAGAATTTAGACGATTTCGAAACATTAATGAAAAATATGGTAAAAGAGTGTCCGACGGATGACTCTGGTAATAAGACATATGCTGTTTCATTATGGCCTGACTGGGATGATGCAATGGTTATGTATGTTAAAGCTACAGCTACTGCTTACTATGGTTATGATGAGTTAGGCTGTGGATTATATGATCCTCAGAATGGTAAGTTCCATGATGCATTAGAGAAGAATGGTCCATACCTTCAGATGTTAAAATTCTATAACAACTTATATCAGGATGGATTAATAGATCCTGACTCAATGACTCAGACATATGATAAGATGATCGAGAAAGTACAGAATGGTGGAACAATGTTCTCTATCTTTAATTATTCCGGATCATTAGCTTATAATAAGAAAGCTCATACAGAAGCAGGTAAGATGATGAACTGTATGAAACCTTCGGAAGCCACACCAATTGTTTATGGTATGAACCCACAGGGTGGAGATCGTATCTGGTCAATCGGTGCTACAACAGAATATCCTGAGTTATGTATGGAAGTTATCAACTACTTCTGTACTCCGGAAGGTCGTCTTACAATGGATTACGGTCCTAAGGGCGTATGCTGGGATTATGATAAAGAAGGCAACACATACTTCACTGATTTAGGTAAAGAGTGTAACAACAATAAACAGACTAAGATTGGTAACGGTCATAAGGGTACTTTCCAGGATGGTACATTACAGATTGTAAACACTACATGGTCTGTAGATGCTTCTAACCCGGATTCAAACGGTGAAACATACAACTCAGATAACTGGAAGAGCAACCTTTCAGCAGCTTCAAGTGATATCGAGAAAGATTGGCGTGATAAGACCGGTGCTACAGGTGTAAATGATTACATGGAGAAAAGCAAATATGTCGTAGCTCCTGGTACATCTTATACAAAGAGCGAAAAGTCTGATGAGTTAAAGACAACATGGTCACAGGTAACTGACGAGATCAAGAATGGTTCTTGGAAAGCTATCTACGCTAAGACAGATGCTGCATACGACAAGATCGTAAACAGCATGATCAAGAAGTGTGAGCAGTATGGTTACAAAGAGTGCGTAGATTGGTCTACAAACGAAGCTAACAGACGTAAGAGCTTAGAAGATGCAATCACATCTAAATAATTAAAAAATGATAATATGACGGTAGGGCTGTTCCATATGAACAGCCCTATTTCATGGAATAGGAAAATGCTCGTACAGTAGCGGTACACCAACAAGAATTGCTTTAGCAATTCTTGGAGTGCAAAGCGCTGGCTTTGCACTTTTTTATAAATTAGAGAAAATAATGTTAAAACAATAAGAGAGTGCATACGATCATTTAAAAGATGATAGTAGCAAATGCACAGAAATGGATATAGAAATGAGTAGTTTTTTTTCGATTGACAGTCCCTTTTATAAGTTTATGAACAGATTGCTTGATATGCTCAAGTTAAATGTAATGTGGCTTCTTTGCAGCGGAGTTGCAGCAAAGTTTATCATAGAAGGAATCATTGTCTTAGCCGGCTTTGGTTCTTACCGTGTGTTTAGCTGGATCCCGCTTCTTTTGATCGGTCCGGCAACAACAGCCGCATTTTCCATTACCCTGCGGATGGTAGATGAAGAAGAAGGATATATTGCAAAACCTTTTTTGAAAGCATATCGTGAGAATTTCAAAGATGGAATGATCCTTGGTGTGATCACATTGATCGCTGTATATGCATTGTATCTTGATTTTCAGTTCTATGGAGCCGCAAAAAAAATCGGCTATAGCACAACAGGATACTTGATCATTGGAATCGTTGCCGGTTTCCTGGCATATATGCATATTGCTTATGCATTTGCTTTGCAAGCAAGATATGAGAATTCGATCATTAATACAATGCGTAATTCATATTCGATCCAGATGAAGTATTTTCCAAAAACAATTTTTCTGTTTGTCGTTTTGTTAGTGGAATATTTTGTAATTACTTTTAGTGCAACTACAAAATTGTTAGGTATATTAGTTGGTCCGGCGTGTGTATTTTTGACGATCAGTGGATTTGCAGGACAGGCATTCCGATTGATCGAAAATGAAAATGAAGAGCGGGAAAACCAGACGGAAGATACTGACGAAGAGACGGAAGAGGTGTATGAGGATACAGACGAATCCGATGAGGAAGAGGAAATTGACTCAGATGAAACAACAGAGGAATATTTAGAAGAGAATGACTCAGAAGATTGATTTGTTGTCAGAGTAATTTGTGGAAAGTAGAATCGGGACTTTGTTTGGCTTCATGGAGACGAAGAGGATTTTAATAAATAGCAAATTGCCGGAAGGTTGAGAGTCAGATTTCTTTGTAATGATATTTTGTCATTCATGAATTTACAATAAGAGACACCTGGTTTCTATTTGTGTTATGGACTGACCTTTAAATGTTAGATTTTGGTCTGACTTTTTGGGGGGCAGTATATAGGAATAGAATTCGGGTGTCTTTTTTTATGGAATAGGAAACTGCTCGTACAGTGGTGTTGCACCAACAAGAATTGCTTTAGCAATTCTTGGAGTGCAAAGCGCTGGCTTTGCAC